>ERZ1740065.2977-NODE-2977-length-10593-cov-5.605238_pt1 | contig 10593 bp, 8 predicted proteins | sample MGYA00581738_ERZ1740065 | MGnify/ENA primary metagenome ERZ1740065 (study PRJEB43018, sample SAMN04849749) | marine metagenome | isolation source: floating plastic debris | place: Pacific Ocean | collected 2008-09-01 | study: EMG produced TPA metagenomics...
GCCTGGCGCGTGCAAGCAAAGGGAAGCTCGTGCCGATCGACAAAGGCCCGCATGCTGGCTTCTTCCGAGACGGGATTGGGGAAAAATCCAGTAAAGCGAATGCTGTCGCAGGAGAATTTTTGGTGTAGGGAACGCAACTCGTCGGTGTAGGCCTGGGTGATTTTACAATCTTCCAGGAGGAATAGGTAGACCTCGTAGGTGCCATTGGCGGAGGGAGATTGGCCTTGGAGCAGCAGTGCACGGACCATCAGCGCTAGGGTAATCCATATTTTCGGCATGTAGATCACGGTTTGTGGCGAGGTGGAAGGATATCCAACGCCTGCTTTGACTTGCCCCAGCCCGAAAGGTTTAACCAGGCTAATAAAGACCGTCCCCAAGTACGAGCACGACGGAGCGGAGGAGTTGGGGAAAGCGATTCCTCAGTCCGCGAGGTGGCGATGGATAAAGCGGAGGATTTGTTGCCAGGAATCCGCAGCGGCCAGGGCGTTGCCCCGATCGGTTCCCCCTCGGGCACTGCTGTTGGAATAATCTTCGGCCGGCAGGTAGGGAATGCCACAACCCTGCCCACCACCGGCAAAATTGTGCCCCGCCGATGCGTAGGACAGGTGTAGGAATTCGTAGGGAAAATCGCGTTCCACTAGCCGTTGAACGATGCGATTCGCCATCATGGTTGATGGCCAAACCTGGTCGTCCTCACCGGAGATCAACAGCAGCGGCCCCTGGATCTTTTCTACCGGAATGGTGGCCCTTACCACCTGCTCCTCCGATTGAAAGGCACTCAAAAACTTCGGACCATCGCGATACTGCTCTCCCCTTTCGGCCATCTCCCGTTCGAGGCGCTCCGAGTCCGCGGCGCTGTACTCGGCGTAGGCGTAGGGTATGCCGCCAAAGGTCCAGGAAGATTTGCCCTCCGCCCAACCAAACCAGACCACATTGGAGGGCACCTGCGCAATGACGAAATCTACCGCGTACTGGGTGGCGTAAAGCATGGCCAGTTCCGACCCACGGGACCGACCCACGATGCCGATCTTATGCGGGTCGACTTGGGGCTGTTGGAGGAGCCAGCGGTGGGCCTTGCGAACGTATTCCAGCGGAATTTCTACGATGCCATCGGGCAGGCCCTCGCCCTTGATCTATTTTAAATCCACTGAATCAAAGCCCTCACCGGCGTAGAGGGAAGTGCGTTCCTGACGAAAATTCCCCCCCGATCCCCCCAAAAAAATAATAGCCGGTAATTTTTGCTCGCTCTTGGGAAGGTAGTAATTCGCTACGATGCTGTCCCGCTTGGCAAAGCCCCGAATGCCCAGGGCATCAAGTTCCCGCGAACTGCGACGGTAAAAGGATTTTTGAGTCAATTGCACCCCATCAGCACTCACGCGGAGCGTAGCGCGGAGTCCCTGGTTGGTCGCAATCTGGTGGTAATCGGTACTCTTCAACGACCAAAAAAGTCCCATCGGGTAAATGCCCAGATAACTGCCCCCCACCGATGGCGCCTGCGCCAAGTCGATCCGGCCCTGGGCATCCGCCCGGTAGTGCGCCTCCGCCGTCCACCGGTGATCCTTGGCATCCAGTACCTCCAGCTGGAAGACGACCTTCTGCCCCGGTGGGAGCTGCGCCACTTCGATGTGGAGGGGCCGATGGTACAGCGAACTGTCCGGTCCAATCCGCAATTCGACCATTGGGTCCTGGGCCAAAAGGAGACCGCTAGGAAGACTCAGGACCAAAAATAACAGACGTAATGTTGACATGGTAAAGTTGGGTAAGGAGTAAAGAAATGCTGGTCTTTATCCTTAAAAAGGACGAGAAGCGAATCAAAAAGTTGCAGGAAGCCCCTTCCCAGCACTTGGTGGTCCTATCAATTTTGGTTTTCGAGCAGCACCAAGGGCACCCCTTGCTGTACCCAGCGGTCCAACAGTTGGGGTCGCTGTGGGGCTTCGAAGGTGAGGGACCCCAAAACCAGGTCCTCGTCACCATCGCCATCCAAGTCTCCCCGCTCCATTACCAACCAACGACCAATCTGTTTGAGATCGAGTGTCTGCGCGACAAAGGTATCCCCACGGTTATCAAAGTATACAAAATCCAGGGCCTGCCCATCGTAGTCGGGAAAGAAAGAAATGGCGGCCAGATCGAGGTCCCCATCGCCGTCGTAATCGTGGGGCAGGGCGCGGTAGGCGCCGGGGAGGGGTAGGAAATGGGCCTGTTGAAAACGGAAGTCCGCCCGCTGGAGGTAGACATAAACGCCGTGATAAGGCTTGAGAAGGGGCGGAAAGTCCGCATTGTCCCCGGCGGTGTAGACGATGTCCTGACGGCCATCCCCGTCGAAGTCGACCAGGTCAAAGGCGCTCGATCCGTGGGAGGGACTGAGTCGGACGATCTCGCGTTGCTCAAACTTGCCCGCCCCTTCGTTGAGCCACAGCTCGATGCCTTCCCGCCCCTGCCCAAACAAAGCGATAAAGTCCTGGCGGCCATCGGCGTTGATGTCCAGCACGGCGGTCCGGATCGCCCCGGGCCGTTTTACCAAATCCTGGCGCTCGTAAGTCCCGTCCGCCCGCTGCCACCACATCGACAAGGCTCCCGTCCACTTGCCGTATTCACAGATCAAGATGTCCGTCCGCCCGTCCCCGTTCCAGTCGGCGTAGCTGGCGTGAACGGGGCGCTGCAAATTGCGGATCACCACAGCGGAAGGACGCTGGGGATCCGTGCTGAGGCGGTAAATGTAACCCAGGGGATTGTCCGTAGGGGAAAAACTCCCCATCACCGTCAGCCACAACTGATCGTCCTCGCGGTGGAGCTGGACGGTCCCTTCGCCAATTTCAGCTTGGCGGAGGGCTTCCAATTCGCCGTTGAGCTGTACCAAGTTTTGTTTGTTGGCATCGGCAAAAAACAGTTGCTCCCCTTCGACGGCCAGCTAGGTGGTACTCGGGGGCGAGAAAAATAAATTCGGAAAACGGGCTTTAAACGGAGCTCCCGGCTCGGTGACGAGGCTGTCCACGACCAGTCGTTCGGGGGCCAGGGCGAGGTAAAAGGCTTGGATGGCCTGCCAGTCGGCCGCTTCGATGGTGGGTTCGGCGGGAAATATCTGGGCGGCCCGGATCAAAGCCTCCGCCCGCCCGGCTTCGATGAGGGTATCGCGTTGCTGGGCATTGGTGTAAATGCCCATAAAGTGACCCATCCGGGGCAATACGTAGCGTTCCCAGGTCTTGCGGTCGAGCAGGTCGGGTTCGGGATAGTGGTGGCAAGCGCCACAGTAAGCCCGGGCCAGTTCCTCTCCCGGGAGGGTGGCGCTAGCGTGGACCGTTTTGGCCTCGCTGGCGAAAAAAGAAAATACCACCGCCAGACTGAGGGCGGTGATTGGAGGAAATAACTTGGATAACATATATAGCTAAAATGTAAAGCGTTTTACCATCGGCTAGTGGATGATTTTTTCCAGTAAGTCGCCAATCCAGTAGGCAACGCCAGCGGCGAGGATGCCCAGCGAGATGGTTTCGAGGATGCCCTTGCGAATGCTGGTTTCGTTGATTGAAGCCTTCATCCAACCGATGAGTACAAAACTCAGCGAGGTCAGAAGGGCGGCGGAGAGAAAGAGGGGGATTTCCAAGCCCCCCAGGAGGTAGTCCATCAAATAGACGACGATGGGAATAAAGCCCAACAAAATGAAGGAGACGTAGGTCATACCGCCAATCATGAGGGAGGAGCGTTTGTCCTCAATCAAGTCGAGCTCATTTTTCATCAACTCGTCGAGCCACAAGTCCTTTCTAGCCGTCACCTTGTCGACCGTCTGGTGGAGCAGGACCCCACTGAAGCCTTTTTCGCGGTAGATGGCTGCTACCTTTTTGCGTTCCAACTCGGGGTGTTGCTCGATCTGACGGGCCTTGAGCTTGCGGTGCTTGTCGTAATTTTGCTGCTCGGATTCGGCGGCCAAGTACGCACCGATCGACATGGAGAAGCCGTCGGCCAGCAGGTTGGCAAAACCCAGTATAACGATGATCGCCGAACTGAGGTCGGCCCCTACCGAGCCGGCCACGATGGCGAAGGTGGTCACGGCTCCATCAATTCCGCCGTACACAAACTCACCGAGGTAATCCTGGATGCGTTCGGACCAACTGAGCTTGGACGCACTCCTGGGAAGGGAGATGATTTCGGGAGCCAAATCGACCCCACGGGCCGTACCAACGGCCGAATAGTTACTCGAAGATTTTATTGCGTGCTCTGACATAAAGTATTTCTTTCTGGGTTAATAAGTACCGCCGATGGGGCGGTCGTTCCATTCGGGGTGCTGTTCAAAACGCGGCAGCCCTGCGGGTGGGCTGCGATCGTAAGTTTCGTCGCTGAGGGCTTTCATAAAGGCCACCAAGTCTTGCTGCTCTTGCTGGGTCAAGCCGAGTGGCGTATCGGGCAAGGTCTGGTAGGGCACCTCCAGGCCCAAGCCCACGCCACCACCGCGGTTGTAAAAATCGACGACCTCTTCGAGGGTATCGTAGACCCCGTTGTGCATGTAGGGTGCCGTCTCGGCAATATTGCGAACCGTTACGGTTTTAAAGGAAGCGACGTAAAAGGGCGCCTGGTCAATCGGCCGAAAGCTGTTGAAGCGGCCGATGTCGCCATCGAGTACCGTTTGGAGGGTATCCTTGGTGGCGGGTACACCCAACACCTCGGACTCACTCTCGTCGTAGCCGGGAGGTACGGTCCCGTTGAAGGTGGGCGCAAAGTGACAGGTGCCACAGGCGGCCTTGCCCATAAAGAGGTTAAAACCCCGTTTGACCGAGGCCTCCAATTCCTCGCGTTCGCCCCGGATGTACTGATCGACGGGACTGTTGAAGGAGGTCAGGCTACTGACGTAGCAGGCCAGGGCATCGGAGATGGACCACTTGGACAATTGGTAGCTGGGAAAATCAGCGTAGGCTTCGGCAAACAATTCGCGGTAGGTCTCACTCTGATTGAGCTTGTCGATGATCGTCGCAAAGTCGGTCGCAAATTCCAGTGAATCCATGACGACGTGTTTGATCTGGCGTTCCAGTTGCGGTTCGCGCAGGTCGTAGAAGTAGCGTTCGGCAAAAACGGCATTGACTACGGTGGGGGCATTGCGTTTGACGTGTCCGGTACCGCTGAGGGAGGGGCTTTTGGCCACGCCATCGGTAAAGGCCCGGTCGGGCTGGTGGCAGGAGGCGCAGGAGCCCTGGAGGTTCGAAGAGAGAACGGGATCAAAGAACAGGATCTTTCCCAGTGCCGTCCGCTTTTCCACCACCTCCTGGGAGAGGTCAATATTGGCGAAGTAGGCGGGATTGAGAAAGTCCGCCGCAAAGAGACTGTGCGCCGCCTCGTTGACGGGCTGACGCCGGGGATTGGTTTCGCGCAGGGTTTCGATGCGCAGCTTTTTTTGCAATTGGTAGAGCTTGTCGTAAAGGGGATCGACGTAGTCCTTGAGGAAGGTCAGCCGATCAAAATCATCAAAATCAGGATGCTCCTCCAGGTACCGTTGGCCACGGGAGAAGAGGGCAATCAGCCCTTGGGTAAAGATAGCGTCCTCCCCTTCGGCCAAACCGTAGTAAGCTTCGACCGTAGTGGCCATGGCTTCCCAACTGGCGGTGGCCTCGGGAATGGCATTGACCGAACCCGGCGTATCAAAACCGGTCAGACCGAGGGTAAACACCCGCAGCAATTCCTGACGGACCGCCTCAAAAACGTGGCGGTGGGTGATGCGGATGTGCTGCTGATATTCCGCCACCTTTTTAAAGTCGCCTTGGAGTTTTTGGGCCAGTTGGATAATTTCTTCCTTTTCGGCCAGCGGGTCCTCACTAAAGATCAATTCATCCAGCACTTGCAATCCACTCGGCTCCACCACGATCAATTCCGGCACCTTGGGCTCCACCGTTGGGAGGGGGGCGCCGTTGATATTTTTCTTGATGGAGTAGTGGTCAAAGTACTCCAGCAAGTATTCGATGCGCTTAAAGGCCAAGCGCGTGTCGAGGTGAGCCTTTTGCAAGGCATCAACGGTAGCGGGTGCCTCGGCCAAGGCTTCGGCCAGTACCGTGACCTGGGCAATCTCTTGCTCTACGGTCGAGATGTTTTGGTGAAACGCTCTTTCGAGTTGCTGCAATACCTGCTGGCTGGGTGGTGGATCGGATGGGAGGAAAGCGCTACATACGAACAGTAGCGCAAAAATATAGAGGCTGATTATTTTCTTCATTGGAAACCGTACTTAGATGCTGTTGAGAAAGCTACCGAACGCCGGGGATGGCGCTCGGTAGCCGTTTGAACTTGATGGGGTACCCGTCTTAGTGTACCGACAACTTCAGGATTTCGCCTTCGTCGTTTTGCAGGAAGTAGGTACAGGGAGTCAGCTGACTGACATCCACGTGATTGGCATTGCGCTTTACCGTTACCCGCTGTCCCGCAGCGTCGTAGATGGCCACGTCGGAAGTCCGACTGAGGTATACCATCCGCGTGGTGGGGTTGGGGTAAATCTGGAAAGCTTCGGCGGATTCCCCTTCTTCCTGTACTCCCAACTCATCCAGGGGATTGTAGTTGGAGATGTTGGCAGCCGTCAATTTGTCGAAGCCGTTGATGGCGATCGTCAAAGAGTGGTTGTAGGGGAAGGGGTTAACGCTAGAGGGGTGCTGAGAGTTAACCAGGAGGCTTTTGCCATCGGGCGTGGGCTGCGCACCGGTGAGTTCGGCTCCGAGGGGTACGGCGGCCAAACGAACGAGGTCGTTGAGGGTGGGGTTCTGGATGCCCAGGTCCAGCAGGAACATCTCACAAGTCCGGTTTGAGACGCCAGCGGGAACGCGACCAAAAGAGGTACCGTTCAAATCTTCGCAGATGACCAAGTAGTCCCGACCATCAATTTTCATGACGTTCAAGCCATCGGGGTTGGACAGGTGTACATCGGGGTAGCTGGCTTCGTCGGGGCTATCGGCGAAGAAAGGACCACCTTCGAGGTAGACGGATACTTCATCCAGTACGGGATCGTACTTCCAGATGCGACCGTAGTAATCGGGGTAAGCGGGGTCGTTGGGAGAAGAGAGTCCCAAGCTTTGGGCCCGCTGGAGGTGGTAGGGGTGGTGAACGGCACCGGCCGCATTTTCATCCGCCCAACGCGAACCGGGATTGTCCCGACCGGTTTCGGTAAAGTAGACGTTGTTCAGGCCGTCCATGGCCACCCATTCGATGCGGTTGAACATGGTCGCGCCTTTTTCTACGGCCAGGTCCTTGTGGTTCAGTTCGAAACCATCTTCCCAGATGGGTACCCAGTTGTAGCCCGGCTTGTCGTGCTTGTAGGCAAAGAGGGTTCCTTTGGAGAAGTCACCCGGGGTGGCGGCCACGAACATGCCGAAGAAACCCGGCGTAGCATCCGGTCCGAGGTAAACGATCTTGTTCGAACGATCGACCACCCCACCTTCGAAAGGCTGGCGGCCCCAGTTGTACTGCTTGCGGATGGCGACGGCTTCGCGAGGATCGATTTCGACCATCCAGTTAAAGTTTTCGTACTTCTTCAGTACGCGACCGTCCCAACCGGGCAGGTCCGAAGAAACGACGAAGTCAGCGGTGTCCCGTACCCCTTGGTTCTCGGGGGAACCGGGTGCTTGGGGGAACCAGGAGGTGCTTCCGGGGCTACGGAAAACCCCGTTGTTGATGGAGGCATTGCTGCTGCGGAACCATTCCTCCGCCGTCCAGATTCGGCCATCGGCCAGGGAAGTAATCCCTCCACAGTTCATCCCGGTTTCCCCTACGGTGTTGACAAAGTCTACCCCGAAGAATTTTCCCGAGCGACCATCCGCGAGGGTCTGATCGACTACTTCGAGGCTACCGTCGGCGTTACGGTCTACGCGGAAAACGGTCATCCCACCACCATCACCGAGGCGATCGTCGCGGAAGATCATTTCGTGGTTCACCGAAACCCAACCGAGGCTCTGACCGGTTTGGTCGGGTGTAAAGCCGATGAAGTCGTGCCATTCTTTGGCGGGAGTAGGGCCAGCGGGGTTGCCGTAGGTGGCGGGGGCTTGTACCATATCTACCCCACCAATGAACAACACCTGCGCGCTAAGCGGGGAGGGGGGCATCACAAATTCCTCGGATACGTATCCGGCAGGAATTTCGATTTGCTCGTCGAATATCAACTGAGCGGAAAGCGTGCTACATAGCAGCAGCACTGCAAGAAAGCATAAAGTCTTTCGCATGGATTTGATTTTTAGAAAAGAGTAAGTTGATCTGTATTATTTACCGCTAAATTATCCTGGGAATGTTAAGTGCAGATAAATGAAAAATGACTTAAATATGAAATAGGATTCACCGGAGAGATGAAAAATTAATGTGGGCTTAATAAACGTTACGCTAGGTTAACGATACCTTCACTTTACCCTGATTTCTAATTCATGGCCTTGACAGGGTGAGCATTGTGTCCGTGACTCCAAAGAGGATTCGACTGAGCGTCATATACCTAAACCCCCCGATAGCCATACGAAAAAGCGCATCGAGCCATTGATGGGCTGGATCGCATCCCAGTGCTCCACCACCTGGCCGTTGACCACCCGCCAGGTATCTTTGATATTCAGGCCCATTTGCTCATCGCCGCGGTGCGCCTGCTTGACCGTTGCGTGGGAATGGAAGGTCACGTACTCCCCATCCACTAGAATGTGCTTGACGTCGTAGGCGTATTCGGGATAGCGCTTGGCAAATTTTCCGACAAAGTCCACCAGCCCGGCGATGCCATCGGGGATATTGCGATTGTGCTGAACGTAGGGATTATCGCCATACTTTTCCAGGATGTAGTCAAAGTCGTGGTTGTTCATCAGGTGCTGGACGAAATCGACGATGACGGTGGCGTTTTGCACTTCTTGATCCGACCAGTTGGCCTTTTTGAGGGCATCAAAATCAATGATTGGGGTATCCATGTGGGTATTTTTTTGAAGGTGAGTGGAAGCGGTCGTAGTCGTACTGGAGACGGTGGCTCCGACGATCACCAAGCCGACGAGGAGGAACCGTAGGTTGCGGAGGTTCGCCAAGCCGGCAAGGATGGAGAAAGGCCATTTTATCATGAGGCTGCTTTTTTGTGGTTAAAATTACTCGCTTGCAAAAAACAAGCATTACAAAGATACGCACTAACTTGTAAAAAGCAAGTGAGCAACAAAATTGTTTCTGACTGACGAGGAGGGTGGGCGGACTAGCTTCATTTTCCTGAAAAATTCAAAATACTATTTCCCCAAGTCCCATTTTAATTATCGGGAATTGGGTTGGCAGCGCTGAAAACCAAATAAAATAGAAGAAAATATTACCCGAAGCATTAGCAATTAACACCAAATTAGCTATCTTAGAGTAAAACTAACACTAAGCACCGTCTTCCCCGCCTCGGGAAATGGGCATGAAGACCAGCGTATCCCAACCGAATTTCCGTACGAGAAACAGTCCCAGCTAAATCGCTCAACCGATTTGATACTACTTACCCCTAGCAATGGTTCCGATCATTGGCTATCAGGCTATGGCGCCAACCGGCCGGTGGGTCGCAAACAACAAGCACTAAATCCAACATTTTAAATAATAACGACAGATGAAATTAGCCTTAAACCCTCCTTTTATTCACCAAGCACCGGGCGGTTTGCAACGCCGGATTTTGATGTGGGGAATACTCCTCACACTCTTGATTCCGGGTCGGAGCCACGCCCAAGTACAGACGGCCGACATTACTTTTTGTGTCGACCTCGCCTGCCTCCAATCCGTTACTGCCCCCAGTGTATTTGGGACCTTCAACGGCTGGAACGCCGGAGCCAATCCCATCACCGATCCCGATGGCGATAATATCTACTGTGCCACTGTGGCCATGCCCGTGGGCGATCAAGAGTACTTGTTTTTTACCCAGGAAGAAGACCGCGAAAACATGACCCCCGGTGACCCTTGTACCGTCACCAACTTTGGCTTTACCAACCGGGTGATTACGGTCGTAGCGGGTGTTGCTCAGACCGTCACCTTTGGCTGGGAAACCTGTGACCCCACTTGTGGCACGCCCCCCGTGACCACCGACATCACCCTCTGCGTCGACCTCGCCTGTCAGCAATCGGTGACGGCCCCCAGCGTCCTAGGAACCTTTAACGGTTGGAACGCAGCGGCCAACCCCGTCTCCGATCCCGATGGCGATGGCGTCTTCTGTGCCACCGTCGCCTTACTCGCCGGCGATCAGGAATACAAGTTTTTCTTCCAGGAAGAAGGCCAGGAAGACCTCACCCCCGGCGACCCCTGTACCGTCACCAATTTTGGTTTTACCAACCGGGTGATTACCGTCGTCCAGGGCGTAGCCCAAACCGCCACCTTTGGCTGGGAGGTCTGCGATCCCAACTGCATTCCTCCCCTCCCCCCACCGGACCTACCCATCACCTTTGAAGACCAAGCCAACATCGACTACAACTTGGTCGACTTCGCCGGAGCCTGTTCGACCATTGGCACGGATCCCGTAGATCCCAGCAACATCGCCGTATCGGTGATCAAAAAAACCAATGCCGCCGTTTTCGCCGGAACGGTCGTGGGAGATGCCGGCCTCGCCAACCCCAGTCCAAACGCGGCGTGCGCGCGCGACAAGGTAAGCTGGGACCGGCAAACCTCAAA
>ERZ1740065.2979-NODE-2979-length-10590-cov-12.207119_pt1 | contig 10590 bp, 2 predicted proteins | sample MGYA00581738_ERZ1740065 | MGnify/ENA primary metagenome ERZ1740065 (study PRJEB43018, sample SAMN04849749) | marine metagenome | isolation source: floating plastic debris | place: Pacific Ocean | collected 2008-09-01 | study: EMG produced TPA metagenomics...
ATTCTGTAACAGGTGGTGTTTGAAAATAGAGATGGCCGCTTTGGGCCACGGTAGTAAACCCAAAAGCCACAGACAGACAGTTAGCTATATATCTGAGCAAGTGGCAGCTTATTAGTCTGCACCCTGAAGCAACAACCACCTGCTTCTCTGATGTTTTGCTATCGTGTTGATGGAATCACAGTCACAGGTTCACGCCCAACTGACTACACATCTCTCAAAAGATGTGAGGAAGTTTTGAATGCGGTAAGCTAATGATCAAAGGGAGACCTCCTTTTTAAGGTAGCAAGTTCCATTTGTTGGCTTATGCATGTTGTAAGGCTGAAAATAGAGCTTCTGATATTGGTTATTGTTATTTCAACCAACTGCCAATGGTGTGTGAGTTTGTACTGACAGTTTATTTTCAGTGATCATGGGCAGCGGTTGTTGACGATCTACAATGATATTGTGTTTTTCTATTCACTTAGCGATCGTTGGAAGTGGTTGTGATATTGTAAATGCATGCGTCTTCCAAGGCTTATTTTGCACATAACTAGCCACTGCTTGAATGGTTTATTCTCTCCTCTTTGTCTACTGAATTTTCGTGTTCAACAATCAATAGCACGAACTGTAAATGCAATGCTAAGATCAACTATCAGTCATCAATACTTCAAACCGAGGGAATTACGGACAGATCGTGCTATCACCATGACCTAAGTTTCCATGTTTCTTTCTAACTGATGGATATTTCTACCTACCTAGGGTTGATAAAGGTGATTTGCAGGATAGTTGCCTGATTCCAGCAACTTTTTGCATTTTCTATTTTATGCCATTAACTTCTTTATCTAAACATAAGTATAACTCTGAGATTTATGAAATCGATCGGGTTCAGGCATGTGGAAGGGTCGGAATTATGCCTACTACTTGTTAGAGGGCTAGGGGGAATTACACTAGCTGGAATTATTCCCTGTATGTAGTTCTGATGGAGTAGGGAAAACCTAGGACACAAGACAAGTGTGCTTGGAGGACTATTCCCAGCGCAAGAGAGGAAAACCCTCAGCAAAGTGTAACGCCTGGCCATAGCCATCGAGCTGGAGACGAAGCGCTATTCGGTCATGCTAGATAGAGTAGCAATACTATATAAAACTACAATATCATTTTCATTACCTACTCAGACGCAATAGTCTACGTTCGTCACATAGAAATGTGTTGATCATCAGAAATTTTCGAACTTTCGCTGCAACTTCCTGATGATCGACGAATAAATAACGTGGGTTAATGCGTCCCGAAGAGTCAATTAGATTTATATAGAATTGCCACTCTATCCAGCATGAGCGAATAGCGTCGCATCTATGGCCGTAGCGAAATCCGCAGCATTCTGTCATCACATCTCATCAACCTGCTTTGATTGATTAAACAGCCATTAACAGTGTCACGAATTATGTGATTATAGTTTTAAGACTATTGCAATGGATGTGGGTCCGACACCAACTATCTTTGTCTGGTGGATGCGGAAGGGTAGTGAGTATCCGCGTAATACAATAAACAGGGACCGGGATACACCGAAGTGCCAGCCTCCTGTGACAGATGGAACAGACAACATAGAACAAAATGCCAGTGCAACTGGGAGAGCAATACATTTCTTGCACAGATATACAAGAGACACCCGCCATAGATCCTAGAAGTAGCTCTTAATGACAGCTGATTCAATCCGCAGTATATGGGTTTCCGAGACCAACAGACTATCTCACAGGCAGAGTAGATGCAACAAGACGCAGACACAGAATCAGCACTGTCTTCCAGCTAGTCTCTTAGCCAAGCTCATTTATTACTTACAAACCTGTCCGTAAATACTATGGTGGCTATATAGCTGGAGTAGTGAACCAGGTGTAAACACAAACAGGAAAGCCGATAATACACAAGCAAGAACTGAGAGTGCAACATGAGAAAGCTGAGTGTAAACAGATTTAATTTTTTGCCTAGCTACGTAGCTTTCCAGAACACTGTTTCATCCTCTGAGGCGGCTTTTTTATAACAATAAGTCACCCAATGATTGATTCTACCTGCTGATTAATGAATCCACTAGCATTGATGAATTAATGGACTAGGTTGACTGAATAAACATGAAATGAAAATGGAGTCAATCTGGCACGTTTACGTCGCCTATCATTCTATACTATTTTTGCCAGGTGAACATGTGCAGTCAGTTATTGAAAGATAGAAACCTGACTATGGAGCCAGGAGTTCTAGCATTCGCCTTTTCTCTAGGTTAGATACTGATTGAACAAGCTGTGTAGTTTTATTCACTTTGTGATCAGCACTGGGAGCTGCTAGGTACACTTCATGTCTGCAACTCAAATACTCAACCCAAAGCGTATCACCTGCAACTGGGAAGGGCTGCTTCAGTTCGATATCAATGGCACTGACAGCGCCTATCTACATCACATGTGAGTCATAGTTCACTCAACGGTCTCTTCAAGAAGTTGAAGTTATTTCTGCGTAGTTGATTTTCACATAAAGCAATCGGCATTTTGCTTTTGGCGCTGAAATCTTATCAGGTAACTACTTTTTCTATATCACCAAACACTGATGGTGCTATACTATTGATTGCAAGGCAGGCAGCCGACCTCTCATAACAGCTAAGGAAACACGCTGATTGCATCTGCTCAGCAATTGAACAATAGCAGACCTAATGTATAAATTTTTGGCAACAACCTTTTCTTCTGCCTAAGTTGTCATATCAATAGACTGCGCGCATGGCGTCCATTATTGCAGCACAGTTCATTTCACTCTGTGATCATCACCAGGAGGAGCTAATGAGTGCACCTCTTATGTGCGACAAGAATGTTCCACTCATCTCCTATAACATGCAGCTAGGCTCCAGAACCATTTACACCTCGCATTGATGGCACTGATAACTTATATAGATACTGCATGTGAGTAACTGTTTGTTCAATGATCTTTTGATGCAGGTTAAGTGATCATTTTCTACTTAGTTTCCATGCAAAGTAGTGATATGTTTTTTGCTTCGGCGCGGAAGTTGTACACCACTGATTCCTACTGTCCGGCATTGAATTTTTCCATTGTCTAAGCTGGTCCCTTTGCCCCAGTTCCATAGCAAAGAGCCACAGCACTAGTGGCATAATACCACACTGAAAGGGTCCTTCCCATAAGCAGCAGTTGCCAACACTCCCTGTTCTGCAGCCATTAATTGTGCCAGATATGGTACCAACTTAGCCATCTAAGGAGTATCATTAATCCAGAGCAGAAAATAATCTTATTCAATCTTAAATGAATTAATCAGTTTTCATGAATCTCCCGTCGGTGTGCACGCACATGCCCGCTCATATGTGACAACGTGCACGCACATGCCCGCTCATATGTGACAACGCGCACGCACATGCCCGCTCATATGTGACACACATGCCTGTGTGTGTTTTTGCGCACATGCCTACATGCCGGGCATGTGCAATCACGCGCCAACGCCTGTGAACACGTGCCCACATGCGTTCACATGGACGAAGATTCGCAAAAGCTGATCAATCTTCGGCTATCTCAATTAAATAGAAGCCTTAACAAGATCATGAGTTTTGGAGGTTTAATTATCTTTCATTTTCTTTCATTCCATTTTATATTCCAAAGTTTTTAGATTTACAAACTTGACAATCTTTTCCTAGAGACTTGAAATTTTTCTTGCAAGTTTAGCTTCGTAAACTTTTTCTAACCAGCCCACGTACCAAAGCAGTTTGGTTTGACTTTCAACAGTTCATACTTTTCATCTTTTTAGTGGCCTGCTGGTCATAGAGACGATATTCTCATAATCTCCATTCTTCTGTCAGTATCACGACACCCTCTGGCTAACAGGGCACTAAAAACTTATGTCTATTGGTTAATCTCATCCAAGTTATGACTTTAGACAACAATGTAGTATTGACCAACATTTTTTTACAACTTAACGAAATAATACAGTCAGTGTCATAAGTTGGATGCATTGAGATAAAGAATTTATTTGGTACAACTTTTTCCTGATGTATTTTATTGACACTGTAAGGCTATGACGGAGCATCCTCTCCATAGCACTGGCCAGGGCAGTGTTGCTTGGGGGATTAGCATCATCCCGTTAGTAGGATTCCCCTCTCCATTTTGTCAGTTGATGCGAAGCACAAAAATACATACACTTTCGGACGTATAAAGTCTCATGAGTTATCAGAACACAATTCCATGCAACCATAAACTGTCTGCAGGACTTCAGCCCCAGATTTTACTATGGTATTTTGTGTTATAAAATTGCTGAAGACACAAACAAATATGAGGTCAATAAAATCCAACAAAGTTGGCTAGAGAGTTCCTATGTGTGAAAAGGCTATAGACATTGAATAGTAGAGGCATAGTTCTGACGTAAGATGGAAACATTCCCAGCACAAAGTAGGATGCTTGGAAGGCATATCACAGTACAAGAGAGGAAAATTCCCAGCACAATACCCCAGCATGGACAGACAGCTAAATATGATAAGCCAGATATTTTGCCACTTGGGGCTCACTCAGCTTCTCTCCATTCTAAACTAGTTAACAAGCTGATGAGACAGTCACTATTGACTACTATCTAGCATCCAAATCAAAAATCAGATTCCCCTAACACTCATGAATAGTGTTTAATCAGTGAAGCTGGTCGATTTAGCTTACCGATTGATTATCAAGTACCTCGCGCAACAACTCAACAGACTCTTTGAGCATGTGCAGTCACCTGTTGAGAGGTAAGAAACTTGATCTATAGAGTTGGCAGCTTTGGCATTGACCTCTTTTATGCTTCTGGAATCAATTGTTCTTTCATTAATCAACCGTCTGGTACAGATGATTGCGCTGATAGCAAGCTGTGTAATTCTATTCATATTCTGATTGGCACTGAGAGCTGCTAGGCACACTTTGTATCCAAGAGTACCCATATTTTACCATCTATACCGAGGGTTCTGAACTGCTGCGATTTGACACCGCTGACACTGATAGCTAGTACGTGTATCTACATCACATCTGAGTCATAACTTGCTCAAAGGTCTTGTTGGGCATTTCCTTTTTAGCATTACATCCTTACAGCACTGCTTCCTCCTACTCAGTATTACATTATTTCACCATCTGAACCATTAGTTTGGCTGATTTCTTCCACTGATAGCGATAGGAGGTGGCCATAGCTATCACCCTGATGGCAATAATCACTCCTACATTCTGATGTATAGAATGGAATCGCTTGTTTCTTAATCCAACCTTTTGAAAAGGATGTCACATCTTCTGATAATGGCTACTTGTATGCTTCACACGTATAATGCCTTCTCTCCGCCTTCCTCTCTTCCTCTGCAACATGCTCCCATGGTCCCCCACTGATTCACCCCCTTCCTTCTGCTCAACCCTTCAGCCTTACTTCTCCACCTCACTCCACTCTCTACCATCCTCCTATCTCTACTGCACGCTGTTCTCCCTCCTCTCTTCCGTCTCATTTCTCTTATTATTATTGCCACGCAATGCGCACTCTGGCTACCTTCAGTGAGTGTTGATAGTTCATCTAATAGCAGCTTAAGCTAAGCCCTCCCCTAGACATGCTGTGATCTCATTAGCTGTATGACAATCATAAACAGCTATGGTTTAGTTACTTCTCACCCTGTAACTCTGGCACAACACTATCGCTGCAGGAGTGACAGCGATACAACCTAGCTGCTATGGCTACTGCTGCTAGTGAGAGTCGGTCTTCACAGCCACAGCAGCCTGTGCTCCGTGGCGAGGAAAGATCTGAGACACCCAGCCTTCCTGAAGTTTCAGGTATAGCTACTCAAGCATCATCACAATAGAACCACTTCAATTGGAACAGTATTACTCCTCGGTACTATAATCTAAGAGCTGCACAGTAATTTCTCATGTCATGCCATTAAGCTCTGCAATGCTGGGACCTCATTGCCTTAAGACATGGTCTAGGCTCCATGAATGCTGACCTTTATTCCATTGAGAGTCGTCATCATCATTCAATAGGTCAGTTGTGACTGAAAATAAGTTCATAAAGTTTACAAAAACAATCCATTCAAAAACAATGTCTGCCGGTTTAAATGCATGGCTCTCTCCAACATAGGCGCTTGGGATCTACGATCATACCAAACCAATCCGCCCAATCAGCTCAATCAGCTCATTTGGTCGCAGTAACATTTTGCCTACTTTTTGCGCCTATGTGTGTATACTTACAATCGTGTGGTCAGTAGGCATTCCTCATGCTAATGCAGGTTGCCCAGATACTATGCTATTAATAAATCAAGGGCGTTGTGTACGAGCAACTCAGCCGCATTGTAACTAGTAAGTGTTCTAGTAGCACACTCACGGTAGCATTTCCAGTATGTCAAACAACACAATAAGACAAGCACGATATGGGATGCTTTTCATGAAGGCTGTATCTGGGTTTGATTAGGTGAATTCCTCTGAATAGAAAGAATCAATAAAGATTAGATCGTGTTGTTGTAATGATGGAAAAGGCACAACCAAAGTAGCAGCAGCAGTAACGCCCCAAAAAGACATAACTGGACAGTGATGGCACCAATGCAAGGAGGATGTTGAGTAATGACAAGGAGAACAAAGAGATGGAAGAACTGTATTCTATTCTATTCTCAGCAGAGCAATTATCATGGTTAACAAAAGAAGATAGTATACAGCTTTGATAAATACCTGCTATTTGCAGTCGACACTACAACAGTTTTCTTTGGTGGACGTTGGGGCGAGAGTACCGAATGAAACATTGCCATCTGCACTATTTGCATCATGTTTCAGCTAGAGTGAAAAGAATTAGCATCTATAGAGGTCTATGAATATTCTCAGATTAATCTGAGTACTTGAGAGTCCTGTATTTTCTAAAAATATTTTCAGTTTTGTCCCAAACTCATGTTGTCCCAAATTCAATTTATTTGCTCTATTTCTCAACACTGACTTACCTTATGATGATTCCACAATCAGTATGGGATTCTAAGACATCAAATTAGTATGTGTACATATGAATTGCTGGTGATTGCAATATTTTTCTGACTGAACCCTAACCTCTTTAGTTGGTATTGTATTGTATTGTTTATTATTACTGACTCATCATTTGTTTCGCTGAGCACTAAAAGAAAAAAGAAAGATAAATTATAAAAACAATTATTTATTGGTGTAGCCAATAAATGAGCTTGTCAAGAAAAAAAGCACCCTCATAAGCCAGGGAGCGCGTGAAAGTCTCATCATCTTCCCTGCTGCACTCCATTAACCTAGGGATAAGTTACATGTATTTGTCCACAGTTTACTGTTGTTTTCACCAACTCGTTGTTTGATAAGCATTTTCATTTAGCCTGCTGTCTGATGAGTCCGAGAAGTTTGCGATAGACGCGAATCAGACATTAGCCAGCTTGGAAAGTCCAATCTGAAGAAGGAAAGTAACAACACACTTTAGTATTCTTATGATTTTATCCCACGGGTTTTCAGCACTGCTTAAAACTTATATCCAAAAAAATCTTCTTTTGAGGGAAGTTATTTGAAGTCACAATATTACAAGAAAATCTGGTTGTCAGGGTTTTCCAATATTAAAAACATTTGTATTTCTTCTTTAGTGAACAATGAAATGCATAGCTATTTCTGTGATGGTAATCTGACATACCATATCCCACCGATATCAAAATAAGAACAAATAAGAACATCCAAAGGCCAAACTCCGTTCCCAAAGCCAATCATCTGAAGCATATTCATCTTAGCAGGTGCTGGCTACTTCTTAGTGGATCCATATGAAAAACTTGCAAAAGCTGTTGACTGCATGAGAGACATAATCCGAATTTCCGGACTTAGATCCAAGACAGTTTATGTACTTACCTCTCATCTAGTTGACTCAATATTCCCAGTTGAATTATGCTTAGAGCTCAGTGTTAGGTGGGTATTTATGTGCTAAATTAGCGATTGAACTTGAAGTACTTCTTGGGAATAGCTATATTGACTGCACCTATTTGTGTGACTGAACTGCAGACAAAACATACAATAATCAGTGGACAACATTAGCAGTTTTTTGCCAGCCACAATAATTCTTTGGGGCTTTCAGAAAATGCTATAAGGGCAAAACACACCTGGCGCCCATCTGGGGAAAGCCTTGGTCTTACCCTTGAAAAATTCCGCAGCACTATAAAGCGAGGGTATTAGCCGACAAATCCGGGGAGTATCCTGTCCTCTTTCATACTACTGAGTGTGGGCCACTTGGTAACCACACTGACCTTGCCAGGGTCGGTGCTGCGTAATTCCTCCGCGTTCATCTCCATCCTGAATGAAAATTATGATGCCATTAAGGTAAATCAGTAGCTGCTTCCAATGCAGCCCATCAGACGTCCAAATGTGGAGGGAGCCCCTGTCAGGCCGTACAAGATGCAAATCCAATGGTGGGGTCATTGCGAGTGCAGAATGATGGTTTGTCCTTGGCCTCTTCATCTCACCCCACTCTCCAGTAGCCAGACGATAAATCTGGCATACAGAACCACATGGGTCCACTAATGGTATCCAGACTCTTGTCATAGCAGGGAAATGGGCAGGTGTCCTTGACAGTCATAGAGTTGAGGCTATGATATTCTATGCAGAAACGCCACCTAACTACCAGACTACTGGGGAGTTCTAGGTTCCAATTAGCTCAAGTTGCAGAACAGGTTACCTTCGTGCCAGCCGGCAGGGTCAGCTCCCCTTCAGTCCGGTTGAGGTTGTCTAACAACATGCAATAGGATTTCATGTGGTGACCTACACGCTCTAGCAGTCAAGGGTCATCTCCTCCATGACATTCTAGCATGATGGTTATTGCTGGCAGCTCACGGGTTAGCAGGCACAACACTTTGTCCTACGAATGAGCAGGTGCCACTCTCAATCGTTGAACCATGTACATTCAAGGCCAAGGGTGGCCATCTCGATTGATTTGGCTAAAACTAATGATGCATTCCTGGGTTTATATATCATCCATATTGTTTGCTCTCATTCGCTTTTATTTTGATTCATACTTCATTCATAAATTTATTTTCAAACGCATTTATTACAAGCTATAGTATTTGGGCCATGAGTGGCTTGTTCGGAGCGGTAGCTCACGCGACGCGATTTTATTGGTTAGATAGGTCGCCCTTTTTATCACCATCTCACAGCAACTTTCCACTGGAACATGATCAAAAAGGGCAGACAACGCCAGGTCACCTTTAGAAACAATTGATGAATATTAATCCTGAGTAGAGATTGGGGCTCTCCAGGTTCCTTCTTCCTACTGTAGGTGTTAAAAGTTACTGATTAAACTCTTTCTTTAACAATGCTGAGTGATTTAGTTGAACGATTCGTTGAAAAGCAAGTGAGAACTGACACTTATCCAGTGAATTAAAGCGCTAATCCACTCACTCTCACTCATTAGAGAGTAACGTGAGGCAGACATTGGCACTTCGCGATGCAATCAACTATTCTCAAAAATAAACGCCAGATTTTTATCCCACGAATAGCTGCAAATTTTTTTGTTCACTGAACAACAAGTACATAAACATTTTTGAAAGCCCTAACAACCGGTATTTCTTGTAAAACAACGACTTCTAACCTTTCTCCTCAAGTTATTCAGATGCAACTTTTAATCATAGCTGAAAATCGTTGTAAAGATTTATGAGAATATCAGGGCGTTTATCCAACAGGCGTAAAAGATAATGTTTCAAACAAATTGCTGGCTACCGGCAGAACTGAAATGGACAATCACCAGATTTTCCTTATAACACCGTACTTCTAAGCACACTTCTCAACTGTCATTCAGGAATACAGGACACTATTCAAAAGTTCAAGGAGGAGTACAGACAGATGGATAAGTCTGACTTAAGGTATCAAGTTCCTTACTTGAAGGAGTTGGCTGAGCACTACCGACAGAAGTATGACGTGGGTCATGAGAGTAATTGGACAGATTTGTTGAAGGTGGGTATACGCAATGTATCATGCGCTTGGTCATACATATAAGCTCGTAATTTGACAATGAAACGTTCAAATGATATCAAATATGTCTGAAGTATGTAACAGATTTCCAAAATCACAACTGTGGTTTCCAGGCTCACTCACTCTACAACTCGTGTGCAGCTCGATTGGCTTATGATGCTGACAAGTCAAACACCTTCAAACAGGAAGCATTCAACATTCAGCGCCTGTACTGGGGAGATTTGTGTCCAGATATGGATGGTGAGGAGCAGAAGACTATTACAGAGAAGCTGAAAACCGATCTCACAGGTATCCGGAGCTGGACAGAAGACGAACTCAATAAAGTTGGACCAATCATTGATAAGTTCGACTGTCAGCCAGGAAACCTTCAGAGTGACGGAAACAAGGCAACTGCAAGAAAATGGGTCGAGAATATGACAAGAATTTCCAAACAGTGTAATGAAAAGATGGTTGAATTCACAAGGGATATTGTAAAACATGCCATTGAGGTTTGTGGGACACCACCGTGTGACTTTTCGCTGGCTACCATGGGTTCAGCTGCAAAGGGGGAGACAACTCCCTACAGCGACCTGGAGTTCTTCATACTGATCAAAGAATCCTCAGAAGACATAGTTCGCTACTTCGAGACACTTTCCATGTCTA
>ERZ1740065.2980-NODE-2980-length-10590-cov-3.840152_pt1 | contig 10590 bp, 20 predicted proteins | sample MGYA00581738_ERZ1740065 | MGnify/ENA primary metagenome ERZ1740065 (study PRJEB43018, sample SAMN04849749) | marine metagenome | isolation source: floating plastic debris | place: Pacific Ocean | collected 2008-09-01 | study: EMG produced TPA metagenomics...
CATGACTGTCATTTAGCTGGTCATACTTAGCTTGAGGGACTTCTCTATAATTAGACGCATTTGCCTCCATAAAGGTTTGAAGTGCAGGAAAATTTATAAAGAAAACAACTTTTTCAGAGGTAAAAATATAACACAAAATATCAGACTTCATCTTCCAAAGCCATCCCTTGTTTTCTCTAGATTTGTTAGACCAAGTTTCAAGAAATACATTCCCCGTATACTTTACTTCAGTTTTAACTTCAACAGCTCTATACCCCTTACCTTTAGTTAACTCTACAAAATAATCTCCATAGACTAACTGAACCTCTTTAGATAACCTTCCTTTAGAAGTGTCTACTACTGAGCAATTACGTTTTTCAAAAAAATTTCTTACTATCTTTGAACCTTGCTCTCCAATAGTCCAAGAAGCATTAAAGTCATTTGGCATACATATAACACAAATGCTAAATCTTAAATCTCATTATCCTACTCTGATTTTCAAGCAAAAATTCTGATATCATATCTATTTGCTCTGTAGGATGTTGCCTTGATACTAGAATATCACCCTCTAAGTAGTAAGGTTCTTGTTCTACAACTTCTCTATCATAGTAGTAAGAGACATATTCTACTTTCTCAAGAATAAAAGCAGATACTAGACCATAAGTGAATCCACCTAAAAATCCGTTCTTCCTAAAAGAAAGCGAAAAATTTGGAGATGCAAGTCTAAATACGGTCGAAGACTTAAAATTGTTTACAGTAGATGTTTTTTTCCAGCTATCAGGGTTGAATAAGATATGCTGGTTTAAGTAGATGATTGAAGCAATCTCTAAATCATTACTTCTTTTGTGAAGAGAACAATGAATATCGTACTCTTTCTTTATATCTAAATGTTCTGGAACCATTATGCAAGATACAAAAAAGATATGAAGTAACAAAATTTACCTACAAACATGCATAAAAATGCAAAAAACAGCAAAATTTGAATTTTATGGATTTTCAGGGTTAATTTTAGACATAGAACCCTTTTTTATAAGACTAATACTGAAAAATTAGAAGAGAGACTTAACAAAAACCGACAAGGAGACTATCGGAAACGATATAGAGCGAGGTAAGAGAACAAGTCTGTACCCCCCTATAGTCCCCCACTTAAGGAGAACTATAGAAACAGTACCTGTTCATTTACCACAACTAAACTGTAGTTAAACTGTCGTATAACTGACTGTCGCATTGTTAGGCTGACCCCGCCCTCAAGTCTTTAGAAGGGGCTATATATCTTAACCATCGGCTTATCACAAGAGGATGTACCACTTTGATGTCATCTTAGTAGTTGTTAAGTTTCAACGAACTTCCGTTCTGGGTCATTTATGCCGTTCATGTAATTCTCTAGGCCTCGAACTTAGAATCTAGAGGTCCATCCAATCTCACGTTGAATTACACTACACTTCAGAAATTTATTGCAGCCTTACCTACATTCTCGATAAGAACCTTCTGCCTTTTATCGGCTCTGTTTTCTAATCTTCACCATAGGACATCTGAAGTAACTGACGTAGTGATAGAACTTTTAGCCCAACTTGATACCTAGATACAAGTCTCTAGACTAAAAGCAACATGCAAGTCTACGCATATTTTCTGTAAAAGTCAACAAATGTTCAAGATTTTTTTTAACTTTTTTTCTTGTATATACAAATTTTTATCTGTAACTTTGTGTTCACAATGAAAAACCTAATAGACAACTTATTCTACTACAGAGCATTAGCTCATTTTGGCGAAAATTTCACAGAAATTTTCTGTTCTACCAATCATCCGAAACCATCAGAAGAAGAACTTTCTAAGGCGTTTGCAGAACAAGTTCTAAATAGTAATCAGTACGAGGTTCATAAAGGTACATCAGTCTTTTTCACAGAAATCGAGCCAATAGATGAAGAAGATTTTGTTGCTGGAATACATTCTCTTGATGATTTAGAGGATATGTTAGACAGCTTCATAAATAAATAGTTTTAAATAGGCTTCGCCTACAAAGTTTTTTAATTGAAAGAACCAAAGTTCCTCCTTACGATAGAAGGAGATATGCATGACGGTGATTATACTGCCGATGTAAATGAAGTAAGTTTATCTGAGCTTATTCAAATTTATCCGATGATAGAAGCTGTTACTAGTAATCCTAATTTTCTTTATTGGATTTCTAGTGAGTGGTCTGGCGAAGTCAAGCTTAGAGACTTCTATGTACCCCTATTGGATATGCCAGAGGAGAAAGCTGTAGAGGTATTTGATGACTTTTATGACTATGTTCCTTACGGGAAGGATGGACTTCATAGAATTACGAATATTTCCATAGCGGAAGTACAGACAGTTCATTACATATTTGATAAACCTTTTGATTTCTCTCCTTACGAGCCACAACCTGAAAAAGAATATTCTCTTGAAGAGTTGATTGAGGACTTAAATCGAAGAGAGGTTCAAATTCAAAAAGAAACAGAAGAGGCAGCAGAAAAGATGAAGCTTAGCTTTGGCCCAGCTTTAGCTAAGATAATGAAAAAATCTAGCTTTATAGAAACTGTACGTTGGACTCAGTATACTCCTTATTTTAATGACGGAGATACTTGCAGATTTGAGGTTAACTATGATTATCCAGATATAAACGGTGGAGATTTATATGACCATGATTGCTACAATAGAACCTTCTCTCATCATGAGGAAGACCTTTCGGCCCCTTATGGTAAAAGAGCTGTATATAAGCCACTTGAAGGGTTTGTACAAGAAGAATTTGATGTTTATGTAGAGATAAAAGAATTCTTAGGTTCTATACCTGAAAATTTGATGTTAATCACTTTCGGAGACCATGTAGAAATTACTGTAAACATAGACGGTACTGTAGAAATAGAAGAGTATGACCACGATTAAAACAGGGGAAGAGCAAGCACTAGAAATAAAAAGCATTCTAGATAAGGCTTATACAGAGATGAGCCTCTTAGTTAGAACAGGTATTCTAGATAGATTTAAGGAGTTAAATCACGTTTCTGAGATTAGCTGGACGCAATACACTCCCTATTTTAACGACGGAGAGGCTGCTTACTTCTCTGTAAATGCTTATGAAATGAGTATAGATGGATGGAGCTGGGAGGAGATGTATACATATGAAGAAGACGATGATGAAATGGGACCATCAGCTAGATATTTATGCGAGGAGATGAAAGCTGAGGGTAAGACAATCCCTAACCCTCATTTTGATAAGGAAGAGTCCGATAAGATACAAGAGCTAATTCATTTTATTGAGGTTCTTCCTCCTGAAATAATGGAGTTTTGCTTTGGAGACCATGCTGAAATATCTATTTCTAGTGAAGATACGGAATCATTTACTGTACATACATATCACAGACATAACTAAGTATGGGAGCACCACATTTACACGCAATATCTTCAGCTAAAAAGTTTGGAGGTCATATGACTGACTATATGGAAATTCACAAGAAAATGGATTGCTCAAAGGCTTACTTTCCAGATAACAGACATAGGGTTTTAACCCATACTATGTTTTGGGTAAAAGAAGTTATGATTCCTTTGTTTGGGGATGTAATGACTAATTCTGATGGAAAGCTAGTTAGTGTTAAAGATGTATGTGAGCAACATATTCTTGAGGATTTTAGGAACAAATTTATTCCTACTCCTCAAGACTACATAGAGAATATGACTTTTCAAATGTGGATGCAAAACGGTAGAGAAGTACCATCATCTGCCAAACTTTTATATAAAAAGAAAAAGAGTATAGAATACTCACAAGCTTCAAGAGATTAATGGAATTCAATGATTTAGCTCAAGTAAAAGAAGAGCTTCTTTTAGACTTATTACCTTCTTTAAGGGAGTTTCATCAAGTATTTAACATACATGAAGGAATTGTAGTGGAGTTTGAAACATTAGGGCTTAAACAGACTCTATTGAATCAGATAGACCTTCGATATGAACTTTTTAAAGAAGAACTTCAAGAACTTAAAGATGCTGAAGTAGTTACAAAAGAAATGTATTTGGAAGAGCATTTTTTCTATAGAAAAGTACAGATAGCAGATGCTTTGACAGATATGTTGTACCTAGCTTTAGGCTCTATTGATATCAGAGAAAGTATCATGAGATATTTAGTAGCAGATGGAGTTGATACAGAGATTCTATCCTTGTACTACTGTTTAAGAGACATATCTAAAGCTCAATTTGCTCAAACATATGTTCAATGGATTAGATACCCAGAGCTTCAACCTGTATTAGAAGATTTGTTTTACGAAGTTCACAGCTCCAATATGTCAAAATTAGGCTATGATGGCCTTCCATTGTTAAATGGAGTTAACACGCCTATGAATGAGCTTTACCCCAAAGGTAAAATAATGAAAAGCGACAAGTACTTTAAGCCAGACTTGGCTAGTATTGTCAAAAAGTACACAAAAAGATAATGAGATTTAAGATAACATTAAATGATTTAAAGAACATTGCACTTGGATTTTTAGCTCTGGGATTTCTAGGCTTAATGGCTGATAGAAGTAACTTCAAGCATGATATGGCCGTAAGCTCTGCTGAACATGCTTTTGTTACAATTAAAGCCAATCAAGATTCATTAGATTTCTGGAAAGAAGAGGCTAGATATTGGCAGGAAGTTTGTAATGAGCAAGGTCAAGAAATAATTAGGCTGGGAAGTGAGGTATTTTCTCTATCAGCTAAAGTAAATCAAAGTATATATGCTTTAGACCAAGCAAATATACCTCATAAAATCAATAGAGAGTAATGGTAGCACAAAAATTAGTAAATGAGAAAATACCTAGTAGATGTTCATTTACATACTACTTCATAAAATATGGAAAGGCTGAGACTAGATCAGCTCCTCATATTATAGAGAAGAGTTTTAATCCAGAAGACCAGGCAGAGGTACTTGTAGATGAGAAGGGAAACATCTTTTACATAGAAGGGGATTATTGTACGTATTCTGTAGATTCTTTCTGTATAGCGTATGATACAGTCCTTTTCAATAGATATAATCTAATCGAGACTGAAAGTATACCTCAGCAAACGATTAGCCTTACAATGGGGTATAGCGGGGAAGAAGGCGAGCATTTGAGATTTATGTTTTCTTTTGTAGAAAACATTGCAGAAACCAATAATTTTTATATCTTAGAGGACAGAGACGGAAGGTTAAATTTCGTCAGTAAAAAAATGATGCTTGAAGATATAAAAATAAAATATGAAGCTGAAACCAGTTAAAGCTTTACCTACTTCTAATTCTAGAAATAACGAAGAGTTTCTTATAACTATCAAGAAAGGAAATAAACGTCATTCTACTTTAGTTTACAAAAGAGGTAGTAAGTTGGTTTTTTGGGATGCTGAAGATAGTAGGAAGAAGTCCAGCTATCTAAAGCATGGAGATGATGTTGATTTTAACAATTTAACGGACTTGTATTCAATTAGTTATGGCTCTTGAAGACTCTAGAATTCAGAAAGAGCTTATACCTACTTACCCCTCTACCTTGCCTATATGTGATATGTGGTACATTAGATGATGGTGAGCACAGGTTTAAGGGGAAAATAGCTTGCTATGAGCTACCTGAGTATATGCATAGTTTGAAATCAGGTTATATAATGGCTTTTGATGCTTTGACAAGTTCTTTTACTTTTATGCCTTATGGAGGTTATAGTGGAGAAGTTACTTTAGAGGCAGAGATTATGGAAGATTCTTTATATGCCTCTACAGGCGTTATAGTTAGTTATACTTTTTTCATCTTTACTAAGTAAATATGGCTCTAATTGATTACAATATACTCAAAGAAGTCGAATGTTCTAGTGTTGTGAAGTTAGAGGCAGGAGACCAGTATTATCTTAAGCCTGAGAAACCTTATGAAATTCCATCTTGGTCTTGGATATATATAAATTGTAACAAAGTAGAAGGTGTTCAAGTAAAACAAATAGCATACTATTCGACAACCACTTATATTTATACAGATAGAGAGTCTTCTGGACTTCTTAGAGTAGATTTCTCACATAGAGACACAGGAGTTTTTAGTACTTACATCATTTTAATCGAATAACCTCATGATGAAATTTTTATTACTACTAGTATTTGTAGCACTCATTTACAACTCAGTAAAGTACTGGGTTTTAGATTGGCATATCGACGAAGATACAACAGAATACGAAAAAACACGTATCCACAAACTGAGAAAGCATTTCTCTAAAATAAAGAAAGTTAAGCAATGAGAGGATTCTTTTTAATCTTAATGATTATTTTCGTATTTATATTGGAGATTATAGCTCCTTTATGTGTTTTAATAGGATTCATTTGGTTAATTATGCAGATAATTCAACAATCTAACCTGATGTTTACCTTATTTATAATCTAACCTTATGGCTAATGGAGCCTTATATAATTGTCTAGTAAACAGTAATGAAAGATTTGGACTGGATGACGGTCTATTTGTAGCAACAGTAACAAGAGTAGGAGTAGGAGAGGTAACTTTACTACTAAAACCTAATCAAGTTCCTGTAATTGAAAGAAACGGAACTACAAATACATTTACAGTAGAAGGAGTTCAGTATTCTATTCTAGAATCTGATTTAGCTGATTTCATTACTGTGTACACCGATTCTCTAAGATTTTATCTAGACGAAATTTAACACAGAGACTTACCGAGAGTTCAAGCCCACGAAGCCCTTATTTGTTTTTACAAGTTTGGGCTTCACTCTTTTACCTACTTACCCTACTTACTCTTTTAGGGCTAGATTTTTTTCTAACTGTTACTGTTTTCTTTTTTTGATTTTTAGCTCTGTTTACTATCTTCCTACTCCAAGAAAACCCTGCATTTCCTCCCCACATACCCCATGAAATCGAACTGCCACTAAATCTATCTTTGCGTCCTGTACTTTTGAAAACTCTCTCATGCCTTGAAAAGAACGAGAACATTCTTTTAACAGTAGAGAAAGACATTGCCTCTCCTCTTATGATTTGATTTGCTCTTTCAAGTCCTACACGAGTTGTAGGGAGGTTTTTGATACCTCTTTTTTTGAGTTGGTTTCTTCGGTTTATTGCGCTTCTGGCAGCACTTTTCATCCCAGCAGTAGGTTTGAAGGTAGTGCTATTGGTAATTCTACCTCTAGACATTAAAAAAATTTGAACTTTTTTTTGATAATTCGTATTATCTTGGTATATTTACGAGCAAAAAACTTTTTAAGTTGTTGTTTTAAGTACTATATAATTATGACATTTCGAGAAAAAAAAGAATACCTAAACCTGTTTGCTGCTAAGCATGGCCTTTTATTTAACCCAGAAGGGGAGTGTGGAATTTTGAGAGAGTGTGTTGGTCTCAGCAAGGATAATCATTGGATATCTTATAATCCTACTTCCTATGATACTTGGGATTATATTGATGAGTTTTACTGTGCTCAGCTTGAACATATAACTCCACCTGACGCTTACCATAAATTTGAGTGTTTAGCTGTTTTAGGTAGAGGAGAAGATGCTATATCTCAGCTTTATGACTGGGTAGTAGCTATTGAAGAACTTGGAGAAGTTTCGATTGGGTCTTATAAGACTACAGATGATGCTATGCAAGCTCTGTTTTCAGGGTGGGAAGCTCCTGTGATAAAAGTTACACCTAAAAACGAATTGTTTGACTAAAAAAATGGAAGATGTACTGAAACCTATATCAGTAGTATATAGGCGGTTTTGTAAAGAAGGAGAGAAGTTATTTAAAGATGTTTGTAAGGTAAATATTTACGGAGTAGTAAAACTATTTGGAGGTGAATATCAAGAAGCTTCAGTTAGTAGAGAGGATTTAAAGAGGATAATCTTCTTGTCTACCCAAGCTGAAAATATTAAAGAACGAACAGGTCAGTATCCAATTTTCACAGATTCTACTGGATTTTTGGAAGTTACAGTTGGACAACGTATATTTGAAGTATGAAAACTATAAGAAACTTTGTATTCCTAGCACTTATTCTCGCAGTGAACACTTCCTGCGAGAGATTTTACAGCATCTATGATGATTTAGATGAAAACGGACAAGAGCAAGTACAACAAGCGGTAACGCTTGTAGCCCCTCAAGATTCAATTAGAGTAGACCTTACTTTAGGTGAAGCTGACTCTTTAGATTTAGTTGTCTATGTCGCAAAGGTTTTAAACAATAAGTATTTCACTAAAAGATGGTCAGCTCACGAAAACGATTTGAAGTATTTTGCTGTTACAGCAGGAGATATTGACGGTAATGGATTTAAAAGGGTTATGCAGTTCCATGAACAAGATAATGGCGGCTTTTTACAATGGAAATCTGATAATGCTGAAAGACTCTGGGAATATAGAATTAATCCTCACTTAGATATAACAATTTATGTAGATGAAAATCCTATGTACGGCTATGTACTTGAAGGAAGACCGTTAAAAGGGAATCATTCCTTTAGAGGTTATTGGTATATTCCAAGCTTAGAAATGTCTGACGACACTTTAGGTATTTACTATCTCGACTTAAATCTTGAAGTAGCTGATACTACAGCTACAGGTGATACAACAGCTTTACATTGCTTTAGTATTCCAGATTTAGACGGATTGAGACTTTACAAATATGTAGAAACACCAAATCCAAAATTTGTTGAGTAAACCATTCACAAAAATTAACTTTTTTCGTCTTAGAAGTAAATATCACGATTAAAGTTTGTAAAATGAGTTACAATTCACTAAAAGAAAAACTAGAAGACTACCAAAGGAAGTTTAATAAACTTCCACAAGAAGAAAAAGATTTTTTCATTGACCTATTTGAAGAGATAGATAACATAGGGAAATCTAAAAAGACTAAAGGTAAGAATACGAGGGGTTGATAAATAGTTTTTCATAAGGCTTGGATAATTCCAAGCCTTTTTTTATGTTTGTAATATGATTATTGGAAGAGATATAAGAGATATGTTTATATAGTAGAGAATGATCTTCATCCACCTCCAATACAACTTAGAGAGTCAGTTTTTTACGCTCCTTTCCATCAATTCATGGATAACCCTTGCCTGACTGATTCAGACTCTTTTGGGAATCTCTCAAAAGTTTATGAAACATTATCTATTTATAGGTCATATCCAAATGTCAAGCAAGCTGCTATAATGCCTGATGCTTGTTATTCAGGAGCTAATTCTTTGTCTGTAGGTGGCGTTATCGCTGTAGAGAATGCTATCATTCCATCAGCTCACTCAGCAGATATATGCTGTTCTGTGGCAACTACCGTTATCAACGACAAGAGTATAAACCTTAAAAGTATCTTAGATGCAGCTCAGGCTATCACTCATTTTGGTGCAGGAGGTAGGACTGATGACAGATTTAGTCATGAGTTTGCAATGTTTGAAGAAGCATTTCAAAACAACAGATATTTAAAAGGCTCTAAGGTTTTATCTAAGGGTATGTACCATCTTGGTACACAAGGAGATGGAAATCACTTCTTGTATGTAGGCAGTTTAAAGATGAAAGGTCATGCTAAGTTACCTACTATAACTACTCATCATGGTAGTAGAGGAGTTGGAGCTGAGCTATATAAAATAGGTATCAAGATATCAGAAACTTTTAGGAAAAATTTTGCTCCTTCAGTGCCTAAAAATATGTGTTGGATACCTTTTGACTCTCCTGAAGGTAAAGAGTATTGGGATGCTTTGATATTGGTTAGAACTTGGACAAAATTTAACCACATGGTACTTCATGAAGCTATTGAAGATTATCTAGAGATAGAAGATTCTGATTTTAGTTGGAATCCACACAACTTTGTCTTTAAGAGGGGGAATATGTTTTATCATGCAAAAGGTTCAACTCCAATAGATACGGATTTTGAAGTAGAGTGTGATGACCCTCATTTGACAGATAGAAGATATGTTCCTTTGAACATGTCAGAGCCTATTCTTATCTTAGAAGCAGGGACTGGAAATCATTTTGGTTTTGCGCCTCATGGAGCTGGGAGATTAATTTCTCGTTCAGAGCATAAAAGAAGGCTGAATGAGAAAGGAATTACTGAAGAAGAAGCTTATTTGGAGGAGACTGAAGGTATTGATGCAAGATTTGTTGGTAAGCCTGATTGTTCTGAGTTACCTTCAGCTTACAAAAACGCCAATCAGGTAATCAAGGATATTGATAAGTATAAGCTTGGTAATTTGATAGGAACTATTGAACCTTATGGATGTATAATGGCTGGACATCAGCCTAAACCTTGGCTAAAGAAAAAAATATGATTACACCCAAACACAAAGGTACTGAACAGTACTACACAGCAAAGCAGAAGTTTATAACCAAGAACTACGGCAAAACTTTAGAATCTATGGTAGCAATAGGAGTATATGAGGAAAATCTCAGAGATATATATTCCTTAAGAGAAAGCGTAGTATATCAACTTTCTGAAGCTTTTGATTACATGATAGCAGAACATTCACCTCAAGATTAAATACAATGAGCAGAAAAGAATATATCAGAAAAGAGTTTCCCAGAGTATTTAAAATACTGGTAGAGGCTGAAATTCAGAAGAACAAGTATGTTCACCATGATAGATTGATAAAGCTATCTATTCAAATCTTAAATGCAGTACATGTGCGTACTGAAGATTTATAAAAAAAGGAGCCACTTGG
>ERZ1740065.2981-NODE-2981-length-10587-cov-13.916255_pt1 | contig 10587 bp, 6 predicted proteins | sample MGYA00581738_ERZ1740065 | MGnify/ENA primary metagenome ERZ1740065 (study PRJEB43018, sample SAMN04849749) | marine metagenome | isolation source: floating plastic debris | place: Pacific Ocean | collected 2008-09-01 | study: EMG produced TPA metagenomics...
CAATGACACTCTCTGTGTACAGGTTTGACTGTATTTCATTCACAGATTCTCTCGTATTACAATACTACCCATTGTAATGTCCTTCAACACTTCCCTCTCTTACTGCTCCACATTCGACTCCTCTCATGCACGAAGTCCCTGAGTGAGTGTGGAGGTACCACTTATATATGATGAGGGGATTAACAATATGAGTAGATAATAAGAGTAATAGCCAGAGTACAACAATAATATTCATATGATTGGATAGATCAATAGTAGAGGCAGTGTCTGGAGGTGTTGGTGCCAGTGTGTATATATTTCCTGGAGGCAGCAGCGAAGGTGTAGGGGTCAGCCAATCAGTGCAGGCTTGGTGCATGATCTCTGCGTACTTTGTTGTGTCATACGACGGAAGGCTGCACCAATTGACCCCTTCTTGTATCCGATGCAGGTGCGTTCCTGTTTCTACTTTTGTACGTCTTCCGTCTTGGTACCTAAGTCAGGTTGGGCAGCAGGCAGCGGGGTACCGCCGCCACATATCCAATGCGGACAGGTGAGTTTCTATCACTACGTGATGGTGTCTAGTTTTCTAGTTGTCTGCTTAAAATAGACCCAGTCATTTACTAATTCGTCTCATCTTGTCTTGATTTGGGCCTGTAAAGACATCTGTATCACAGAAGAGCGAAGGCGATGAAGCTCATCTGCTAAAACCCGCACTAAATTACATGAAATTTAGTTCGTGGTCTACTTTTTTCAGAGTCATCCAATTTCTCGTGATCATCGGAGATGGATTTTTAGCGCAATCATGTCTTCATTACCCAATTTTCCAACCCATCTCTTACCCTTGTATTTCTTGCATTGTTAATGATTTTTTCCTTGCCATCTCTCTCTTCTTACTTTCTTCTCATTCATCTACATTGTGCCCTCCCCAGCCTCCTTTTCATTCCATCCTAAGTCCCTCTCGTTGTTGACGCCATATCTGTTGTATCTCTGTAGGGAGTGTACTGTTGTATCTCTGTAGGGAGTGTACTGTTGTGCTTATGCTATGAATATTTACTCTTGGTGTCCGTAATTTTTCTTCAAAATTATACAATGTTATGGTTCGAATATCCTCTATTCTATCACTGACAAATCTGATATGTTGAGAACTGCTTAATAAATATGAATCACTTTTTGTGTTTATATTAACGTAACATATACTACATGCAGTTGTACCTATCAGATGGTGCTGTGTCTATAATCTTTTGACATGCAACTCCATCCATACTGGTAAATCAGTTTATGGCTTCACCTTCCTATCGTCTTCCACTGCAATAAAGGATCGACTTATTTTCTAGAGCTCTTCCAACAGCTGTTAGATAAACTACTGTCTTGTACCGTGGCCTAAAGCGGCTACCTCTATTTTCAAACACCACAGTAGTCTTGCCCCAGCGCTCCAAGCAACCTACCTCAACCATGTGTACACGGCTCACGATCAGATACCCTCCAGATCACCGGCTGCTAGTTGCTCTATGGTATCTTAGTACACAGACTTACTACAGGACGCAGAAATGAAAGCGTTACAAATATAACCACTCACTATAGATTTTTAAAAATTTCCTTCAAGTTTATGAGTACATCACATAATCTATCGCCCATGATTGTGTAACACAATTTTGTGCCACAATTCTGGAAATGGAGGAATAGTATGTCATCAGAGATAATCCACATATGTGGATGATCTCTGATGTCATGTGGCCATCAGAGGAGCAGCAGCGAGAACAGGAAGCTAAGTTATTTGCCATGCATGGTGAGTTCACTGCAGTCACTGTAATAAAATCTATGCCATCATCATTTGTTCACTAACCTTGGTGATGAAACTGTGCAGGCGCAACTCCTGCTTGCATGGACATGTACATGCTAATTGCCAGTACTCCAGTTACACACCATTGCATCAACTTATTTAGATGTCAATGATCACTAGTCAGCATCATCCTTATGCTGAAGGATTCCCTGGTGTTATCGGCTGCATCGATGGCTCAGAAGTCACAATAAGGAGACCACAGAGGAACCCGAAAGAAAAATGACGCTGCGAATGTCCTTCTTGTGGTGGATGCAAATGAAAAGATACTGTCCTACACAGCCGGCTCTCCAGCATTAAACCATGACTCCCTGGTTCATCGGCGCTCAGACTTTCCAGATCTCATGCATGTTGGCACAGTATGCGAATTAAGGACCGGTGGCTTGATCGCGAAACCTTTCAATCCGCAAAATGATTCACTTCTACGGCAATTCACTGACTGTCTCCATGGCTACTAACAGGTGCCCTCATGAAACTCCCGGTAGCCTGAGCTCCTGGATATCAAGCTTTCGACAGTGGTATAAACTCTTTAGCTTCAAGTTGTCCAATATTGAACGTGGTGAGTGATCGTGAGTCATATCCTCTTCCTGGCATTGGCTGATTGAGATTTATCTCCCTCGCAATGTTGCAGGTAATCGGATTTGTTCCCTCTGCTGGGGGCAGGAAATAAAGGAGCTACCCTGGTCGGAGTTGCTTCCTCTTGCGCCTCGAGGTGATGTCAGAGATCAAGGCTGATTTGCCCTGCTGGCCTCTGTTGGTGAGGCAGCGGTGCCCCCAACCAGTCGTCTCCCTGTCATACCGCGAGACTGCCTTTAGGGCTGAGTTCGTTGCACCAGCCCCAACTTATAAGTTGCGGTGGTCCAATCGACAGCTGCTCATCAGAAGGTCGTAAAACACTTGTGGACTTGTATATTCTCATAATCACTACATCCTTATTACATCTAGGAGACCATCTCTGAGGAGCTTTTCTTTTCTGTTCTTAACTCCCGCAACTGTAGTGTGCTCAGCCGTATGGTAGGACAAATAAACGAACAAGCAGTATGAGGCGCCTCTTCCAAATGGTATAAATACCTGGGCCCACAGAACTGATTTCTTCACACCGGTTTAGTTCCATCCTGTAATGATATCAGTGCTGACTGACTTGACACAAATATTTATTAATATAATGCAGCAGCAATTTAGCCACACAGCAGTGGTCGAGCCTCAACAGATGGTTCAATAAGCAGCCAGAAATACAGTCATCTAACTCTCTTTGCTACTGAAACTGTCAGCATATAGCAATTACCATCCATGAACATCTATCGATTCACTCTACAATGTAGCAGGCACTCGGTCTAGCAGGAATACGCTCTAGCAAGCACAACAAACATCCCCACAGTCATCTTCGCCTCCCTGGACATTCTGGCTCTAAACTGATGTAAAACTGCTGCTTCGACTACTATGATCGAGTTACTAAAATATAAATAGTAAACGTCTTGAGCATGTCTTTCCTGAGAGGAGTACAGCGCACAGTTTAACTGTCTAATTAAACGCAAACGATGATATAGCATTGCTTACTTGTTTCATAAGTAGAGTTCTTCTGTGACATCAACCCTAGTCACAAGGATGCCATCATTGTCTAGTTATCAGGCAGAAGTCTACACTGTCCACATGCCTCTTGTTATTATTTGAGTACTGTAAAGGATTGCGTGAACACATCAACAAGGGAAGACAACTCTCATGATCAATAACCACACCTGAGTGCTGGACAGCTCAATGAACACACCGATCAACAGCCTGTAGCAGACCTCTGAGCAGTCAACTAGTCTATTCAGCTCTTCTTACTCTCTATCTCTGTATATTTTGCTTTTATTGTAATATTATTCTATCAGGCCCAACCAGTGGCATGTTTTGCTACTGGCGTTTGTGTTGCGAGGTGACGTAGTCCTATCCGAGGTTACTTTTTGTTTACATTTTGGTCATCTTCCCAGCAGGCAACTGCACCCATTGCCCACAGTTACAAGTCATCAGAGACGGAAACAAAATTCATTTTGACTGGCTATTGTCACTGGAGGTGGATTCTAGCTGAACTCAGTCAGATTTCAGAAGCTGCTCTGCAGGACTTTCTCCTACACTGATTGACTAGCGGAAATGGGATGCATAGAGTGGTAACTAATCATGTGTTATTTTTCTACTTATGAGCTCACGTTCTTAGCAGCACTAGTCAAAGACAATCTTATTTATCATGAAATTGATACAATAAAGGTACTTTACATTACAACTATCGCAGTCTGGTAACACTAGAGCTGCTCAGCCTTCAGCTGCAACTAAAGTGATGTTGGATGTTGATACTTTGAAGCAGTCCTAATTTTATAGAAGAGTTGTCTCTGTATTGTTTTCCAATCATATTTTTAACTTGAAAATAGAAATTTTTTCTGTGGGCGCTGCCCCCTAGCCCCCACTGGGGCTTTGCCCCAGACCCCACCAGGTGCATGACCCCTGGACTCCGGCCTAAGGAGCCACTACTTCATAAAATCTGACAAAACGCCCCTGCCAACCATATAACACATCAATAGAACTACATACTACGCAACGCTGTAAGTACTGGTCTGATTTTCTGTGTGTAACTGGAGTGTGGCCTGCACTAAAACAGCGTGTTGCCCATGCTCAACTGAACTCGTGTTGCGGAGTAATGTGTGACTGTATGACTGCCTAGAGCTGTTTACAGTACCATCTTGACCCTTAGGCAGCCTACTTAGTGCAGCGGGGAGGGGAGAAGGGGGCTGGTCATTCATGCAGTTGCAATCTTCTGGTGGCTATACAGAAACCAGGCTTGACTGACCAGGCTACTGCACCAAGGGCCATCACCATAGTGTGGTTCATAGATATGTGCTCAGGAGTTAATTTCCCCTGCATAGATGTCCGGCCGATGATCAGGTTCTCTGAGACTCCATGGGCGCATTTGGTAGGCAAAACACTGCAGGTGCAATGAGGGTTAGTAGCAGTCTGAGTACAAACGTGATTGAACTAGCCACGCCATTCTCCTTATCCCTGACAGCATTGTTGAAAGATCTAATATCAATGACTTAACTGGTCACTCCTGACCCAGTGTCACGACAAGGCTGTGAGTATCGCTAGAGATAACTCTGTTACTATTGCATCAACTCTTATCTTTCACATAACTGCACTGCTGCGTTTAGTCCTTCGCCATTCAGTTGGTGATAGTGTTGAGTTGAGAGAAGGCAGGTGGTTGCACGTGGTTTTGATCAGTAACTAGACCCAGCTGGATGAGACTGGGGTAAATGTTTCATGATGACACAGTACTCTGAACAGGTGAGTAATGCGACCTCATTCTACTAGTAGATGTTGACTAGTTAGTAGCAGATGATCTGTACAGAATACCTGCTGGTTGTCAGCTGCTCAAACACACTGCTGGTTTACAACTCCGTTATATAATGGGATCGCTATGGATACAGGGAGTCCTGCTTGTAGTGTTCTATTACAGTTCACACCTAGTGAATAAAATGTACACACGTGAAACCTGCTAGCTAGCTCAAGGAATACTTTTGAAACTACTAAGTAGCACAAACTCCATTGAAGTTCATCAGTACTAGTAACGGGACGGTCCAGTATGCTCGTACCGTACTGGTTTCTGGTCTCCTGGTTACCCGAAGTAATGGGGTAACCGAATGAAGTGAAGTCATAATCATCTCCTATAACACAGAAGAGGCTTATGCAACCTCAAATTGCCAGACTTACATTAGGTATAGTACTGTAACATCCAGGAAATATGGGAGACTCGCCATCTATGGAGGTTTGGCAGCAGTTACATTCACATCATCGCTCTAGTACTATAAACATTCCTCTTCCTGCCAGCACTTAGCCGTTTCTAAGTGAGAGTCAGTATGTGCAGGCTGATCCCAGTCTTTGGGCCTGCGATCTCTCCATACTGGCTGAGGCAGGCGGGGAGACTCCCAGGCCGTAGGTTAGACATTGGAGTGCTATTCTCCTCTCCTGGTTGCTGACCAAGGCCTCTAGGCCGAGCCTGCCCATTTATAATGTTATACCCTGTTAGACACCAGGCATCACATCACCATCGATGGGCAGGCCCTCAATCCAGTGGAAATTTCCAACATCCTGGACGCATCATGTCAAATGATGCCAGCTGCATTGTCAAAGCCAGTAGTTTCATTGGATGCCTTCAAAGGCATGTATGGAGACACCACACTAGACGTCTATCATCAAATAAAAGTCTGCATGGCAGTGGTTGTTGGCACCACTCTTCTCTATGGATCAGATACCTGGGTCCTATATAGGAAATAAGTGAGGCTCCTGGAACAGTTCCCTCCCCAACATCATTGGCATCAAGTGGCAGGACCCCATCACTAACATAGAAGTCCTCCAAATAGCCAATATCACCAGCATAGAATCCATGCTGATGGTCAGACAACTAAGGTGGGTGGGTCATTTCTCACAGATGGAGGACTTTAGAATGCCTACAGCGAGCTCCATCAAGGCAAGAGCCATTGTGGTGCTCCACGAAAGTGTTTTGAGGATCAACTGAAGAGCCAATGCATTCAGGCTGGTGTTGACCACCAAAATCAGGGAGCAACTGGCATAAACAGCCGGCATTGGAACTGGAAGATAGCCACTATGTCTGGCAAGTAACTTTGAAGAGCTGAAAATAACTACTGCGAATTATCCACCTCCGGAGTGGAAATGCACCCAGCTGTCACTCTTCAATCGAATAGCTCTAGAACCTGCAGGGTTACAGTTGGTCTTCTCCATCTTCTGAAAGCATACCACCAGAACCAAACCTCTTCCAAATCATCTTTGCAACCAAAGGAACTGCTATGCACATTCACCTCAACATATTACTCAACAGATACCGGTTGACTAAAATACTTGTTCCTACACACTTGACACGGTCCAGTTTATAGGTTGAATTATATTCTGAGTTGGATGTAACTGCGGCCAAATCTCAGCGCGATGGCACCGGCTAGTCAGGCTATTGTCTGACAGTGAACGGTAATCATGCATGTGCCCAGTTGGCATATCGAGCAACTTCCTGGTCTGAGGTTAACAAACTAGTTATAACATCCAGTAATGGTTCATGACCTTTCACTCATTTTGAAATATCAACAATCCTGGTGTCATGTAGCTGAGGTTGATGACTACTGTTACTGGTACTAGTTTTGTAACATGTAATGGATGCAGGCCTGACATCAAGGAGTTTTGTCTGGACGATGGCAGCGCGTACCTATGCATTGTGTCAATCAGGGGTCGGTGACACTGAAGTAATGGGCTAGATAGCTGTAGACGGCAGACAACGATGCCACCAAAATGCCAAAACAATCTCACAGTTCACACAGTTCTCACTCCTTAAGCGGACGTGCCCTAGTGTAGTGTTTGTGAAGTGACTCTGTGTGACCATCTACTTTCTATTGTGATCAGAAGACTTGTGACTCAGCATCATTCCATTAAAGCCAAACCAAAAATGCAGCAAAATGCAGTCAGCAGGACAAAAGCCCAGAAAGCCATCAGGCAAGTCACCAAGCAGCATCATAACCCTATACTCATGGTGATGAATCACAAACCAACAGCCCTAGCTCCACCTGTAGGTAGCTAAAGGTAAAGCTAAAGCATAAAGTTATTGAGTGTGAAACATAATGACTAAGTAATATACATATGAATCAAACTTGTTATAGAACATTTGAAAGTGCAGCTCAACTGCAGCTAGATTGGGAAATCAATAAAGTCATCATTCATAATCCATAATCGAACAAAGTAAGTTGTACTCGGAATTGAATCTAACTTATAAACTCATAATTGTTACCGGCTTTACAACCCACCGTGGTACTGAAATGAATGAAATACTGGCCGCATAGGGAAGCAACTTTATGAGAGGTACTTATAGTATTGTTGTTGTAGACAGCAGAAGATGTTTTAAATGGATGGTTACTGGCTATAGGGAGGTATGAAGAGGGGGAGCAGCTAGTGGCGGGGCTGGAGCCTAGTCTCCGGGATCAGCGCTTCCTTCAACAGACAGGCAACTGGAAATGGAATGTTCTTCACTCCACTGTGAACGCTGGTAACAATCACGCTGTGAGTGTCATTCTAACTTATGTCTCACCGAGTGCCAGAACTAACCTGCTGCAGAAGGCAGATGACTGGGAGAGGAATATATTGCACATAGCAGCAGACAGAAAGTGCTACAGCACTCTCGAACTCCTACTAGACCTGTTGTCAGATGGAGAGAAGACTGAACTGCTGATGATGAGGGATTGCCGCCATCGCAGCCCCCTCCATATCATTGCCTACCACTCATGCGCTGATGTGGCCGCAAAAATTCTTTCCACGCTCACTCCTGAGAAACGGGCGAAGCTGGTGCTGGCGACAGATGGGATGGAGCATACCATGCTACATATCGCAGCAGCGAGGGAGGGTGGAGGAAAAGTAGTTGAAATGCTGCTAGACCTTGTCGATGAAGAGACTAGAGATAAGCTACTCCTGTCCAGAAATATCTGGAAGAGAACTGCAGTTCATACTGCAGCCGCCGCCAAAAGAATCGACACAATGAATCTGATTCTGAACGAGGCACCAGATGTGGTGAAGGAATTTCAGGATGGAGGAGAGAGAGCCATGGAGCTGACCACAAGTGTGAGATACCAACTCACTGTGGCTCTGGATCATCGCAGCAAGACAGCTTATGACTTGGCAGTGGTGGAATGGAGGAAGAAGTTTGATGAATTGGAGTGTTGGATGCAAGCTAATGACATGCTTAAGGATCTGCCGGCTGAGACGAAGGACAAATTTCTACTTCACAAAAGAGGTCCTCATGGAAAAACTGCTCTCTATGTAGCTGTTGATCAGCAACGTCAGGAGGTGACGAAGTGTATCCTCAAGGCTGTCAGCAAGACTAAAAGGAAGGAGCTTCTAACTATTGTGGGTATGTGGAAACGTACAGTACTACACAACACCCTGGAGACGTCAAGCTATGATATGACGAAAATGCTGAATGACTTGACAGACGATGAAGAATGGGAGCACTTGCTGTTTGCCCCTGACTGGTGGGAGAGGACCGCCCTGCATGTTGCAGCAATGAAAGGCAATATGGACATCATGAGACTCATTCTGGAGTCTGTGTCTGGCTATCTCAGAGATCTTCTCCTCTTCTCTACTGACATTTTCAAGCGCACTGCACTTCACGGTGCCAAAAGTCGTGATGTGGCGAGAATACTCATCTCCTCATGCTCACGCCACAGGGCTCAACGCTTTATCAAGGCCTGTGACAGGAAAGGCAGAACTGCCGCGGACATAGCTGCATGGTGGAGCAGAAGAGTTGTCTTGAAGGGAATATTCGAACACTGTTCAAAGGCTACATGTAAGTTCCTATTTGAGCATGAAGATGTCGACGGACGTGGCCTAATGCATTGGGCTGCAGCTGTGATGCGTGAAGGTGCCCTTCAATACCTTTTAAGCTACATACTGGACACGGATCTGCCGCTCTTTGAGGTACTGAGAAGTGGAAAGGGTGAAGAGAGTGTCATACACATTCTAGTTGTCAGTCAAAAGCTCTCAATTCTCTCAGACATTTTGAAAATGTTGAGCATTGAGCAAAGAAAGGTACTCCTCCGACATACGAATACCCAAGGCTATTCGCCGTTTCACATGGCTCTAGTGCCAGCCAATGACTTCCATGGAAACTTCCACCGCTTCATAAAGCCACTAGATGATGTCCTCAACCTTCTCCCACCGAGGATTGTTCGTCATGTCAACAGCGAGGTGGTGAATGTACTACATTTCCTCATCAACGAGCACCCAGTCCAGCTAACGGGAACTGTCGTCTTCCTGAACCGGTCCGTTCTGTCCAATCAAAGCCTCCTTCAGCTGAGAAACTATCAATGGGATTCTACCGATCTGATACCGAAGGTAGTCACTAGAGATATTCAGCCGTTATTATAGTGTCTAAATGAGTGCAAGCTGGTAATTGACGTTGTCTTTGGTAGATCAATCAGCTAACAGTTTCAACTGATTTCTTTACACACGTCACTATTCTCAAAGACTTGGAGTCGTTCCTCCTGGTCATGCTGGATGAATTGGTGGACAGTGAGCTATCCAGCAATATAGATCCCTGCTTGACCATCCAACAGTTTAATCATCGGCACTTGGATGGCAAACCAAAGGTACTCCAGTGTCCACAACTCACCTGTCAATACATCCGCGCTAATGGTTCGCTTTGAGATTTGACCGTTACCGTTTGTAGGTTCTCTTGTTTCAATACAGATTCTCAAAATATCCAGGTCAAGCCGAAATTTTTGCATTGGAGAGCAAGCTGCACTGTGTCTGGGTGCCAGTTGATTTCTGTGTTTGGTTCACGGTCACTCGGGAAGATATCAGGTACAATCAATCTTCCTTGCCGCTGCAGCTGAGTGCCTGAGTACCTGAGTACCTGTGTACCTGAGTACCTGAGCACTTGAGTACCTGTGTACCTGAGATTAATCAGTGGACCTTGAGTGTACCCCGCTGGTTCATCGTAGACTTGGCAGATCTCCACTAGTTGATTGCAAAGACGAATATGTCTTCGTTAGTATTTTCTGCAGATCTGCAGTATATTCTATCATTTGGATACTATCTTAGCTAGCCATCATCACAAGCTGTTCTCGGAGTTGTGTCTCTCTCCCAAACATCATAAAGCTTGTGACGTCCTGTGTGTGGAGTTGAAGGAAATGTCCACATGACCTGTGGGAGCAACAAGTTCCACTCTCCCTCCCTCCCTCCCTCCCTCCTTC
>ERZ1740065.2982-NODE-2982-length-10586-cov-11.134650_pt1 | contig 10586 bp, 5 predicted proteins | sample MGYA00581738_ERZ1740065 | MGnify/ENA primary metagenome ERZ1740065 (study PRJEB43018, sample SAMN04849749) | marine metagenome | isolation source: floating plastic debris | place: Pacific Ocean | collected 2008-09-01 | study: EMG produced TPA metagenomics...
CGAATGAACGAATGAACGAATGAACGAATGAACGAATGAACGAATGAACGAATGAACGAATGAGCGAATGAAAGTATTGTCAGCTAGACTCTCCTTCGTGTGTAAGCCATTCATTGGCAAACCTTGCATAAGATGGGGTTGACTAGTACGCTGTGGTTGAATGCATCTAATCAGATCACAGCATGAGGAGCATCGATTGTTAAATTTCCACATTTCAACCAATGGCTCAAAGAGCACATTTTATGTTCATTCGGTTTTTGCATTAACTGGTTCATGTTGTGGCTGTTTCCATTAGTCTGTGGCAGCCAAACACATTACTTCTGTATAGACACATGGTTGCATGTTATTCCTCTAACTTTTGGTTCCCATAGGTTGTTCTAATCACCAATCTGGTACCAGACGCTCTAGTCAAACTGTCTGGTCCTCTGTTCGCTCACAAGCTCTCCTACAAGTAAGTTACTCCCATCAGAACTATCGAAATCATGGAGCTGGAGTCACCGAGTGGAGGGTGAACCCTACCATCACCTCCAAGTCATGATATCTTTACACGCCACCATGTTGTCATTGATTCCTTCATCTCCTCCACAGAGTTTGTGATGTATTCTACATTGATCCTGATTGGTTTTTGTTACAGCGTGAAGGCACTACTATGTATGATAACATCCTCACTGAGTCTGCTGATAGTTGGTCTGGCTGGGTCCGCGATAAAGTGGCTCAGTCTAGTCGGTGAGATAAACCCTCTCCTGTTCAGTTATTCACACTGAACGCAAAACACTGATTACTTGTCTCAGTGCTCTCATATCCCACATATCTTATACACATGCATGACAAGTAGTTGCTGTGTAGCGTAAGCTGCCGTGATGTAGTTGTTAGCATGCCTAGTTGTTAGACCCAGGTTCGAATCCCGGTGGCAGCCGGCTTGTACAGGTATAGGGGTACATCTTATACACACACGTGACAAGTTTTAGGACCAGAATTACAGGAGATTCAGTTCTTCTGAACTCTTCTGAACTTTGAGAAGCAGTGACTTAAAACCCTTTCACCCTAAAGCTAAGATCTCGCCATATTTGAGCTCAGCTTAGCAAGATCTAACCAATAAGCCACAGGAAAACTTTGGGACACCAATCATAGCAATTTTGATCCCAAAATCTGATCTTCTTTGACTTACTTGGATTTTTGCCTTTCAGTTCAGATTTAGGATGTTATCACTCACCTTCCGTGGTAAAATGATATCGTAAGAAATGTGTATCCAACTATCCCCCTAATGAACTAAAAGCCAGTTTTTGATGCTGCAAATGTGAAAAATGTGGTAATAATATGGCAATTCTGAGCTATTTATGACGTCATAATACTGCCCAATATCGAAAACTGTTCTTGATGAGCTCCTGAAACATGCTGTAAGGATTTTCTCTGTATGTAGGTTAAGATCCCTGTTAAAACGTCTCCAAATGCCTAGCATGCTGGCAAACAGCGCTGATATGTGTTACTTTTAGTACTTGCATGTCCCTCGTCTTTGAGATAATTACTCGAGAAGTATGTAATTAAGTGGTAAGGAAAGATACAATATTTTATCGGCTCATAAATTTGATCTGAAGAACCATGACAGACTAAATTATTTATGGCCTAATCATTTTGTGGCAATCATCAACAGCTTGTAACCAGCACATGATTTACCAAGGCAATAATTTTACAGGTGTTGCGCTCGCGAGTGTCGGAGCAGGCTTTGGAGAGACTACGTACCTCAGCTTGACTACTCATTTCCCTAAGTAAGTTCATTCACTATTTTTACCTTATAGTAGCTGCTTTAATCCGCCGTCGAGGAGGTGCAAGGTGGAATGCAGTTTTAGTACAGTCGAGAAGGAATTGAGAGGTTAGGAGAAGGCAGGAGTGAGATTGGAGTTCCAATGAGCCAGCATAGAGGTGGCGGCAGAGCTAGGGTATCGTAGGGATGAGAATGAGGAGTTGGGGCAGAGTAGGAGTGGATATGTAATGATGCTGTGGTTTTGGGTCAGTGTGAGTGTGCAGTTGGTATGTAATTGAGGTGTTGAGAGAGAGTGAGTATGAGGTCAACAAGACTGGACACACTAACACGAGGCTAAAATTCACAGTTTTTTTTCCATGAAGACTAACAATGGCCTGTTTCTGACATGCTCTAATTATTGACATAATTATCCTATATTTGCAGGAGATGTCTGTCAGGCTTTGCGTTGAGTCATGCCGGAGGTAGTATTGCCGGGGTTTTGCTGTACACTGGATTGAGACAGGTGGGATTGAGTCTGAGATGGACTCTTCTGTCATTGATGATCATACCCTGCAGCCAGGCTTTCAGGTCGGGTAACTTCCTGTTTATATGCTCAAAGCTTATCAGCAATATTCTGCATTGATAAACTGCCAATAGCATCGTTGTTCACATTTGCTAACGGTCCGTATTCATGTATTCATCACTTACAGAACACTTTATATCAGTTCAACTTTGTCTCCATCGTTTGTGATTTCCAGTTATTTTGGTATCATCATGAAACCAGAATCAGTGAAAGGATGGATTGTTTCCAATCATTCTCAGCTCCACTCAAAAGGATCATTGCAAAGCTCAAAGCCTGCAAACATCCGGGTGAGTACTCAGGATAGAAAGTTGAATGAATGACAGTGGGCAGTTGCTCAGCTTCTTTCTAGGCATTTTTTACTCTTCTACCAGTAGGAGTGCCAGAGTCATGAGCGGTGCTACGCCAGCTTTTGTCCTCACTTATTATGCTTTCGCCTCCCTTAAGCCTGCTTTAGTCTGAGCTTAACGCCGTATTTGCGAAACTGGCCAGTCTGCCTATAGAAGAGTATAAAATTCCAAATTCCCATACCTCCGCATACCACAGGTAATGTTGGGCTCCTCAGATGGACTAACTTATGATGGACGAAATGTATGCAACTGTTTTAAATCTTGTTTTATTTTCCTCTACTGTAAACTGGAAAATGATTGTGAGAAATTTTGATTTGATATAATTGCATGAATTGTTTTCTCAGTAGTTCCTCTTAAAGTCATGAGTTACTAGAATTCATATTTATATTATAATACGCGATTTGTTAAGTTCACTCAAAATCGCAATTACTGTTAATCGCAATCATTTCCCAGTCTACAGTAAGTCACAAGGAATGGTGTTACACAGGTGCTGAGGTGCATTTACACTGTCCACGCAAAAAAACTTCAATGAAGGATCGAATAGTGTGAGCAGATTTTTCGACACGATAGATTGATGCCAACAATGATCATCCGGCTGTCACAATGCTACAGAATTTAAGATGGCGCTTTTCCATTTTGGTAATGGTGACCAATCAGACTATCATACTAAAATGGCTGTCTAGAATACCTGACCTTAAATTAGCCATTTTCGGAGTTATGGATGTGTCCACTCACCCACACATGGTACGTCAGCGTTTACGGAATGCTGTTTAGCTGGACACCATTGTTTCATAGACATAGGAATTAGAAAGTACATTTTTATACTAGTATCACATGTCACAATTCTCAGCCCCATATGAAATGGCTCAGCGAGAACGGCAAACAAAGCATTCATAGCACGCAGTGAGCGGGAGGGTACGAAATGCTGAGTTTGCCATAATAATTAGACTCAATATAACTAGTATAGGAGTTGTCTTCTCATTTGCGGGATTGCTACTGATAAATCGCTATCATTTGGATTTCTTGATAATTTTTAATTAGCTGTCACTATCAAATGCAGTTCCAAAGTATTCGGAAGATGAATATTATTTTCTAATTAATTTTAATTCTGTTTCCGCAGTCTCTGATGAAGTATTTTATTCCAATGATGACAGTATACTTTGGGGCCCTGTTCATCAACCAAGCTCTGGTATGTCAAGCTATCATCAACCCTATAAACTACTATTACTGTTAGTGTAGATTATATATCAAGCATTATTCCACACTGCTGAAGTTATCGTTTAGTTGATATATAATCGAGCGCTGTTTGTAGCGCAATATTTCATTTGAAGCTTTGTGCAGTAAGTCAAATCAGGCTAGCTATTCTCATGTGATGAATGCGTCATTTCATTCCATCTCACTCCAGCCTGCTTCATCCTAGTAAAACACTCAACCATGTGACTGTGCACTTTCCACTTGCTTTTTTAATCTGCCTTAAAACTGCTGTTTTGAAAGAAATGTTAGTTTTTTTAATATCCTGTCGGTGTGCGCATGCACGCTCCCACATATATGCGCTCACACTCCCGCACACTCCCGCACACTCCCACACACTCCCACACACTCCCGCACACTCCTGCACACTCCTGCATGTGCTCACATTGATGGCTGATTCCCAAAAGCCAAAATATTTCCCTGACACTTACATGTACATCTCACATACGCGGAATAAGTCCAACTTCAATTTGTATGTGTACTCATGTTAGTCCTGCAGTCAAATTTCTGAGCAGTATAAGATATACATTGACGAATTTGTCCGGATAGAGGGAAAGTCTAAATTACCTTAAGTTTACTGTATACGAAAAAATAATTGCGATTGAGCATTAAATGCAACTTTCAAAAAATTCATTTTTTTGCATTTATTATACATAGCATTTATTTTTCAGAAGGTGCGCAGCTCATTGCAGAAGTTACAAAATCACAATTTTTACTCATCGCATTTATTTCTATACAGGCCTTTTCGCATTTATTTGTCTCGCATTTATTTTTACTTATACAGTAAACCTCCGAAACTGATGATTTAATAGCATCCTCCCATTTTATTTTTATTATGATTATATTATTATATTATTATATTATTATTATATTATAGTATTATTATATTATATTATTATTATATTATTATATTATAGTATTATTATATTATATTATTATTATATTATTATATTATTATATTATTATATTATTATATTATATTATTATTATATTATTATATTATATTATTATTATATTATTATATTATTATATTATTATATTATTATATTATTATATTTCATTTTTTTATTTTCTTGCTCGCAGATGGAGTTGACATACTTTATCAATGCTTGCCATCTGCTAAATATCCAGCAGCAGTTCAGGTGGTACCATGTGTTCTTTACCTCTGGAATGCTACTTGGCCGGGTAACAACTTATGCGTTCAAAATCCGTCAGCTATGGGTCCTTTCAGTTCTGCAGGTGAGAGTACGTGGAAGAAGTATGATGCATTCACCTTTGATTGCAGACAAATTTTGTAATATTCGCATGTGTTACTTTGAAAATGGAAAGTTTAGCGGATATAATGATTTGAAGAAAATCACCAATGATCAATACAGGCAGGTTTCCATCGGAGTCGTCAGCTCATGACCAGTTTTGGAGTTGTCATCTCATTATAAATAGAAATCTCTCCGATGATCCTAAGCGTATTCCTGACTTCATAGATGCTGATTTTTTCTGTTGTCTGTTTTATTCCATTTTTAAATATGCTCCATCCACAAAGACTTGCATATGTTTTCCCTATTACACTAGCTTTGGGAAAATTTTAGGTATTTCGGCTTTCATCAATCTCTCTGTGCATGCGGACACATGCACAGACATGCGGGGTTATGCGAGCATGTGCGCAAATGTGCGGACACATGCTTGCAGAGTTCTACCTCTAATGTGTCCATTTCTACAGTACGTATCTTCCTAGTACTCAAGCATCACTAGTACTGCTCTAAAATGAGTTATAAGCAGGTTCTCAAACAGTCTGCTCATCTCAGAAGACCTGTCATGAGGTCGTGGTCTCCTTAATTCTAAACAACCAATAATAAAGCATTTCTCACACATCCCGGTCCGATTCCCGCAAAAAATCGGAAATCACTTGAGGCAGCAGCTACATACAAGCTACTGGTTTGTAACCAGTTTTAAACCAGCTTCCAGCTTTGGCTGTTTTTGCAGGTTTTAAATGCGGCTGCGGTGATGTTTCAAACTCTCTTCCACTACATGCCACCGAGCTCTGGACTGTACATCATGTTTTGCATGATACTATGGGAAGGCTGTCTCACTGGAATGTGCTACATCAACACATATTCCAGAATCAGCGATGAGGTGAGTAAAAATAATCCAGGAATTTATGATGTCCTGTTTTAAAGTTAGCATCTGGCCTGGGTGGGAAGGAGTGAGAGATTACAATGGTGTGACCAGACGGCACGGAAGCCAACTTCCAATGGCGGTCAAATATTTATCTTGATTACTCTAGAACCAGATTAGATAGCGACAGAAATGTTTGCGTTTCCTTCAAAATAATCAAGAAATAAAAATGACAGCAAATCTAATGATAGCAATCCTATAAAAGAGAAGACAACTCCCATATAAGGTATAATGGCCATAATTTCTATAGTGAATTCCAATAACAGTAATAAGTTTGTGTCACTATTTTTTGCGGCTGTTAGACTTTCACAATCAAATCCAGTTCTACAGCTTTGAGCATCAGTAGGTTGTGAGAACATTAGCTGTAGTACAAAAGTGGTAAGCTGTTCATTGTGGTGGCCAGTTGACGGTAGTTTTGATAACTGAATTATGCATTTAACACTTGTATTAAATCCATTATTCCACCATTTACAGGTTACTGAGGCTCACAGAGAGTATAGCATGGTAGTCGTCTCCATATCAAACACTCTGGGCGGAGCCATCGCTTCGATCGTCGCTATCGGTGTACACAACGTCATATGCTCCCTGGACATCGCGTGGTACTGAGAACCACTTCTCAACTGCAGAATGTAGTGAGGCAATAAATGACTAAATTTTAAGTGATTCAGTGCTTTTTTACATGTTTATTGGTTTTCCACACAAACGTGGCCTTTCACAGTGAGCTATGAGTATGTTTTGACTATTTATGACAACTCAGGAACCTCATGTTGATGGAAAACGTTCTGATGATTATGAGTTGAAGCTTATCTCAACCCCATATGATATCCGATTAAAACTGTATTAATATTTAGCAAATAAATAGTCCAGCAGCACTTTCATTCTCCAATCTGGCTGTAAAAGCCCGGACGAAAGCCAGCACAACACCTGCTCTTTCAGGGGGGTAGACTTGGCAAGTATGTTACCCAGGCAGGCCGGGGTCCAGGGGCCACCTAGGCCCTGGTGGGGTCCAGGGGTTAAGGAGTAAAGCCCCTACCTTTTTTTATGCGTAGTACTTGGAAGGTGGATATGTATGAAATATGGACAGTCAGGCTTGGGCTGCTATCAACCACCCTTCGCCCCACAGGAGCTGACACTACTTGTGAGCAATTCCTCTGTAGGAGACTTATATTTAAGTTGATATATTATGTTGTACATAGATTATAGAAATGCTTATCACATACGTGTACATAGTTTTAACCAATTTTGGGAATCACACCGATGTGGATTTTAAGCAACCAGCAGAACAGCAGAGTGAGCGGGAGTGAGCCGGAGTGAGCCGGAGTGAGCGGGAGTGAGCGGGAGTAAGCGGGAGTGAGCGGGAGTAAGCGGGAGTGAGCGGGAGTGAGTGGGAGTGAGCGCAAAAATCAACAGTAGAATGACAAAAACTAGGAGCGAGGAAGCGCTGATTCAGTCACAGAGGCTAGCCTCAGCTGGCTTCAGTAAAGCAACTGGATGCCACCAGCCAATCACCCACTCCAAAGAGTCACCAATGAGCTGACCAAACTAACTTACAGTAGCTTATAGTAGCTTACAGTAGCACATATCTCTTCTCTCGTTACACCTTATCAACCAAATGGCATATTGTTTTACCACGCTGGGTCATCGGTTTTGCTTTGAGCCGGGAGTTTCCCTCTCTTACACCGGTTTTAGACATGACCTAATCCCAACCAAATAAACAGTTGCTGAAAGCAACAACGCATCTTCAACCGGCAGCTTTTGTCATTCTCCCGTCGATATTTGTGTATCAGCATGAGCGGGAGTGAGCGGGAGTAAGCGGGAGTAAGCGGGAGTAAGCGGGAGTAAGCGCGGATAGGCGTGGGAGTAAGCGCAAAAATCGGCAGGAGAATGACAAAAACCCAACCGGCTGTTAAAAGAAACACAATATTCGGTTTTTGCTGTCAGCTGTGTTTTGGTTGCCAGTTTCAAACAAAGTTTGTAACATGTATACTTACGTAATTCATCAGTACACTACAGCAATCAACAATCATTGACACATCGTTGGTAAAATTGTGATGCATCGTAATTACGACACATGTTGTCACCCCTACCTGCGTGTGAGTCAGTCAGATCCAGGTACTTTATGCCTTGACTCCGGTTTGTTGGCACAGTCCTTCTTATACACCACCATATTAAACCGGATACGAAAGCCTTTGTTTTATCTCATCTTATCCTTTATGCAGGTAAGTCTCCCGCATGCCGTCGTACAAATCTACTCAGTTCCACCTATGTTAGATCTGCGAGTAGTTCAGCGGTAGTCAGCTGTTGTAAATTTCAAGTTTGGAGAAGTAGCTATCCAATTGCGATGAATGAACTTTTGAGACAAGAAAACGGTGATGAAAGTATACCGCTTATGCAGACGAAGACGCAGGAGCAAGGTAAGAATATCGTTTGATTAAATTTTCTCTCAGAGGTTTAATGGTTTGAAAGTCAGCTTTGATCACAAACAACAGATGCTATGATGCCATAAGTGCCTGCAGTTGTGAGACAGAGTGTACCATTGCAATGTTTTTTAGGGATTCATTAGCTATGATATGTCTGCACCAAATCATATAGCACCAAATCCATACTTGATCAAGGGTGCATTCAAGCTAACAGGACTGACGCTCAAGCGCTAGTAAAAATTCTGCCTTAACTGTTTTTGTCAGCTAGTAGTAAATATATAAAAGAAACCACACTGCACTCATCACACGGCCACACAAACCTCAGTCAGCATCACTAAACAATCGATTATGCAGTCAACAGATGCAAGTTGCCCTTCGGACAGCTGCTAGTTTACGAATTGAGCGTCAGTCAAAAAGATTGCTGGATTCGTTCCTGCCTGATGTCGCGGGTAATATGACTAATAGAGTCTTCATCTCAGGGATAAACATCACCTTGCATGCTTTGTAAGCGGACTGAGTTGGCAGCAACCATCTTACAGTAAAAGAGCCACCAAATACATACCTGTCAACCTTTGAGGCGGAAAATGCTGGATATTCAGTTTCTCTGAACTTTGAGAAGCCATAGTTCAAACCCCTACCCCCGACAGCTAGAATTCTGGCATGTCTGACCTCAGCTCAGTAAGATCTGTTTAATAAGACACTGGACAACTTTAGGAAACCGACAACTACAATTGTGACCTTAAATTCTGCCAGCTACAATCCGAGAGTCTCCTGGGAAATCTGAGAGAATTGGCAGCTAGGCCTGGATATGAATAGCTTTAACTGAATAATATTTAAAATTTAACCTGTTTTGCTCTGGTTACCTCTCAGTTCTCGTAATTAGTGGGAATTCCAATGAACACAGACTGCACCAATACTTAATGGTAATAGCGTCGCTTTTTCTACGTGCTTTGCTTTCCTCTGATACTTTTTATCTCTTATGATTTCACAGGATGTGATATGGGTTCACTATCTGGAGGTCAGCCAGCAGAGCACACCAAAACTCACCCGCTGCGTAACGTCATAGGATTTATGTACGATACATTTCTCTCCAACTAATCAGATCCAATCATTGACTCACAATCATTTATAAATGAATTTCAGGATGATCGGTCTAACGTGCAATTTCTCATTTGCTGTCATGGTTGGTGCAGCCTACGACATACTCTATCCATCACAGGTAGTTACTCCACACAGTGAACTGAGACTTTGATTCTAACTGTTCTCACAGGTAGAAGCAGTCAAACACTATAACTACTAGATATCACTTTGCAAGCACTATCGCTATCTTTGATTTCCAATACTTGCTGGATTGATGTCAATTGTGAAAGAATAGAAACTCGGCTAAGAAAATTTTGGTAAGACGCATTGTCGGTTTCGTCAGGGATTCTTCAGAACTCTCTTAGAAGTCCCGGAGGAGGTCACCGAGGAGTTCTCTCAGGGAATGTCACAAGGAATCTCCTGACTTCTCAGGGACTTCTCAAGAACCCTTGACAGGGTCAACAATATTTTTCACCAATATTTTCATTGTCAGAGGATTTCAGGTTTCTGAACAGCTTGTGTATCAAACAGCGAAACTATTCCTGGTGTTTCCTGATCACCAATTGCATAATAATTTGGCCGTTTTAAGTGACTGCTTCTCTCCATTACTTCTTTCCCACAGAAGCAGCAACTTCTTACTCAGTGAAACAGTGATTTTTCAGGATAAGATGTGCACAGCGTTCATATATGAGGATACAAGACATAATATGCTACCTCCTTCACTCCTGAGTCGTATTTCCAGCTTTCGTCATTCTCCCGTCAATATTTGTGCATCAGCATGAGCGAGAGTGTGTGAGAGTGCGCAAGAGTGAGCAGGAGTAAGCGGGAGTAAGCGGGAGTAAGAGCGGATAGGCGCGGGAGTAAGCGGGAGTAAGAGCGGATAGGCGCGGGAGTAAGCGTGGATAGGGGCGGGAGTACGAGCAGATAGGCACAGGAGTAAAGGTCCGGCCACACACTCGTGTGCTCGTGACTCGTGATTTGGAATTCGCGAA
>ERZ1740065.2983-NODE-2983-length-10585-cov-11.556600_pt1 | contig 10585 bp, 6 predicted proteins | sample MGYA00581738_ERZ1740065 | MGnify/ENA primary metagenome ERZ1740065 (study PRJEB43018, sample SAMN04849749) | marine metagenome | isolation source: floating plastic debris | place: Pacific Ocean | collected 2008-09-01 | study: EMG produced TPA metagenomics...
CTCACATTCTCTCACATTCTCTCACATTCTCTCACATTCTCTCACATTCTCTCACATTCTCTCACTTTCCTTCACCCTCCCTCACCCTCCCTCACCTTCTATCGTACTCCCTCACCTTCTATCGTACTCCCTCACCTTCTATCGCACTCCCTTTCCTTCCCTTGTTTTACACTCTTTCTACCTCCCTCATCTTCCCTTGCACTCCCTCACCTTCCCTCCCAATCTAACTCTCCCTTGCTCTCCCTCCACGGCCCTCGCTACCCTTCTCTCTTCCAGCCTATGTCCCAAGGTTTCACTGGTGTGAACCAATGTTTGTGGTGTCACAGGAATTACTGATCAGGTATTTGAAGTGACATGAATTCTATCACCAACTGTGAATTTATGGAGTCTGTCTTCTGCAGGAGAATATTTTGGAAATTTGGCGGTTTCCCAGCAACCCCTGAAACTTCATGATATGGACAAGAGGAAAAGTGGAAAAGTTGTTTTGTAAGATGGTTTCCAAATTGGCACACAATTCGTTCCACATCGACTCTATCACTCTGCATCATGATGATAAGCACCCTTAAACTGGTAAGTAAGAAACGTATCTTGCATGACTACGGCTGTCTTTCAGGCTGTGGAGAAATTGATGCTCTCCAAATACTTTTAGAGCCCATCTTTGATGGTTCAGTTTGGAATTCCCTGTTGAGATATGGACGAACTGTCAGCATCAGGGCCGTGCCAAGTGGTTAGCCTTGGTTAGCATGGTATAGTCAGCAGCGCATATTTCACATCAGGTTTGAGCCTGTCTCAATGCAGAGTGCTAATGGAAAAAAATCATAGCTGATCTTCACTGGCTGAAGTGCTTCACTCATTATGACGGTGTCAGTTTGTCATGAAAAATAACTTCGGAAAGTAGCGACAAGGGTTACATACGCCATCAAATTACAGCAGCCTCAATCGCAACAGACTCAAGTCATACGCATGTCATATAAATCAAGAGGAATATAATGGAATTAATAATTGTCATGCTTGAGATTCGTAACCCATCACTCCCCCTACTGGCTGCACGTACCGGCTGTCTTTGTCTCTCTAATGATATTCAATCATGCATGTAAACAGGTGTGAGATTAGACTAGGAATATATAAGACAGTTCGTTACAGGTGAGAGACAGTTGCCTGGCAACGGCTGGAGAGTGATTGGAAGCACTTTATGCTACAATTATCTGGAAGTTTTCTATTAATAATGAGATGACAACGCCGAAATCTATCACGATGTGACAACTCCGATGGAAACTTAATATTTATCAGTGACAATTTCCTTCAAATCATCATATTCACTAAACATTTTTCCACGCTAAACTTTCCACTTCACAGTATGTAGAAGTCCTGGTTTAGTCCCGTGGCCAGTGCGCTATCATTTATCACTGCTAGTGCACTAGTCAATGCCCTGAGAAAGGCAGAGCACCTTTTTTGGTGGGGTAGAAGAGTTGCCCTGCAATCACACTGGCGGCACAGAAAACTAATAGTGTAGCGCAGGATCAATTATGGTCCAATGTGCTTCCTGAAACCACAGTGACCAGGAATCGAGCCTCTCAGCTATCGCTGCTCCCTTAGCTTCGTATATAATCCTTCCCATACCTACAAGGCTGACGCTACTGTGGCTCATTTCTCCCTTCAACTTCATTCACCTACACTGGGCAGTAACAGATACAAGGCCTGCGCTGTGGGTGAACTGTAACGGATACAAGGCCTGCACTCTGGGTAGACTGTAACGGATACAAGGCCTGCACTCTGGGTAGACTGTGCAGTCCACTACATTTTCATATAATCATAGATCACTGAATGTAAGATGGAACTTATCATCTGGTATGCTTGAAACATAGCTCGGGAACCAAGAGCTGAGTTGCACATCGTGGGCTAACTTATACTTCAAGAATAAGCTTGAGAATGACGACATAACCCTAGCAGAAATAGTGCACCTAAAACTTGACTATCATTAGGCTTCGCTATGTAAATTACGTGATCCTAGCAGTCGTCTTCTCATACACACCACACAATTCAGCGTCTGATGACCGTAAAATAGCCAAGAACCAAGATTGTAGGTAAAGCTTCATCAGATCAGGAACAGGATAATAACCAGTTCATAAACACCATTCTAGCAGACCGAGCCGCACGGTAACTTTGGTAGTGATAGTGGTATCCTGACCGTGCGCCTGTTTAACTATTTCTATATAGAGAATGTGAATGGTACTAGAAGTACAAATGGGGTAGAGGGGAATTCTGGTGGCCTGCTGGCCTGTTGGCACTATTTCCATTCTAAATATAGGTGCATCTAATTAACTAGAAATGTAAATACTGTGATGTCAAGACTAAATTCTCAAATCTTTCACATAATATGTTGGAGTTGTTCACTCTTGATCACTAACCAATTGCTATTGATAGATACCAGTATGATTTGTTAAGTATTTTGAAGGAAACGCTAACCTTCCAGCTGCTATGGATTCAGGTTTTACTAAGTCATGTATGCAGGTGACTGCGGTGCCTGTGAAGTTTCTCCATCCATAGGATCCAGTCTCGCCACTGACTCTATGGTAGACCGGAGTATGCAGGCTATCAGCTCCGTGTCTCCGAACCTTGCGACTTGTCATGCTGCCTCACTTACACAACCTCCAGCACTCACTTCACCTGTTGAAGACAAACCGCCACTAAACCAACCTACGCCTCCTGATCAAATTACACCCCCTCATCTACATACAGCTCCTCCTAATCTACCTACATCCCTTGATCATCAATCTGCACTTCCTCGCCATCAACCTGTGTCTCCTCACCATCAACTTACACCAATGGATGAGTCTCCGCTAGTGATGTCACAATACAGAGATTTTGCCGCGATACAATATCACGATATTACAACTATCCACGGTACGATACACCACGATACATCACGATACAGACCATCAATGAAGCAGCAAATCATAAGGTATCGTAGGCAGTGTGTGTGGTGTGTTCAAGAATTGAGAAGGAAAATATCCAGTCAACGTGTTCTCATGCTAAAACATGTCAGGCTGACCCTGGATAACTGCTTGTCATCTGCATATCCCTCATGTAACATTTTCACGCAATACAAACCAGAGCAGGATTCTTGTAAGAAAGATTAATGACTGCAGATAGATGGCAGCATCACAGTAATGAGGAAACATGGTGAATTGCTCATCAGGAGTAGTGGAATATTGGTCAACATTCATTGGTACACCCAACTACATGGTATGACAGATCAATACAATACAACTAAAATGATAGCTCACTAGCTTCTTTCTTACAGCTAGCGTGGCATAAAGTTGCCACTACACCTAAAATGAAAATCACCACCTAAAATGAAACCGAAATATATCACCCAAGATAGAAATCACTACCTAAAATGGGGATCACCACCTAAAATGTGAATCTCCACCTAAAATCAAACTTACGCTACCTAAAATGGTACACAGATAGGTGGTTGTGAAACGAAACTGCAGGTTATCTGAAATGAAAGTGGGGAAATCCCATGCGTAATCCGATCACATTCTTTGCCGACTATGAAAGTCTCGCTATGCGTAAAATGAAGTTTACCTACTAAAATCAAGCATTTACCTACCCGCAGTCTAAGTACTAGTGTGCTTTTGGAGGAAAGCCAAATACAGTTGATCGACTACATTGCTGATGCACCAGCTCCATTCTCGTGTTACAGAACAGTTAAAGCTTCTTGTACATAAGCCATTGTCATAGGGGCTATAGCGACACTCTGACGTCACAGATCATCAACTTTCTTCGCTTGATTTCTTTAAAATTACTTAGGTGAGGATTATCTTACCGACATATTCAACATCTACAGAATCAAACTAATGAGTGGAGGTCACTGGGGATTCCACGCGTTTTTCAGAGGCCTCCTTTATTTCGGCAGAAACACGGAGACAGCAGAGTGTCTTCACTGAACTGCTTAGTTCTGGTAATTAGATGCAGATTGAGACTCGTCCTAGGCTAGAACCATTAGGCAACTTATCCGCTTCTTATCTCGCAAGAACACACCTACATGTAAGCGGTACTAAGACACCAACATGAACTCAAGATATGGTTCTTATAGTTGAGGTAATATCTCACTTACTTAGACATGTGTCTTATATTCAAGGTAATATCTTATATGTACTTAGAGATGTGTCTTATATTTGAGGTAATATCTCACTTACATGTACTTAGAGATGTGTCTTATACTCAAGGGAATATTGTGTTTAACTTTTGCACATTGAAATATCAGGAATATTATCTGGTTGGAAACCCGACCCGTAATGACTCAAATTTACTTTGCACTAACGGAATTGGGTGTGGTTTGAGTTCACTTATATCACAGAGCAAAAACTGAGAAACAAGAAATTTTTCTGCTGGTAGAAGATGTCTGTAAAACAATAGAATTAGACTCCGTACCATCATTTCCCATCACCACAAAACTGAGCTTGTGTCGCACCATCTGCTTTCAGCCAACCTGAAAATCTGTGTGTTTGTGGCAGATTCTCACATAGGGGTTCATTCGACGGGTGAAGAGAAAAATTACTTATTCAGTAAGCCTTAACACATTGTGATTAGAACCAAACTTATCTAACGTCTTCCATTTCATAAGTCAAACGAACAACACTAAAATCAAAGGAAAGTCTGCTAGCCTCTGCTCCGTCTCCAGGCCACCCAATAGCAGTGATAATTATCAGTTCCCTGGGCGAATCATGCAGCATCATTAGAGGGTTCTCTGATACGCGCCGTTACCCCCAAAAAATACCTATGAGTAACAGGTACTCCCAGAGGTCCCGTAGCTTGGACCGCTGTCGTCTCTAAATCGCTCAGTTCTATGAACGGCCGTGTATTGAGTTTGTAACCACTGCTTCTGCTCAAATGAGTTCCATCAAAAATCTGCCGCTTTTATGAAAAGTTTTCAATCTTAAATATGAAAATTGTCTTCTCTCACTATTGCCTCACCACATATGCTAGTCCATCGGAGGTTTTAAATTACCAAACCACCCTTTCAAAAATTCAAGTGAAAAAATAAAGCTCATCACCAGGGAGACTTCTGAAACAATGACATTGTGATTGTGAGCTGCTTTTATTAGAGATTATCTTGAGTGAGACAACGGCTCTTGGCCTAGTGAGCAACTGTTGCTGTTGCTGATGGGAATTTTGACCAATCAGAAAGTCTTTCACACAGACCCGCAACTGGAAATATCGGCCATCAAGAGAAACGATCCTGCTGCATGATGACAAACCCGAATTGGTTTGGTAAAGAGCACCTATCGGGATCAGCAACAGGGCGGGATACGAGGGGGGCGGGGCGGGAGACAGGGTCTGGTAATATTATTCGTACGTGCTGAAAACATATCGCCATGTAACAATGAGCTTTTGTGGCAGATTACCCAGAATCCTATGCAGCAGTGACTTAATTTTTCAAAGGTGTGTTCTATAACAGAACACGAATTTTTTTGCTGCTTAAAAATGTACCACACTGTTAGATAGGAGTTGTCTCCTCCCAGACACGTAATAAGCTCAAGCAGCTCATCCTTGTAGGTATTTCCGCACTCTGCAATGGCCATTCAGAAATATAATACCTAGAAATGAATAGATCACAAGGATATCCTATAGCAGCTTGAATTGTTGTGTGTATAGAATACAGCCGATATATATACGAGTACATGTAATCATATACTAGAACATCGTCATAGAACATATGGAATACCTTACAGCATCAGCCTTTTCCTACTGCGTAGCTGACATCAGTGAAAAGCTACCAATGATTGAGTTCATATGTACGGTTATATTGCCAGGAAAGTGTCATACCTTATGAATATAAAACAAACTCAATGGAGCAGAGAACATTACTCTAACAGATCACACTTCTGTCTGTCTTCAGCAGTGAACTTCACTGTTTGACAAACTAGAACGTTCACACGTTTTCCACACAGCTTTCTCTGCTCAAAGACTCTCTTATGTACCCATCTTTAATATATCATTTCATTGTGTGTAGTCATCATCACTACCAGCAGAACTATTGCATTACCTCACTTACAAGGCACGTCCAAACCATAAAAACATCCATTTTAGTTAGGGTGTAAATAGGCTAGCGAACTTCCCTAAGGGAGGCAAGGTCAAGGCAAAGCTTGATCTATTGTCCGGCAAATCAATAAAAATGTTTGACAACCTCACTTTCTTAGACGTCACGTCTTACTTAGACATGGGACTTATAGCCAAAGTAACAAATTCCTTACTTAGATATGCGTCTTATAGTCGAGAGAATACCTCACTAGATATGTGTCTTATATCCAAGGCAAAATCTCACCGACTGAGATATGTGTCTTATAGACGAGGTAATATCTCACTTAGATAAGTCTCTTGTAGGCGAGGGAACGTAGTACTATGCTGTACCAACCAAAGTCACATACATCAGCCCGAGATAGCCCTAGAAATAAGATTAGTTGAATGTATCAGATTTCATCACAAGAGCCTTCATGTTTCTCACACACTTTTGGAGAAATTTGACGCTATTCCTTTGTCCAGAAGCCTGCACTCACTGTTTCGTTTGGCGAGTGAACTGACTGGGTTTTATGCTGGTTGCACATATCGAGGTCTCCCTATAATCATTACTTCAGTGTCAATAAGTGAAGTGCTGGTATCATGGTGTAACAGTTACGATCATGAGAGGTCTACTAACCACTCACTCACTGCTTAGGGGCTGTGTGGCCACCCGTTGTTCATATTTAGAGGTACGGTGCTTTGACAGAAACGACTGTGTAAGCGTTTCCCTGGCGATAGAAATGTTGTGGAGGTCTGAATCCTGGATCCTTCTGATCACATGACGATACCTTGTTAGCGATGACACCTAGCAACTACTGTATTTCACTTACTATAGACCAGGTGTCTAATAAAGTGGGCTGTCCTAAACATGTCTTGTTTTCTGGCTAAGAGTCTGAAAGCTTGTGCTCTAAATGATGTTTTGTTGGAATTAGGACAGTACTTGCCTATGCACCCCATGCTATTCTATCATTGTCGTCGCAGCATTCATGCGTGACAAGGGAATCGGTGATAAGCAGTATTTAGGTTCATAGTTGAGAATTTACAGTAGCAAACAAACCTGAAGATGAGATTGAAATCAGGACTGCGATGACACAGATGACAATGATAGAATAGTGTGGGTGGGTTGCATAGGCAAGCACTGTCCCAGTTCCAACAAAATATCATTTAGAGCAGCAGTTTTCAGACTTTCAGATTCTCATCATTCTATTGAGTATTTTAGCAGTTGAAGTTTAGAGTTACTATTGGTTTCCTAATGGGTTTTCATGGGTTATTTGTTAGATCCTTCTAACCTGAGCCCGAATATGGTGGAGTCAAAGTTGGGTAGGGTAGGAGGTTTAAGCTAAGGTATTGGCTTGTATGGATTTCCGAAGTACACAACAACCAAAACCTCCAGTTGGTATGAGAAGTCATACACAGTCCATAGTTACCAGCAATCGACAGAAAATAGATGTGAGATAGAGAGCTGTCAGACAGAAAGGTCTAAAAAAATGGAGAAAATTGACATAGGTCATTGCAGACAATACAGTCAGAACAGAGAGAACGAGCTCACGACATGGTGACTTCCACAAGTACAACAAGTGGAACTACGGCATATCTACAGTGACGTCTAGACGATCTCCTGCACATGTGTGCTGCAATTTTACCAAACTATTTGATATATTAGTTAGTGGGGCCATCACAAGGTCAGATCCAGATCACGATTCTGATCTGATTATAGAAGGAATGAAGCAGAGTTTTTCCGATGAAAATGCTCTCTATTTTATCTGATGTACGTGTAATGTACATAAGATGTACGTTAGATGTACAGCAGAGTGGTGGTAGGAATGTTCATACACAATAATACTGTTGAACGCAGTTCTAACACACTGTGAGAAAGTACGATACAGTGGTTGTTGATGAAATTTGGGAAAAGTTTATATCCTAGTTATTCCCATTGTTATTCCCATTGTATCACATGACGCAATCTGAATAGCATTGTCCTGAGAAGCTATGAGGAAGAGAGAATTGGCAATAAAGTGAGCTCATAGTTCCTGTAATAAATACGATCATGAAACTGATCATGTATGAGGTTTGAATACTGTCCTATGTGCTACCACCATTGGCATATGTATCAGATAGTATACAGCAGTCTGGTTAGTGGGAGTGACGTAGCCAGACTAGGCCCTGGTAAAGTCCTTGCGACACAGCGGGCAGGAGCTGTCGTACTGGGCCCAGAGTTCTATGCACTCGACATGGAACATGTGCGAGCAGGGAAGGATATGCATACGATGAACGATCACCATCTCCTCCAGGCAGATGGAACACTGCTCCTACAAGATGGAAACAAGCGGCTGGTCAGAACTACTGCAGCTGACCCTGGCGATTGTGTGGGCGAGTGTGAACAGCTCAAAGCGTTAACTTCTGAACATGTTGCAACATATTTACTATTATTTTTTGTACAAAAAATGGAGGTTGTTTATCAACTGCTGACATAGAAAGGATGCTGGTCGCCTCTGCTCAAAAAATAAACACATTATGGGTTGTGTTAGAATGCAACTGCATATAATGCAGGTAATATGGACAAAAAAAGAAAAGGCAGTATCCCCTGTCACACTATCAGTTCATCTACTGCCGATTTTCAGAGAGAAACGGCACAAGAATCATCACACTACAGGGGGACAGACAGGGGCACACAAACACCAACCAATACTGAGGTCGCTTTCAAATACAGTGTTTTACCCTGCTTTACCCTGTTTTACTCATTTAACATACCGAAACGCTGAAAAGCCACAAACCCAAATCTGATTTGAGATTCTAGTGGCTTTTCTTTCTGTTGCCTCTTTGTTAACAAACCAATTTATAATAATAGCCAGCGCTCTTTCAATTCCTTCATTTATAGAAAGCCGTCTTTGAGGTGATTTTTTGTAATAAACCTGAGAGTTAAATCAGCGAAGCACTGTACTGGCATCCAGGTTTTCCCAAAGTAAACTCCACAATGCATTTCTTTCTGGATGCATCACAACAATCATACCAAAATTAGTTGATGGGCAATTTTGGTGCTGCATCGCTTACTAATACATGACTACTAATACATGACTACTAATACATGACTACTAATACATGACTACTAATACATGACTACTAACACATGACTACTAATACATCACTACTAATACACTACTAGTAGTACATTACTACAACTACTACATTATTACATTATTGCCACCAATACAATACCAATACCAATACAACATCATTGCCACTACCTTACAATCACTACAGTTCTATTGATAGCTTGAACATTGCACTTTGAATTCAGGCTCCCAACACAGAATGTTGGTCGGCAATTATGAATAAACAATAAACCTATGAAATCTTCTATTCCTTAACCTAATCCAAGTTATTAATGTTTTTAAACAGAAGGCAAGATTTTTGCTAAAGCCAGGGGGTGCCAGTGAGTCATATGATACGAGCGAGGAATGCCGATTCTTTGCCAACCTGCAGTGGTGTGGCGATTAAAATGTTATCCAATGCAATGGTGATATGAGGGCGAAACCATGACTACGTGGATGTGGGAGGGATCGCCACGCTGACGACCATCCCGAGCAGTGCGGTAGCATCACAACGTGAGCAACGCGCTACTGATATGAAACTAGTGGCTCTCTACTAAATCATATCTCAAAGTAGTTGGCTGGGTAAAGCGGACCATAGTACATCGAGGCCCCATAGCTTCCCTTAGTGGAATGTGGAATAGTTTTACGTACTCTAGTGTTTTCTGTATCTACCTGTGGGCCGTAGTGTTCTCTGTATCTACCTGTGGGCCGTAGTGTTTTCTGTATCTACCTGTGGGCCGATATGAAAGTAACAATCATATATTTAACCGCAATGTCTGTCTGGCAAAGTAACGCAAGGCAATGCTAGGGTACATCCATAGTCCCTGGCCTCCTGCACTCCGGTAGGTAGGTAATGTTCTTACAGTAGCAACACAAAGCAGCTGGAGAACTGGACAAGCCTTGGACCACTTTCAATTCAATTTTTTGCAAATATTTGTCGCATGGCTCGTTTAGCAGAGGTGAAATACTGCTGAGGATGAGTATGGACTGAACGACAGAACAGGGAAATAACAAGGGAAGACAGTAAATAGTCCAGAAGTCACATGATTTTAAGATGGGTGTCAGTCAGAGGGCATTGGGTTAAAGGTCAAGACCTGATCAGCACACTTAGCATGAGGTGAGGCATAAGCGCTGGCGCTCCAAGGTATTGTGATGTTGTCTGAATGTAGTCAGGGAACCAAGCTAACAGCATTCCTACCCCTCCCCCCCAGCAGGCAACGCAGCAATACATACATACATACATACAGCATACATACATACATACATACACCCATACATACATACATCCAGTATACATACATCCAGCATACCTACATACATACAGCATACACACATACAGCATACATACATACATACATACAGCATACATACAAAAAACAAAAAAACAAAAAAAAAAAAAAAAAAAAAAAAAAAAAAAAAAAAAA
>ERZ1740065.2984-NODE-2984-length-10583-cov-8.140672_pt1 | contig 10583 bp, 9 predicted proteins | sample MGYA00581738_ERZ1740065 | MGnify/ENA primary metagenome ERZ1740065 (study PRJEB43018, sample SAMN04849749) | marine metagenome | isolation source: floating plastic debris | place: Pacific Ocean | collected 2008-09-01 | study: EMG produced TPA metagenomics...
GGTATGAGACATCCTGCAGGCAGGCGATCGCCCCGCCCCATGCTTACTCGGGGAACCAAATCTGATCATTGCCCGCCACCTGAATGCCCGTGTCTTGGCCGTAGCGCACGACCACGATGTTGGCGTCGTCGCGACCCACATCTAAATATCCGGCGCCCCAACTATCAAACCGAGTAACGCCAGTGATTTCTAGATAGTAGGCACCGGGATCGAGCGTGACGGAATAGGTGCGACGGGTATTAGCCGCGCGGAATAAGAAGTTGCCATCCAAATAAATGGTGGCCCAGTCATCTCCGCTGGCAATGAATCGCACCGTTACTTCCCGTTCAATTTGGGTGCGACCACGGGGCACCACAATCACGGGAATATTGATATCAATGTCAGCTAACTGAAAGGGCTGCAGGGAGACTGCCGGTTCATTGGGGAGTGCCGCCCCAGTCGCTAGGAATGCCGCACTGATCGGCAGCCCCCACCAGCTCCTACGTCGGTTATTGAGCCTCGATTGTGCTGCCTGCATCGATCGCCCCTCGCGGATAAACAAAACTGCTTCCAGCATAGTCGGTCTATCCGTGACGGGCGATCGCAGTAGGTCACTTTGGGGCTTAGCCCACTTTTGGCCCCAGGCCGACCGTACCGGCATAGACCGCTTGTTCGCCGAGTTCGTCTTCAATCCGCAACAGCCGGTTGTATTTGGCGATGCGTTCACTGCGACTGAGGGAACCGGTCTTGATTTGTCCGGCTCGGGTTGCCACCGCCAGATCGGCAATGGTGGTATCCTCGGTTTCACCGGAACGGTGGCTGATCACCGACGTAAACCCATTGCGCGTGGCCAGGTCAATGGTCTCCAAGGTTTCTGTGAGGCTGCCGATTTGATTGAGCTTAATCAAAATGGAATTACCGACATTTTCAGCAATGCCCTTTTGTAGCCGGGTTGGATTGGTCACGAACAGGTCATCTCCCACCAGCTGAGTTTTTTGCCCCAGCTTTTGGGTGAGCGCTGCCCAGTTGCCCCAATCTTCTTCATCCAGGCCATCTTCAATCGAAACGATGGGAAACTTGCCGGTCAGGTCAGTCAAGTAGTCGATCAGAGTGGCGGGCGCATGAGTCGCCCCATCATAGGTGTACTGACCGTCTTGATAAAACTCGCTGGCCGCTACGTCGAGCGCCAACGCTACCTGCTCGCCGGGTTTGTAGCCAGCCTGGTCGATCGCTTGAATCAGCAGCTCTAAAGCCTCCTGATTAGAGCCCAAGTTAGGCGCAAAGCCTCCCTCATCGCCCACGCCCGTCAACAGGCCCTTGCCCTTGAGGACCTTCGCTAAGCTGGCAAACACCTCTGCGCCCCAGCGCAGGGCTTCGCTAAAGGTCGGTGCCCCGATGGGCACAATCATAAATTCTTGAATGTCAACATTGTTGTCGGCATGCTCGCCGCCGTTCACTACGTTCATTAACGGCACCGGCAAGAGGTTGGCCAGCGGGCCACCCAAATAGCGATATAGCGGCAGGCCCACCGCTGCTGCCGCCGCTTTGGCATTGGCCAAAGACACCGCCAAAATCGCATTAGCCCCGACTTTAGACTTATTGTCCGTGCCGTCAACTTCCAACATGATGGTGTCGACCACCGATTGCTCTAAGGCATTGACCCCAATCAGCTCGGGGGCCAGCTCCTCTTCGACGTTTTCGACCGCCTTGAGCACGCCTTTGCCACCAAAGCGACTGGGGTCATCATCCCGCAACTCGTGGGCTTCAAAGCTGCCCGTCGAAGCACCGCTCGGGACTTGCGCTAACCCAGCGGCTCCACCAGCGAGGTAAACCTCAGCCTCAATGGTCGGGCGACCCCGAGAATCCAAAATTTCCCGCGCCCGAATATCTTCAATGGAGGTGTCCAGTTCGTCAAACATCATCCCCTGTTTCCTCAGTAGGTGTTGCAATGGAGTTTGGCTCTTGGCGGGTCATTGGTTTGGCGCGGACTGGCGATCACCCGAGCCAGTTGGCGTCGCCGCGATCGACAGCAGCTCAGTGACCGCCCTCGACCAGTAAGCATACGCTGTTCTGGCCGCATCGCCACAGCATTTGATGGTTTTTTAAGCTGCTAGAGTTTGAACTCTGCCCATCGTCAGGTCTACAGTCGCAGGCGGCAGGCGGTCAAAACCTGAGGGACTCGCAAATCAATCACGTCCCAGGATAGAACCGTCTTCTGTCAGGGGCTGGCAGTGTCAAACCCCGGCGATCGATCCGCTATTTTCGCGCATGTCCCTGCCTCTACTGAGATTGATGAGCTGGGCTCAGCTGCAGAGCTTGAGAGTGCGCCAATTGAGGAATAACCAGGACTGTGTTTACAACCCGGTTGGCAACCCCGTCGGCTTACCGTTAACGCTGGTCACAATTCGGCCCCAGCCTGCTTCGTTACCCATATCCCAATAGATTTGCTGCATCGTGCCATAGGAATACGGGTCAAAGGCGGCCCAAGCGTTGACGTCGTAAGAATCACTCGCTCCGTAGCGAATGCCATAGGGATCATGCACGAGAAAGACCCGCTTAACAGGATCATGACCCGTAATGACGCAAATATGACCGCTGCTCTTGTAGGCAAACCCCACCACTACTGGAATGCCATAGCTCAGAGACAACATGACATCTTTGGAGGAAATCGAATAGCTGAAATAGGAATTGATGCCAATTTCTTTGAGTGCTGACGTCTGGGCCGCATGGTCAATGGTGTCGCCATATTTGGCGACAATCCGCATGTAGACCGATTCGGGCTCGCGGTACCCTTTGTTTTTTGCCGCTTTTGTGAGCGCCCCCTGCAACAAATAGTCCGCTAGCATGCAATTGCTGGTCGTATTGCACTGTCGCCAACCCGCACCAAACACGCTCGAGTCGTTATCGTTTTGCTGAAAGTAAGGCACATTCAACTTAATCAGCTTAGTGGTATCGAGTCGGCCCCCGGCTCCCCCCGTCGGTTGGTCAGGCTCACCCTCAATCTGGATGTGCGGATCATAGCCATAAACATTTTGTAGCCGAGTCACTCCATCTAAAGTTGTGAGCGGCGAGGCCAGTTCCATAAAAACATGCTGGTTTCTATCTGGTGCGTAGCGATAGAAAAAAAACTCATGGCCTTCAGGCACGTAGATTTTTTCCTTATTGCTCAAATCCTGCGAGGAAATGGGGGATGCTTTTAAGAAGGTATTTCCCAGAGCTTTGGCCTTTGGCATGGTGCAGTCTCCTTTAGCGCTTGGTAGATAGCCAGCAGTTAAGTGTGCCTCAAAAATTCACAGAAACATCATCAAGCTTGCCATGACTTAACTTTTGAGGAATTACGGCAGGCCAAGGTTGCCGCTAGTTTAGGCGATCGCTTTTTTGATGACTCATCCCATTTCAGCCAGCACACTCGGGGAGGCGATTTTTGCGCCTGCTTCAAGACCGCCCCGCGACCGGATTAAAAACGCTTTTGGGATAGGCGATGCGCTTGTGGTTATATTGTTGCCAAACCTGCACAAAGACTTGGGCAATCATGCCCATATGCTCGCGGGTGAGACCCGAATCCACCATCTGTCCATCGCGCCAACGCGCCTTCAGAATCCGATTTACCATCGCTAACGCTTCGGAGGGAGACGCATCTTTTAAAGAGCGTAGTGCGGCCTCGCAGGAGTCAGCCAGCATCACAATACCGGTTTCGGGCGACTGCGGAATCGGGCCGGGATAGCGGAAATCTTGTTCTTTGATCACGATGTTGGTGTCGGTTTTGCTCAATTCCATCGCTTTGTGATGAAAATAGCTGATCTGCATCGTGCCCTGATGTTCAGGAATAAATGCCTTCACGGCTTTGGGTAGACGACAGCGGCGGGCCATCACAATCCCTTCGCTGACATGCTTCTTGATAATTTCGGCGCTGACCCAAGGGTCGTTGATCTCGTCATGCTTATTGGGGCCGCCCATCTGGTTTTCGATAAACCCTTGGGGGTCATGCATTTTGCCAATGTCATGGTAAAGCGTACCGGCTCTGACTAATTCCACATTGCAACGCAGGGCACGGGCCGCTGCTTCGGCCAATGAGGCCACAAACAGCGTGTGTTGAAAGGTGCCGGGGGCTTCTGACGCTAAACGCTGTAGCAAGGGGCGATTGGGGCTTGACAGCTCCGCCAACCGAATCGGTGTGACTAAGTCAAACAGATGCTCTAGATATGGACTCAGACCCAGAGCCACGACGCTGGAAACGATGCCATAGACGCCCTGCAAGACCGCCCCCGTCAGCGGCAGATACCAAGTCGATAGGGAGACGGGGTTAAGCATCCAGGTCAGGCCCAGGTATGCTGCCCCTTGAATGACGCCGACAATGCCTCCCAGTAGCGCCAATTCTTCGCGCGATCGCAATCGCGGAGCGACGACGCTGCAGGCCAAGCCGCCAGCGGCACTCGCGAGTAAGGGCACAATGCTGACATTGGTGCCAATGGGTAACAACACAGCCAGCAGGGCCACTAGGGTTGCTCCCAGAGTCGACCCGTAAAAGCTACTTGCTAAGAGCCCTACCGCAGGCAGGCTATACACCGCAAAGCCCAGTACACTAAGGCCAGAAACGCCCAGCAGAATGCAGAAAATCAAGCCGTGGTCTTGGCTGCGGAGGCCCGGTCGCACGGCGCGATCGACCAGCAGAAAAACGATGACGCCTCCAGTCATGATCACGCCAAACCCAATCAGCCCCCAAATGTTGAGACGGCGCTGACTCAGTTCAAAGTGGTCTAACAACACAAAAGCCGATTGGTTAATCTCTTCCCCTTGAATCACAATCGGTTCGTCGGCGCGCACGGAGACTCTAACTTCTGCCACCTGTTCGGCGGCGGCTTCGGCTTTTTCCCGAGTTTTCTCCGCATCTTTGATCAGGTTGGGCTCTAGCACGGCGACGAGTAGATTTTGCGCTAGCTCCTGCGCACTCTTCGGAATGCTGGTGTTGAGCTGATTGGCGGCGGCGATCGCTAACAGCTCAATGGGGACGCCCTCAGCAATACCCTGCAGCAGCATTTGATCGAGCGTTTGGCGAATTTGCTGCTGCACCGTGGCCCATTCTTCATCTTCGAGGCGTAACAACGCCGGATCATTGGGCACCCCCCGCTCCGCTTGCGCTAGCCGTTCAAGGTCAGTTGCCGCATTCTGAAAATCGGCTCGGGCCGTTTCGATCACGATTTGCAGCGCTTGCAGATCCATCGCCGACTGGAGTTGCTGATAGCGCACGAGGCCGCGGGCGGTCTGCTGCTGCCGTGCATCCAAGGTCTGATAATCATCCCGTTGGGTCAGCAGCGTCGTGGGATTTGCTCGGGCGTTATTAGTGTCGAGGGCGTCGGTTGCCACGGCGGTCACAATTGACCACACCGGATCCCAATCGGCGGCTGGCGACTCACGAATGTAGGTTTGCGTCGAAGTCGATAGCTGCCGACCGTCAAATAACGGAAATTGTCCTGCCTGCTCTCGCACAATCTCCGCCTGATTGAAGAGACTGTCGAGCGAGTTTGTAATGCGTTCGTTAACGGTCGGATCTGGTACGAGGACTGGCACTGCCCCGTTACGAGCTGCTGAACGCTGCTCCTCAGTCGTCTGTTGATCGACCACTGAGGCGTCGTCAGGAGCAAGCACCGTTTTGGGGGAAAGAGTGCCCACCTGCAATTCTGGCTGGCGATAATAGCGCTGCCCCATCGCGGCAGTCAGAGTGAGCACTGCCAAGGTAAAGGCGATCGTCGGACGCACACATGGACGTTTCGTCAAGTCCAGCAAACAGCGATTGCGCTTGGCTTGCGGTGGCAAAGACGGTAGGGGATCAAAAATATCGGGGTTGCGACGCCGGTGCCAAGCACGTAGGGGCTGGGGTAACCCTGGCTGCACTGACTTGAGCCCAGCCGGTTTGAGCAGGTTGCCAGAATTTAGGGACGTCTCCTGACGTTCCGGCGGTTGCTGTAGCCGGTCAATTTGCTGAATCCACCGCCAAATCTTTTTCATGGCCATCGGAATAGGGGGTGACCTAACGATTGACAAGGAGCGTTGGTGCCAGCCCCTTGCCTAAACAGCAGTCTATTGTCATCAAACTGTCTACACGCAGTATCAAACCATCTCGGCCATACTGGAAGTCGCTTAAAGATGCCCCACTCAGCCAGAAATCAAACACAGACGCCACCTCGCGTTGGGCTACAGTCAAACAAACGGTATCCCAATATCAGTATCTTTACGGTATCGTCTGAGCTGACTTCGGGGCCGCCGGTTACAAATTTAGTCACAGGTATCAGTATTGGTTTCCAGAAAGGAGACCGTTCAGTCATTATAGACGTCCTCAAATTGAGCGATCAGGGTTTCCTCACCCCTCATGTGGACACCGGCTGAACGGCGATGGCTAGGGGCTCTGACCCCTCAGTCGCATGGCTGCCCGACCATTGTCGCCAAAGTCCTTGGGCCAGGGTGCGAAGGTTCGCTGCATCGGCGATTTGCCAACGTTTTAATAACCAACCTCGTAAGCTTGTGGGGGGTGTTACCAGCAGTTGCCGCAGCGCGATTGGGAGGCTGTTTTCGCCTCCCCAAGCGGCACTCAAAATCCCCGTTAACACCGGCAGCCCTACGGCTGGTGACGCGGTATACAGGCTTTGCCCCACTGCCAGCTCAAAATCGCCGGGGGCTGTCAGCACATGTTGCCAGCCAATTATCAAAGTTTGGGATAAGGGGTCAAGCTCAGCCCCAGGAGTGTCTCTCACCGTACGAATGAGCGCTGTCAAAGCCAGAACATCGTGATTAAGCGCGGCCACCAAGCTGTGGTCAAAGACTGTCAAGACAGTTTCTCTCAGCGTTGACGACGATGGCTGGCTGAGGGCGTCTGGGGGATGGCGTTGGTCTAATTGCCATAGCCGCATCGGCAAAGTGGCTAACAGACTGGTCACTCCAAGCGGCTCAGACAGTTGGGGTGACCTCGGCCCCGTCAACTCTGGCGCACCAGACTGAGGTTGTTCCGCATGACCTGATTGCAGCTGAGTCACGATGTGATGACACCAGCGATCGCTCTCCACATGGCCGGGCCATCGGGCCAGGCCGGGTTGCACCGACGGCAGTTCTGCCCTCGATCGTCCCCAAGGCATTTGCCCGTGACTCACCGCATCGGCAATCACCAAGCCCATTAAAATTGCCTGAAATTGGCTGTTTCGGAAAGAAACCATAGAAAACATCTTGCGGTCTGAGACTCCACGGTACCCTATAGGGAATTTGCCGGTATATTTGCTCGAAGAATGCGCAAGTATATTCCCTGACTCGGCTGCTCAGCGGCCGATTGACCGGCGACAACTGCTCACTACTGCACGCCTTGACCACTCTCATCAGGATCTTGAAACCCATGACTCGGCTTTTCATCTCCCCCCGGTTGCCACAACGATGTTTGAGCCCGGTTTTTCTATTGGGCTTGATCGTGACGCCCCTCAGCATTGCGGCTATGGGCTCCGCCTCAGGGACGATCGCGGCGCCTGCGGTCCACATTGCCCAAGCCACGACGCGCCCCACGTTGCGCATGGGCAGCACCGGCAGTGCGGTTTCAGAAATTCAAGCCATGCTGGCGCTACTGGGGTATTTCGACGACCCCGTAGACGGTCAATATCAGACCTCAACTGAGGCGGCGATCCAAGCCTTTCAAACCGATGTGGGGCTCGATAGTGACGGCATTGTCGGCCCTGCCACTTGGGAAGCCCTTTTGCCCAGTCCTTCCACTGAGTTCACCCCGCCTGATGTCCCGGCAACGGCTACTGGTGATGCTGATGGCGCAACCGATACTCCTGATGCTCCGGTGGCTTTACCGACCCTCAGAATTGGCATGACGGGGCCTGCAGTTTCCCGCGTACAAGAAACTTTAGATAGTCGGGGCTTCTACGAAGGTGCCATTGATGGCATTTTTGGCCCGGCTACAGAAGCTGCGGTTCAAGATTTTCAAGCTAGCGTCGAGTTAGTGGCTGATGGTGTGGTTGGCCCCGCTACCTGGCAAGCGCTGTTGCAATAGGCAATAGCGAGCGTTCGCATGCGATCGCGGCATGGTTGAAAACTGGGCATCTGAACCTCCCTGCGTTGCCGGACACCGATCGCGGCGGGTGGCAGCAGGCAGCGAATCAGGCCGGAGTTATCCTGCGACGCCTCTGACGCGCGAGAAAATCCATGTATCCGCGATCGCTGCCCCAATCAATTTATTTCTATGATTTATTTCTATGATCCAAGACTGGCATTATCCTTTTCCCACCCTGTATGCAGGCAAATTGCTCAAGCGCTACAAGCGGTTTTTCGCTGATATTGAGCTTGAGTCTGGCGAAATCATTACGGCTCACTGCCCCAACACCGGCCCCATGACCGGCGTTTGTCATATCGGCGGCCAAGTCATGGTGTCTTACAATCCCAGCCCTAAGCGCAAGCTGGCGTACACCTGGGAACTCTCTGCAGTGAATGACACTGTGTCTACCTGGGCGGGAGCCAACACCGCTTTGCCCAACCGCGTCATCAAGTCAGTGCTCGAACATCGTCTCTTGCCGCAATTAGGCCCCTATGACGAGATTCGTTCGGAGGTCAAGTATGGTGTTGACGGCAAAAGTCGCATCGATTTTTTGCTCACAGGAACGGGCGATCGCCCCATTTATATTGAAGTCAAAAACACGACTTGGGCCCAAGAGACGCTGGCCTTGTTTCCCGATACGGTCACTACCCGCGGTCAAAAGCATTTGAGGGAACTGACCCAGCTGCTGCCTGCCGCCCGAGCGGTAATGCTGTATTTCATCAATCGCGGTGATTGCACCGCCTTTGCCCCCGGCGATGAAAAAGACTCTACCTATGGGCAGCTGCTGCGCACGGCGATCTCGGCAGGCGTTGAAGTCTTGCCCTGTCGCTTTGAGGTGACGCCTCCAGCCATCCGCTATCTGGGCCTTGCTGACCTCGCGATTTGAGCAACAGCGGCTCGATGAATCTGAGCCTGGGCACCAAAAAGAGGAGAAGACCTAGAAAATGAGGGGATTTGGCAATAAAACGTTACAAACCTTGAAACTTATTGCCTCAAATTTAAAAAAATCAGTCTTTCGTGCCCGCTTATTCTTTTTCCACAATGACTCTGATGGTTTTCCCCAACAGGGTCTAGTTTTCCACAGGTTTTCCACAGATCAATCGCGCTAGGCACTCGATCTTCATCCGCGACCCTAATGCGATTTCCACAGCCTAGATGAGCCAAGATCACAGCGAAGATCAAGCAAAAAATGCGGAAAATTACTTACAAGTCGCTTGACATGGTAAATCTTAAGAAAATATAAAGCGCAAGTAATACAAACGTTGCGTTGACAGGTCATACCCCCTTCAGCGCACAATGTAGCGACTGGTTGAGGTGAGCCGCTTTTGTGCCTGGGGCCAATCGTTAAGGTATTGATGATTGAGGCCATCGCAGGAAGTCTATTTTCGATTCATCCCCAACTGGCTTGACCCTAGCTCAGGGTTAAAAACTTTTTTGTGAATTCAATAGGTGCAGGGTGTGAGTCCGTGACGAAGCTCATTTCGTCACGCCAATTTTTAGTCGCAAAAAATAGCTTGATTTATACAAACGTTAACTATCAACTGGGAGTTTGAATATGCACCGCCGGATCAGCATTCTTTCTGAAATCCCTGAAGAACTGCACAATTCCCTCGCTGACTTCTTAGAAGGTCATCCGACTTGGGACCAAGATCGCGTGTTTTCAGCAGCTGTTTCGTTATTTCTTTTGCAGAATGGGCGGAAGGACAGCGTCACTTCTCGTATTTACTTAGATACGTTATTTGATGTCGCGGCTTAAGTCGTAGAATGATGCCTGCTCTGGCATGATTTTGGCGATCGCGCCAGAGCAGGTGACAGAAAACTTGAATCGAAAAATTCACTTGCTCAATCGGGATTGCTCTTGCTCAACCGCCTGGTGCTGCTCTCCGCAACGGCAGGCATTCAACAGGATGGGGGCAATGCTAGTTAAATCAGTCGCTGCCGCAAAATTGATGGCTTGGGGGCCGATCGCAATGAGTGGTACCGGGTTAAAAGTATGGCGTTTCGTCGATAAATCTTCAATGTTGCCGTGATCGCTGGTGATGATCAGGGTCACATTCGCGGCTAGATTTTCCACAAGGTTTTCCACAAAGCGATCAATCCGCTGCAGCACTGCGATCGCTGCTGGCCAGTTTTGCTGATGACCGACATAATCTGGTGAAAAGCATTCAAACAGAGTGAATGTATAGCGACGCCCCAGCTGCGCCAATCGCTTTCCCGCTTCCTGCGGTGTAATCGGGGGAGCTGCAATGCCCCGAAAGCGGGCATGCTCGGCGGTAATGTCCCAGAAGATGGCTTCCCCCTGCTCATATTCACTTTGCATCCGAAAGGGCAAACCGGCAGTGAGATTGAGCAGCGTACCGACGGCGTAACGAATGCGCCGCTGGGCGATCGCCTCAAAATAAGCGGGTGAATACAGATTGGCGAGGGTCGCGGTGCCGCCACGGGCCATCACTTGCTTGAATAAGCCGTGGGCAGCAATCAGCTGCCGCAGCGACCCATTGGCAAACCCGGTTTGATGTTGACCGCGAAA
>ERZ1740065.2985-NODE-2985-length-10580-cov-11.995724_pt1 | contig 10580 bp, 7 predicted proteins | sample MGYA00581738_ERZ1740065 | MGnify/ENA primary metagenome ERZ1740065 (study PRJEB43018, sample SAMN04849749) | marine metagenome | isolation source: floating plastic debris | place: Pacific Ocean | collected 2008-09-01 | study: EMG produced TPA metagenomics...
CAACCAAAGCTCTGAATCTCAGCCATAGTTGCGAATGAGTTGGTAATTGTGTATTTCCCCTCCTTGAAGAGTTTGTCAACAACTCTCCAGGAATTCTTAAGTCTTCAAGAATGTCTAATAATTGTCAAAGAAGTCTTCTTAGGACTTCGTCAAGATTTCTTAGGGCTACGACTACCGAGTACCGAGGATTTTTTATTACTGAATTTGATAGTGTAGTTGCAGATCTGATGGATCTGATATTTATTGATCTCTATGGCTACTGGTTCTTTCTCTCTTCCCTAGATCCTGCTTACAGGAGTTCCAACAGTCAGGCGGTCAAACCACCGCCGTACTTTCAAGTCAGCAATACAGTGGCAGCTGATTGCCCTCTCTGTCAGCTGCCGCTGGGGACAGCGGAGTGTTTTGACGCCCACACCGAGAGACAGCACTGGGTGGAAGTGTCGGATCTGTGAATGCAAGAGATGGGGAAAGGAAGCGATGAGGAGACACGTCAGATCTCACGCGGGGGAGAAGCCTTTCTCCTGTCCTCACTGCTCCCTCCTGACTAGCCAGCCTCAGAGTATGCTTCGCCATGTTATATATCTCCATGGAGGTACGTATCATCTGTACTTTAGTGAGAATCTCAATCACAATCAGTGAGATGTTGTCACACCAGCCTTTGGCAGTTTCCTTTAGTGTAGGAGGGGCGGTGGTGGGACGCCTCTTACTTGCTGATTAATTTCTGTTAAGATTCCATCAGGATTTACACTAAATAAGTGAATGTAATTCTGTTTGTTGCTACAGCGTTTGACATACAATATCTAAGTTTTGACATCAACAGTTACTCTATAATGTTTCCCTTATAAGGAGGATCTGTTGATGGCGTTTATAGCGAGCTGCTCCTCCTCTCTATGGATAGATTACTGTAGAACCGGATTCGATTGCAGCCGCAGTCTAGCCGGTGCCAGGCTAGTCACCGCTCTAGAAACTATGATTTTCATACCTTATCTAGGAGTTGTCTTCTCATTTGTGGGATCACCATAATTTTAATTTCTTGATGAGTTTGAAGGAAACGCCGACATTTCTGCCGCTATCAAATCCAGTTCTACATTACTTTGTGATTTGAGAATTTTTGCGATTCAGCCATTCGAAAATATTGTCAATGCTCATTTATTTTCGATGTCATTATATAAAACTAAGGCTGATTATTCTACAGTAGTTAATTGTTTACAAAATTTGTACGTACATTGACCAATGATTTCCACTACTACCTATGTACATACATCGATCAATGATTTCCACTACCTATGTACGTACATCGATCAATGATTTCCACTACCTATGTACGTACATTGATTTACTACTAATGCGTACGCGTTAGTGCCATCGCCTTTCACCGTATATTTTAATAAAATATCAGATTAATATATTACAATATGTAAATTACTACATTGGATTAAATCGTAGCGCTAGTAGCCTGAGTTCTTATGGACAAGGTTGTGAAGCCTGTGTCTCCTGCGTTCTGATTATTTGGGTTATTCGTCCTTCACCTTCCTTCTGTAGCCGGCTCACGTCGCCGATCCATGGACGATTTTACTGAGTCGAGACAGGAAGTCGCTGCCGATTCGGCTGTATCGATACGCTGTTATCTGTGCGGATTGACTGTCGGATCAGAGCTGTGCTTCTCTCGACACGTTATCCGCGGCTCCAAGTCTGGTCCCTCCATCCTCCAGTGTAAGATCTGCAGTTACAAAACACCCATCAAGACAAGGATGGTCCGTCATCTTAGATCTCACACTGGGGAGAAGCCGTTCTCCTGTCCACACTGCCCCCACAGAACTACTCAGGGAGGCCATCTTAGAGAACACATCAGAACAGTGCACCAAGGTGGGTACTATTGTACCATGCTGTAGACCAGTTAGTGACTATCGTGTACACAACACTGCACAGAAAGTCAGCAGGAATTCCGAGTTGGCAGTTCATCTCGTACATTATAGTTTATCCAGAGCGGCAGCTTACTCTCAGTTCTTATTGTTTATTTAACATAATAATGATATATATTAATTATGTTTGAATACAAATAATTAAGCTATTAATGAATTAATGATTACTGATCTGTAGAATTGGTAATATTGTGCCCAATATATGCGCACAGCCATTTGACCATCAATTAATTAATATGAAATATATAACAGATAATATATAATATATAATAGGTACTGTAGACTGGAATTTATTTGTGACAGAATTGCTGGTTTGGTATCGGTTTGGAATATGTAATATACGCTGTATGATACGTAGTAAATGATATATACTAGATATACCAGATATACTAGATAAATTGCCTGGTTTTTATTGGTAATCAATTCCTGCGTAAACTGGAATCGCTGGCATTGTGTCGTCACATCTACTTCTTAACTAGTGCTGAATTTCTTCAAAATAATTAATCTAGATTAATCTCCCGATTAATAATTTTAATCTTTAGTTAATCTTATTTTAATCTTGCCGCTACAAACTAGTTTCAGAGCTGTAGAATTCACAACAGTATCATTGCTACCAGCTGCAACGGCTGACAGCGGACATCGCTGTAACGTCTTTGGTGGGTGATTAGTGGTATCCAACTGCACTGGTGTTGAGTTTGCTTAGATAAATATGCAACCATACTGGTTCACAGATCTTTGTAGCATAGTACTCTTGGTTTATCAGTGAAATTCACCCTGAAATAGCCACAAGATTAATCTTGTGACATAAAATTAATCTTCCAACTAATTAATCTTATCTTAATTAATCTTAGTTAATGTTATCTTAGTTAATCTTATCTTAATTAATCTTAGTTAATCTTATCTTAGTTAATCTTATCTTAATTAATTTTAGTTAATCTTATCTTAGTCAATCTTATCTTAATTAATTTTAGTTAATCTTATCTTAGTCAATCTTATCTTAATTAATCTTAGTTAATCTCAGAATAGCTGGATTTAACTGCAGCACTACTTACTACCTCATAACATTGCGTAATACTTTATCTCCAGATCTCAGCTCCTCACCGTCCAAAGTTCGGGTGAAACAGTTGAAATCAGACGGCAGCAGTAAGACAGAAAAATGTCAGCTCTGTCAGCTGCCGCTGGGATCAGCCGGGTGTAACGGCTCCCACATGCGACGTGAGGCGGAGGTGGATCCTGTCACATACAAATGTGAGTACGAATGGAGAGACGAATCAGACATGCGTAACCACCTGAGAGTTCATACCAGAGAAAAACCATTCTCCTGCCCTCACTGTCCACTCAGAGCTGCTAGGAGACACCATATAAACAGTCATATCAGAATTGTACATGGAGGTTAGTGTCATCTCTCTACTCATCGATATCAGCGCGTTGTAGAGCAAAAATCATTCGTTGAATCGTGTCATTGTCTGACACGCTGGACTGGAGAGTAGGAAGGCAGTCTGTATGAGTCGCTAGGTGGCAACTATGAATTAGAAAGTACAAGTGAACCCGTCACCCGTTAGTAATAATATAATACAATAATAATAATATAATAATAATATAATAATAATATAATAATAATATAATGTGGGTAGTGAGGATGACAATGGAAGAGTGATATGAAATGTTCCTTGTCTGATCGTGTCATTCTGATTGTATTATATGAAGCCTTTGCATTATCTCTCCAGATCTCAGCTCACCAGCAACTGATACAGCTACCGGAGACAGCGGCAGTACTGCAGCGAAGTGTCCTGTCTGTCGGCTGCCGCTGGGATCCGATGAGTGTTTCGACTCTCACACTGAGAGAGACTGTGTACAAGTGTTGGATCTGCGACCTCAGGACGAGAGACAAATCAGATATGAATAGACACGTGAGAGTTCACACAGGAGAGAAGCCATTCTCCTGTCCTCACTGCCCCTACAGATCAGCTCAAAAACTCAGCATCCATATCAGACGTAAACATAAAGGTGAGTTACGTTTCTTCGCTTGGCTGCCTAAGTGTGTTTTCTGTCAACCTGCTGCAGGTGATCTGTGATCTAACTATGCTGAACTTCCTGTGTTTGAATTTGAGTCAGGTAGATAGATATATTAGCCTACTGTAGACCCAAATATTTTAGCGCACAAAATGTTACAGCGTTCTCCACAAATCAGCAGTATTTTTGGCTTTTGTCATTCTCCCGCCGATATCCGTGCGTGTATGCATACCCGCACGTTCGGGCACACATACACGCGCGAGTGGTGCTAGCTACGAACGATTTTCAAGCCACACTATCACTAGCGATGTTATCAAAATAGCCGTGAATACATGTCAGGCGTGAGGCACTACAGCTGCTGTGTCTGTTGGCTCCCGACGCTGAGCAAGTACTTCATCCTGAAGCACGTGGCGACTCATGTGAAGTCTGCAAAATTCCAACCCTCTGAGACAGGGGAAGACACCTACACAGACAAGAACAGCGGTGAGTTTTGTTACAAGTGAAAAGAATGGTGGTAGTTATCTCATCCCCAGTTGTTTACCTGTCTGCTGTGTTTGACAGGGACGAGGTCCGCTGTGAGGCCCTCCTACAGGCGCTGCCCTCACTGCTGCCGCATTGCTGGATCTCAGGCCTGCGTTCGGCAGCACATTTCTACGTCAGCAGCCGGCAACGCGACAGTCTACTCGTGTCGGCTGTGTGAGCTCACCTGCACCAGACTGTCAGCTATTAGGAGACATGTCACGTCTCATATACAGGACGTATCAGACTGCGACTCGTCTCGAGCAGGAGGTACAGGAGAGGACAACTCCACTGATAATCTTCACTCTGGTGAGATTTTCTGTCGTAGCAAGTTTTGGTGTCGGAGTGTGGATCCGTGATGAGTAATTCTGATGATGTTTCAGCCGATGGAATGACGGAGTCACGTGACGACGACACAGATACTGACAGCAATGATATGATCATGGAGTATTTCATCCACCCTGTAACCAGTATCTACGTATACATGAAGTCAGCGTCTGGTGGAGCTCCTTTCCTCTGTACACACTGTGACTATAAGACTACGATGGAATGTCTGTTCCAGGGTCACATGACTCGTCACAATGCCTAAATAGTCTGTGATACTCGTGTGCCATTGTCCACTGTCGCCACAGTTCATTTCAGTGTGTATATTTTATCTCCTCATTGGTCCATCCTTATAGACCATGTATTAGTGCCTCTGCAACTGTATACTGACCACTGATTGGTCCGTCAGTAACTCTATATTGACTACAGATTGGTCCGTCTGTAACTGTATATTGACCATTGATTGGTCCGGCTGTAACGCTATACTGACCACTGATTGGTCCGTCTGTAGCTGTATATCCCAGTTTCTCTATCAGACAGCCCTAGTGATACTGGAATCTGGTCGGTTGTACCAGCTGTGTAGATATTCAGTTATTGTTGGCTATTAAACAGCTGAAGTAAATAAACACAGTTGGCTTGTTTGATTCACTAACAGCGTCCACACTGGCGCTTCTCATTGTAGGGCTGCGGTAACTGTGCGCTATGTAGTGCACTCAGACATGTGCTGCGCTGAGGATAAACAAACTCTGTGATTGGTCAGTTGTACAAACCTGCTGACCGAAATAATATTTTGAACTATGGTAGGGAGGCTCCTGGTAAATACAGGGGGAGGGGGGAGGAGGAGGCTCCTGGTAATATGGGGAGACCTGGCATATGCCAAGTCCACAGGCTGTAACAGCATTGATTTGTCCACACATATCCAGCTACTTCTTACAACGGTGTTAGCTCTGATGAGGCCTATGTACAGTACTAGTCAAACATTCTGTAAGTCATTAAGTCGAGCATTCAGCCTCCAGCAGCCAGTGATACACGGTGTCCAGGCTTTATGTTGAGACTGCCAGCTCATTATTAACTCTAGCAAGAACAACTTATTAACCATAGTTTGAGTGCTACATGCATGTTCGCTGTCGTATAAATTCTTCCTATTTTCTCGTCTATGTGGCAGCTGTTACTGTTATAAATAAATAGATCACCTCACACTCGGAGTAGTATAGGGCGCAGTTGTTTACTAATATCCAAGTTAAACAACTAATATAGCCTGGGAGTTGTCTGCTCATGGTCAAGAACTCAACACCGGCGTTGTGAACAGTGCGATATCCGTTCGTTCGTCATCGACCAATCAAATGCCGCCATCGCGAGAGGTCAACCAACGGCTGGACACCTAGCGTGACCAACCGAGACAGCTCTCATTGACAGACACGAGGAACTGCTGGTGCTAACGATCCACTTGTCAAACAATCGCTATCTTTCCTCACACTCTGTTTCGGATTATCGACGAGAAATTGCGTACTGAAATTGGTAGTAGAGGTCTGAGCATCATTACAAGACCAGAGACGCCGGCGCAAGCCTCTTCAGCGATGCTACGGTGAGTGAGCGCAGTACAGAAATTCGAATGATAACTCCAGCACCGCACCACCACCAGCACTAGCTGTTGCTAGCTAGCTGTTCCGTGAGAGCTACACTGTCAAGCGATGGTTTAGTATCAGGTTTATTCACGCTGTTTGTAGCAGACCTGTATGCTACCTGTATGCTGCATGGGTGTCTTACTTTTCCATCACTGATTTTGCAACGTATGTCATTCGCTCTCATTCACGATATGTTCGTTGTTGCCACACGTATGCCTCTAAGAAAGTGGCTAGTCTCTAGGCTAGCCTCTTACTAGCACTCTATTTTTACACCATAAGATGTGCACTAGCTGTGCTATGATTGCGATCACCACACTGACAACTTCTTTCAACCCATGGATGGACCTACAACGCAGCTGTTTCAACCCAAACCAAAGTGCCGATCCTGTAGCCTAACCTGTCCCAGTGTGGCCTTATCTGGTCCTAGTTCTACTAGTAGTAAAGCCTGCATCACTATTCTATGCCACCACAAATGACACCTGGTGAGGTAAATTATGCATCTGTTGGTTTCTTCTTCTCGTACCAGCTTATTTCCACTACTATTGCCACTATTACTATCACAATAGACTGCCACCAGAGACTGTCATCCATGATTTCATGAGACTACCTAGTCTCATGAAAATAATAGGCTACTTACTTACCTCATACTCACCTCAAATTTACCTCAAACTTACCTCATACTCACCTCATACTTGCCTCATACTCACCTCATACGAATTTGAGTAGCTCCACAGCCATACATGACAAGTATCCTGTATATTTTCGCAGTCAGAATTTGAAACAAAAAATGCTATCAAGGGGTCCCTAGTGTTCTCCTGTGGCTTATTGGTTAGACCTTGCTGAGCTGAACTCAAATATGGCTAGATCTACAGCTAAACATCAGAGATCATCAACCCCTTCGTTGATGATCTCTGTAAACATCATGCCATATATGAGCTCAGCTTGGCACTATCCGGTCCATAAGGTACAAGTAGTAACCAGTAACACATTTAGTCCTCTATTTTCGTAGCTCGTCAATCAAGTGATACCAATTCCCCGTATATTAGAGTTTTTGGCATTTAGCAAGTCAAAGATTGCCAAAAAGCTGTCTTTGGCACCTGCATTTGGTTTATGCGCCAGCTTTCCTCGTTTCTACAATTCTACTAATGCCACAATCACCACTACAGTCGCTGCCTCCCTCTCCATTCCCCATCCCTGCCTCCCTCTCCATTCCTGCCTCCCTCTCCATTCCCCATCCCTGCCTCCCTCTCCATTCCCCATCCCTGCCTCTCGGTATATTTGTCTGTAGATGTTTCCTTACTGAATTGAAGAGTGTACTGGGTACATGGTGTTTTGATTGTATGAGTTCCTCGGTGACCCATATAGTTCTGTCTGATCGGCTGGTGGTTGTATCTTGTCAGTGAACGCTTTCACAAAACATTTTAACAGGCACAACTTTCTTCGTGGCTGATTTTTTCACACCACTGTTGCGCTGCTAGAATCTATGTAAATGCAATTGTTGGATAAACAACACTGCTCCCAGTAGCTCGCTATGCCTGTGAAACAGGCTTTACCGCTACCGGTGGACCCCGTTCAGAATTGGGAGTTGTCCTCTCTTGAAGTACCGAAAATATATGAATTGCGATATACAGTAACTCGGCTCCATATGGCTCTATGTTTGTGATTTGAACAACAGCTATTGCGTACAAACATGGGTATCCTAAATATATATACGTCAGTATTTCTCTTGTAGGGCTATGATGTAATACCTATGAGGCACTTGGGATGTGCAGTGTCTCGTATGCTGGTGCAGTACAGACAGAGGCAGAAGTGCGATGTTAATTCACGCGAGAACTCATACAGGAGATAAACCGTTTGGGTGTCCATACTGGTCTCAGACATCTGCGCAAGAAGTAGACATGAAGTGTCATATCAAGAGGAATCATGTTGGTGAGTTTTCTTCTCTCTCCATATTCTGGCAGAAGCGTAATTATTGATTGGAATTCGTACAAGCGTGGTTATTAGAGAGATTTTCAGGTTTTGAGCGTAATGTAATCTAGGAGAAATTGCTTGATGTGAATAGTTGACTGCGAACCATAGACCTGTCAAAGAATCTCTGAAGTATACGCAATATGATATTGAAACTTGATATCTATTGTCAATATACATCGTGGAAAAATGTTCTAATGAACGCTCAGGTCATGTGATCATTCCATGTAGTTCATTTCAGGTCACAGAGGCAGAAGGAGCCATTACTACCAGTGCTGCGTTTCTCCAAAATAATTAATCTCCATTAATCTTCCGATTAATATTTTTAATCTTGAATTATTCTTATTTTAATCTTGCCACCAAGAACTAGTTCCTGTGCTATAGAATTCACAGCCGGATCATTGCTACCAGCTGCAGCAGCTGACATTGACATCACTCTAAGGTCTTTGGTGGGTCATTGGTGATATTAAACTGCGCTGATGTTGAGTTTGCTTAGATAAATATGCAATCATACTGGTTCACAGATCTTTTTAGCGTATGACTGTTGGTTTTTCAGTGAAAACTACCCTCGAACTAGATTAATTTCAGGTTTTAGATTTTAGATTTTTCTAGATTAATTTTATGCCACAAGATTAATCTTGTGGCATAAAATTAATCTTCTGAGGAATTAATCTTAGTTAATCTCAGAATAGCTGGATTAAACTGCAGCACTACTTACTACCTCATAACATTGCGTAATACTTTATCTCCAGATCTCAGCTCCTCACCGTCCAAAGTTCGGGTGAAACAGTTGAAATCAGACGGCAGCAGTAAGACAGAGAAATGTCCGCTCTGTCTGCTGCCGCTGGAATCGGCAGGGTGTAACGGCTCCCACATACGACGTGACTCGGAGGTAGATCCTGTTCTGTACAAATGTCGCATGTGTAAGTACAACACCCAGGAGAAGAAGGAGATGGAGAAACATCTGAAAGTTCACACAGAAGAGAAACCGCCTTGCAGCTCTCACCGTCCATTCGGAGCGAACGGGACTTCACAGCCGACAGATTACACAGGCACTGTAGACGGAGGTGGGTATATTCTCTCTGTTCGTTGGGTAGACGCTGCGGGTTGGTCAGTATTGATGTTTTGGCAGACGGTTTACTAGTGTTAGACGCTCAGCGAACTGAACTATGATAATAAGAAAATAAGAACAGAAAAGAAGATCATAAGAAAACATGGAAGGAAAAAGAGAATGGAGAATCACAACCATTGATGATTATGAGAACTGATGTAGACGTGGTAATGAGGGATTGGAGCTGAGACCATGAGTTCATGTGCATGACCATGAGACCATGAGTTCATGTGCATGCCCATGAGTTCATGAGTTCATGTCAGTAGTTAGTGGGAAGCCATTAGTCCATCATTGATGGCATTGAGCTTTGAAGAAAAGTGGAAAATTTTGTTTACTTGTTTAATTTTTTGGATGAGTTTTGGAGATGAGTAAAGGAAAGGTGGGGTGTGTCAGTTAGCAGCTCTCATTTATTATGTTTCCATGCAGGGCTCGGTCGTATCGTGAGAATGAAATTGCGAATGGGAGCACGTATCTCACGCGACAAGCCCTCCAGTTTCCACTTTTCGTGTCCGCGTCATCTAGCTTTATAGATGTAGTCGATAAAACTGCACGATTGCTAGATTTTATGGAGTTGAACTTGCACTATACTCTTCATGGGAGCAATAAAAGCCATGTTTCCATGAGCACATGGTACACGATACGATAAACGCTGCATAAAAAGATAGTAATAGAGTGGTCTCTGTGGCAGCACGACTTGTGGCACGGTTTAGTACCAGATCATCGGTTTATTTGTGTGCAGCGACTCCGTAAAACTGCAAACAATTCATCACAAGGAAAATATATAATTTAGTAACAGCAGGTAAAACAAACAGTACCAGGAGCATCAAAAAACTACCCTGCTTTGTGTTTGCTGCCAAAACCATCCATTTCACCATGGATCTTTCTCCAAAGAAATTTGACAGATCTAGCACTGATCATTTAGAATGACAGATAACTGCTGAAAAGGTCGTAGTGAGAACAGAGCTACTAAGCCTAAAACCACCGGGCCACCCAGCCGCACAGCCGCACAGCCGCCCAGCCGACAAGACGCACAGCACAACAGCAGAACACAAACACCGACAAAAAGAAGAACACAAAAAAAAGAGGCACAGAGAAGCG
>ERZ1740065.2986-NODE-2986-length-10579-cov-11.530122_pt1 | contig 10579 bp, 9 predicted proteins | sample MGYA00581738_ERZ1740065 | MGnify/ENA primary metagenome ERZ1740065 (study PRJEB43018, sample SAMN04849749) | marine metagenome | isolation source: floating plastic debris | place: Pacific Ocean | collected 2008-09-01 | study: EMG produced TPA metagenomics...
AGAGAATAAAAGCGGGGGTGAAGAGAATAGGTTGAGGAAGAAGGAGAGCAGTAGACGTCGAGAGTGAGGAGGAAGTGAGGGAGAGGGAAGGATGGTGGCAGGTTGATGATTAGGTGGAGAGATAGGGAGAGCAAGGACTTGGGGAGGGCACACCAGTTATGTAGCCATATGAAACTCTTGCTCATCTTGGATATTCTGCTAACATGAAATGGGTTTGCTTTCAATCAAGCTAGTACGTCCTGAGTGAGATGAAGCCTGCTGCATTGTAATCAGTGGGTAAATGTTGAGATGGTAGCTTGTTGAGCGTTGTAGATAAGGAGTGGGATTAATTTCTCTGAACATTACCGATGAATATTTCTCTAGTTAGATGCATAACTTTCCAGCCAGACGAATTTTCTAAGAAATTATTATTTTTCTCTGATGAATTGGCTGCGTTGTTCGCAATTATTTCACAGCGACTTCATAGCCGTAGAGAAGGGAAAGTTGATTTCGCTCACTCTATAACATTGTTTGATTTCAGGATACACTTGAACTTAATGATGTATTGTGGGAAATTATGAGGTTTATATGAGCAACCACTGACACCGCTGGTAGTGCCAGCCTGAACGGAGAGTATCAGGGGTCTGTCCTGATGAAAGGTCATCATATTAGCCTCTGAATAGCTGATAAAATCATCGCTCAGTGCGGTGATACTCCATTGATTTTAGAGCGCCAGTTCTACAAAACCTGTCCACACAGCTGTACACAGCTGTCAATGCTTTCAGTGCTCTTTGGCCTTATCTCCATGTAAACACAGGCAGATAGTTTGATGGTTCGGGAAACGTGGCCTGAAGTGCATCAGCGTGGGGTGTTCTCCCTACCGAGCCCCAGCAGTAAATTCAGCGCTCCCTTCTGTTATGCTCAAGGTCAATAACGTTACTGTCAGAGCTCTGGTTGACGCTGGCTGTGAGCAGTCTGTGTTTTTAGAATCACTTTGCAAATTGATTGGACTCAGGCCAGGAGGACCTGCTGGAATAGTTAGTATGTTGAATGGTGAACGTGCGATTTGTAGTGGTACTATGATAGCTGATGTAGGCATTGAAGGCAAGTCAGTCCAGGTTGCAGGTTTGGTAGCACCAGGGCTGGTGCGGGACGCAAAAATGATTTTTTGAATTGATGCAATTATGGTTGCTCAACAACCAAATAAACCGACAGAAGTGAGACCAGTGATGGATTACAGGAAGCCTGGGGTGTTTCCCTCACTGCCGGATTGCAACATTAACAAGACCGAGATCATAGCTATACAATGAGTAGCTAGTGGCTTGAGACTGGGGTCCTACTGGTTAAGTATCAAGTCACTGTCTGAAGATCAAGGTCACCTATTCAAGCAGTCAGTTTTGCCAAAACATGGACGGTTACTAGTGTTACTAGAATCTTTGATGAAGCTCTATGATTGTAATGCTATGGATTGACTCCTATACAATCATATAATCTCTGTTTTTCTCGCTGAAAAACCAGTAAACGACACTTTAGACAATATGTATAAGGCGAAACAGCAGATGAAGGTATGCTATAGTGTTTTAGATCGTCAATAGTACGTTAAAGATAGTTTTAAACCCATGTAACAGGGTGCGTATGTCCTTTGCGCACTTCTCTGAATCCACCTCCGTTGTTCCAACGTCTGATTGACTGGATACGTTGAGAAACAACTCTCATTCAAATGTACCACTCACAACCTGCAGGCCATGAGAGTTGTGCAACCTTGAAGGTAAATGTGTTATTCATTTATTAAATGTGGGAACGTCACCTCGTTCAGGTAAATCTTCCTAAATATTAAAATTAATGGTTGTTTGTTTTCTTCGATCATCGAGGCATCGTGACTGATGTTATAAAAGTGGAATTGGTGGCCGGATAAGTATTTAGCATTTTCCCAACATGAGCATGATACTGAAAAGAAAATGTTAAAATCTGCGGATGGAGTCAATTTAAATACGGAGTAGAAGTACCTCCGGAAAATCCAGTACCTGTAAAGTTGCATAAGTGCCTTCAATAATCATAGGACTTCTAGGGTTTCTAAAGTTTGGGAGTTGTCATCTCATTATTGATATACGCGTTTTGAGATGAGTCATTGTAATTCAAGAACCGGTAGGAAACTATCTGACAAAAACAGAGGTAAACTATGTGTAATTTCATCCGCTGAGACTCACACCATTTAAACAGATGTATAAGTCATTTGGAACCATAGCGGTTGCCGAGGAATCATCAGCACGCGGTAACATAGAGGAGTAAACTCCTTTCCGCACTGCTAACACACACAATGTATCTGGCTAAATAGTAGGTCAATGCGAAACTCAATGGCGAGGCGTTTACTCTCTCAGACAAAGTGCAATGAAGGAGAAAAGAACGTACTCACGTGTCACAATACACACTATTAAGCACAATTCAAAACCCAAATTTCCATGCGATTCATTGGTTTTAATGTTTTAAATGTTGAAAAAAGAATGAAAAAATAAAATATTTTACTTTCCAAAATCTAGAGGCCACCAGAAGTTGATGTAATAGACGTGAGTTGTGTTGTTAAGAGTTATTTTCTCAGTTACCGCTGTCAAACATCCAAATTTTCAAATTACATAACAGTCCGATTGTCTTGCAACACTATTTCATTCATAGACAGCTATTTTGCATGCTGAAGTCATCCATACACGCCATGGAACGGTACCTCCTCATATTTGTGCAGATTATGTTGATTGTTGACATGTACATACAATCTTTTGTCATTTATCCATATGCATGGCATCGATGTGCGGGTAACTACCCTATGAGTGAGATCCAGGCGTTACAGAACTTTCACCGGATTGGTGCGATGCTTTGTGGAGCCTCACTTACTTCAGGAGTTATCTCCACATGATAGTAGCCCTTGTTCATGGTTATATCGGGCAAGGTTAGTGGGAGTGTGCATCCCCAGAAAAAGAGATGACAAATCCTCACCTGTTATCAGCGGGAAAAGAATAAACTGGGCGGAAAGAAAACACATTTCAGTATAGTTGCAATGAGAAATGGACTTCAGGTGGTAAAATTATATCTATCCTGAAATTCCGGCTCAGGAAGAGAGACGGAGAGGGAAGGAGGGAGAGAAAGAGGGAGGTAGGGTGTGAGGAGGGAGTGAGGGAGAAAGACAGGAGGGTGGAAGGAGAAGGGGTATTCAGGAAGGAGCGCGTGATAGAAAGGAGGAGGAGAGGATAGACAATCGAGATAGGGAATAAATAGGGACACATCAGTTATGTTATGTACGCTTGCTTATCTTTGATGTTCCGCTAACATGAAATAAGTTTGCTTTCAAGCAGGTTAGTATTGCATGAGTCAGATGGAAGCCTGCTGTATTGTAGTCAGCGGGTACACATTAGGATGGCAGCTTGGTGAGCATTGTAGATAAGGGGCGAAGTGAATTTCTGATAACATTACCAATAATGTTTCTCTAGATGGACGCATAAAAGTCCAGCGAAATGAGTCTTCTGAGAAATTCTCATTCTGTCTGATGAATTGGCCACGTTGTTCGCAATTGTTTCACAGCTACTTTATATCCGTATAGCAGGGAAATTTGATTTCGCTCGCTCTATAACATCTTTTGATTTCAGGATAAACTTGAATTTAATGATACATTGTGGGAAATGATGAGGTTTATATGAGCAACCACTGACACAACTGGTAGTGCCAGCCTGAACCGAGAGTATCAGGGGTCTGTCCTGATAAGAGCTCATCATATTAGTCTCTGAATAATTGATAAAAACGTCACTTAGACACGGCGGTGATACGCCATTGATTTTAGAGCGCCAGCTCTACTAAACCTATCCTAGTACACAGCTGTCAATGCTTTCAATGCTTTCAATGCTTTCAATGCTTTCAATGCTTTCAATGCTTTCAGTGCTCTTTGGCCCTATCTCCATGTAAACACAGGCGGATAGCTTGATGGTTTTCTAGAAATATTTCAATTTGAACCACTCAGTTACCTGACAAATCAAGCATTCCTCATCCCATTATCGAAGCCCTTCAGCCGCAGCTCATTTCACAGGTAGTCTTCAGGATCTAAGTCTCAGATTGCTTTGCGCATGATCTCAATGACACCGTGTAACCAGGTCTACCAGATCGTGCAGCACCAGCTGTTAGTAAAACTTCATGTATGTAAGCTCAACCAACTAGAGACTGAGATCTGTCATTGCTTCGGGTGTATGTGATAGAGACTTCAGCGTGTTCTACACTCAGCGACACTTCAATATTGTATTCACCTAATAATCATCCATTACACATTTTTGCCTTCATGCATGAATGAGATGAAACATAGATGGCGCCTTTAGGGTCAATGTGAACTTGACACTTTAGCAGCAGCAAACCTGTTCCTGCCATTTATGGTAAATCGCCGTATAATGTGCTACAGTTGCTAAGCTACTGTCACCTTTCCCTCTGCACTGGAAAATTTCTCAAAACGATAAGAATGCAAGCTGCTGCAAAGACGCTAACCAGTCTCTTTACCGAAGTTAAATGTTTAGGTGGAAGGAAAACACATTTCAGTACAGTTGCAATGAGAAATGAAATTGAGGTGGTGATAGTATCTCTATCCCGAAATTCCAGCTCAGGAAGAGAGACGGAGAGGGAACGAGGGAGAGAAAGAGGAAGGTAGGGTGTGAGGAGGGAGTGAGGGAGAAAGACAGGAGGGTGGAGGGAGATAGGGTATTCAGCTAGGAGTGTGTGATAGAAAGGAGGAGGAGAGGATAGGCAATGGAGATATGGAATAAATAGGGAGGGGAGGGAAAGATAACAAGAGGTAGGGATTGAGGAGGGACGAAAAGCGGGAGAGAAGGGAATAGACTAAGGAGGAGGGAGAGTAGGAGACGTCTGGAGTGATAAAAGAGAGATGGGAGGAGGAAGAGGGAGAAAATTGCAGCAGGCAGTAAGGAGGCAGCTAGAGAGGAAGAGAAAACAGGAAGCAAAGAGTGAGGAGGAAGTGAGGGAGAGGGAAGGATGGTGGCGGGTTGATGAATAAGTGGAGAGATAGGTAGAGCGAGGACTGGGGGAGGGCACATCAGTTATGTAGCCATGTAGAACGCTTGCTCATCTTGGATGTTCTGCTAACATGAAATAGGTTTGCTTTCAACCAGGCTATTATTGCGTAAGTGAGATGAAAGCCTGCTGTATTGTAGTCAGCGGGTACATATTAGGATGGCAGCTTGGTGAGCGTCGTAGATAAGGGGTGACACGAAGATCACCTAACATTGCAGATGATGGTTTCTCAACTATCCTGCTAGATAGGATTTCTGTGAAATTATCATCTCATCTGATGAATTGGCTGCGTTGTTCACAATTATTTAACAAATACTTCATATCCGTATAGCAGGGAAACTTGATTTCAATCGCTCTATAAAATACAGGATACACTTGAACTTAATGATGTATTGTGGGAAATTATGAGGTTTATATGAGCCGTCACTGACATGACTGTTAGTGCCAGCCTGAACTGAGAGTACCAGGGGTCTGTCCTGATGAGAGCTCATCATATTAGTCTCTGAATAGTTAATAAAATGGTCACTCAGACATGGAGATACGCCATCGATTTTAGAACTCCAGCCTTACGAAACTCATGCTAGCACACAGCCGTCAATGCTGCCAATGCTTTCAGTGCTTTTTGGCTGCATCTCCATGTAAACATCAGCAGATAGTTTGATGGTTATCTAGAAATATTTCAAGTTAAACCACTCATTTACCCAACAAATTGAGCATTGCTTCCCTCCTTATCGAAGCCCTTCACTCACAGCTCAATTCAAAGGTAGTCTTTAGGATCTATGTTTACAAATTGTTTTATGCGTACTCTCAATGACATCATTTAACCAGGTTGACTAGATAGCGTAGTTGGTGAAACTTTATTTATATTGGCTCAACCAAATAAAGACTGAGATCTGCTATTGTTTCGGGTCTTCATTTTCTATAAGGATAAAGTCTTCCGCGCATTATACACTCAGCGACACACCAATAGTGTACTCACGTAATAATTCTCTATTACACATGCTTGCCTCTATGCATATGGTGCCCTCTGGGTAAATCAACTTGACGCTTTGGCTGCAGCTAACCTGCTCTGCAATTTTTGGTTAATCGTGTAACATGCTACAGTTGCTAAGGTGCTATCACCTTTCCCTCTGACCTCCACTAAAACCAGTCTCTTTACAGAAGTTAAGAGTTCATAGTTTGAGTCATCTCCCAGGTTCATGGCTTCATAGCTTGGTTAGTGTATTGAGATCGGTTAGCTGAAGGGCGTTTTAGTTGCAACCGCATTTATGATTCTAACTGATGATCATATCTCATGACTCGGCTGCGTTTCCATAATTATTTCACAAGTGCTTTAGATCCATACAGCGGGAATGTCGATCTGTCACCTCTATAAGGCCAGTTGATTTCATGATACACTTCAATTAATGACACATTGTGGGAAATGATGAGCTTTCGAAAGCTGTCTATGCCATAAATGCCAGCTTCAACCTGAGCCGAAAATATCAGCGGGCCATCTTGGTTGCATAACGCCATAATAGACTCAAGATAGTTGATAAATTTGCCACTCAGGCGCAGTGGTGATAGGTTATCGATTTGTACACAGAAGCAGCTGTAACAGTTTCAGGTTTCAGTTTCAGTGTGTTACAAGCTCAATGCCCGGGTGGAGTATATCACAGGAAGATACTGCTAGGCCTTCAGTTTTGGATAAGTTTATTCACGTTTCTTGGCAAAACCGTCATGTGATATAGTCCTTATGCGACAGCAACAGCATCGGATTAATAATATCGGGCAGACGTGTTGCAGTACTTGTGGCTAATCGAGTTCTTTCAGCAGCCGTATGAAGGAGCATCTATACACCTCTAGAAGCTGATGCACCTAGCAACTGTCAAAGGGAAGACTGACATCGTTATGAGATTGATATCGATGTTTCTCAGGTGACAAAGTATGAAAGAAACCCGTAGAAACGAACCCGTCATTCTGGCGTTGCGACGTAAAGAGACGGAAGCAAGGAGTGGCTGCAGGAACCGTACACTTCTTGATGTGAGACATTGAGTACTAATATAACTAACCATCATACCAGATTCATATAACTCATTGTAGTGTAGATCATATTTTCTTTGTGTTATATGCAGAGTTGTTGGATAGTTGCTTATTATATTTGTTGAGTGTTTCTTAACCAGTCCTTGAGAGTGTGTCAGCATTTCATAGAATATTTTCAAACTCCTGGGAGTTTGTCAAACAGGTTTTTGAAGCATTATCAAATATTCTCCGGATGAACTTTGATGAAAATTCATCTGACATTCTAAGCTAACTTTGTTAAGAAAACATTGAAAATCTGATGATTGCTCTGTATGTCTTGGAGAACTGATGATTATAACTATGACTCAATCATTAATGGATATTTTAGGTACGAGTATGATTTATGCGGTGGTTGTACCAGAATTTGTAGAGACCAGTTTTAAAGTGTTGTACCATCAACAGTGACTGCAATGAGACAAATTTCATTGTAGGATCTGGACAAAGAACCACGATGAGTCAGAATCTCACTACCGCTAACTTATCACTCAGCTCAGATGTAGAACCTAAGACTTATGTGTGCTTCAAGACATGGGATATGATAATTTTAGCAATGAATACAATATCCCTCTTCATCAACACTTTTCATCTGGCCATTCTGCTGCGCCTCGAGAGTCTGAGGAGCACGAAATATCGTCACGTCCTCATCAACATCACCCTCGCCGATATTGTTAATGTTATCGGTATCAGCTCCTTTTACTCGTGTTACGATAGAAGTCTAGACAACTACATTGGTGAAGAATTAAGTCCTCGACTTCCGTTCACCACTTTCATAATTCACTTTACCTACATCAGCTATCCTGTGTTCCTAGTTGCAAGTGTGGAGAAGTATCTGGCCATCTGTAAACCGTACTCTTACCGGTCATCCATCATCGTCAAAAGATTACCTCTGGTATTTGCAATGACTTGGTTTTTCGTGTTCCTAATTTCTGCTTCTTTTACCGTTGTCCTCTCTATGAGTACTGCTCCCTGGGTCACTGGCTGGCAATTCAGAGTTCTGGAGAAAATGGTTGTGGCTGTTCTTCCGAACACACTTACTGTTGTTCTGCTAACTAACATTGGTAGAGAGTTGAAGAGGATACAGAGTCAATCGGCAACCGTAACCGATGATGGGAAGGAGAAGAAAGCTGCCGTGTACCTGATCATCATCTTCATCATGGAGATGATAGTGTTCCTGCTGCATACTGCCTGCATCACTGTTCTCTTCATCACAGGCAGTTCAATTGTTTGCCACATTTGGAGTTCCGCTATCAAGGCGCCTCACACCATCCTAAACACTGTGATCTATGGATGGAGGACAAAGGCTTACCAACAGCATGTTCGAAAGGTGTTTGGTTGTAAGCCATCTCAGGTTAGAAATGCTGGAAGATAGTGGATCACTGCTCACCAAAGGGAACACTGGCGTTGACCTCTAACTGGTGTATTAGAAGAGGGAGCAGTTAGATATTAGCACCAGAGAAATCTTGCCTGTGACCGACAGCTGCTACTCGGATTGCCTCATTCCATAATATGTTGGTTCAATCTCCTCTTGATGCCTCTGTTTCAGTTGCGATTACATGATATACTCAGCTTAGTTTCACATTGTGATCGATTCTGATTTACCTGTTGTTTATATAACTCTAGTAACTGACTTCCTCTCTACTGCTTGTACTTCATACAACTTAATGGTGTAATAATACGCTCCGTAAATAAAATTAATTTAAAATTCCATGACGATTAAGTGGCTGAGTGAACACAGCACTGTACATCTCAGGAACACATATGTACAACCAATACGAATCAGCAGCAATGATACCTGCCTGTTGCACCCACCTGGAGTGAAGGCCATTTTCGCTTCTGTTCCACAGCAGTACCACGCGGCTCTTCTGCTGACGATTGTGAAGGAGGCTGAAAAAGAACGAATATGGTGTGATTAAGCAGCCATAAAAATTAGGGGTGTTATGATACAACAACTATGCGCTGCATCGACAATCACGGTGGCTCATGGGATGCTCTTGCCTGTAATGACAATTGCCGCTATTGAAAAAGAAAGCGTTTACTTGGTGCAGAGCAGCAAATTATATGCTCAGGAGGAGCTTGTTGAAAGTTTGACGTGTAAACATTTAACGAATGTTGATTGGAGAATGGTACCCATATTGTGATCTAATAGGATGCATTCAACCACTGCTGGCTAGCTAACTACGTGTTATGTAATGTCTGTAACTGATTGACTAAAGTTTGCGTAGGAGCAAGCGTGGCCAGCCATATGTTCGTACGTTCGTTGGATCATTGATCCGCCTCACTCCTTCTTTTATTGCTGGATTCACAAGCGTGTGGCTGACCCTCTTTACTGCTTAGTTTCATTAATGACAACACAACAGTCTTTTAGTACTCAAGGACACACAGGTGCTCCCCATACATAGCATTATGGAGGTTGGGGGTCTACGTGTGTGTTCACTGAGGCTCAATTATCTCCATTACCCAAGCCATATGTTCGTACTCCATTGGGTCATTGATCCGCCTCACTTCTTTTATTGATGGTTTCACAAGCGGGTGGCCGGCCCTCTTTACTGCTCACTGTTTCACTAATGACGACAAAACAGTCTCTTAGTACTCAAACATACGGAGGTGCTCCCCTATGATGGTTGTGAGGTAACGCATAACATTATGAAGGTTGAGGGTCTAAGTATGTGTTTACGGAGGCTCAATCATTTCCATCACCCAAGCTGTTGGTGTTGAGGAAAACGCTGATTCAATTCTTGAGAGAGATTAACCAGAATGTTTTCAGAAATACTAGCAACAGCAGCATTTGAATCAACAGACATGGAACAAAGCTGGCTACCTGACAGGCTATGGAAGGCCTGATGTTATGGGACGCAGCACAAAATACGCACGATATTTGTTGATAGACACAAAAACTAATAACTTTCTCTCAACGCAGCGTACTCAACCTCTTCCTATATCAATTTTCTGGAAACATTTACATATGACTCACCTGGTGTTATTATCCAGCTGTGCTACATTCATCTGCAGGGACATATTTTCAATCCTGGCTCTGGCGCTGTCTGTAGACTCAGCATCATGCTGTTGAGTCATATATCACTTCAACACTTTGTTCTGATTCTAACTTCAAGTGTATACTAGAGCTATAGGCCTTTACACGCCGCAGTCATAAGCCAAACAAGGCTTTCTGATCACGTATAGGGAGTCATCCTCCCTATATTGTATAAAATGGTCAAAGTGCCAGCTTAACGGTTGTCTCTTCCTGAATCCTCTCCTGGTTTTAGCCATGATGTGAGGAGTTTTGACTAGATTTATTCTGTCATATTTGTGTGGCAAAGCTCAGTGCCCACTAGTAGGTTAGAACTAGGTGCGACGTGAGTGCCTATCCACATCTTCACCTGCATCTTCCACAACACTGAAGGGCTAGTTATGGTCATTTCTATTAGCAACGTGAGAGAGAGAGAGAGAGAGAGAGAGAGAGAGAGAGAGAGAGAGAGAGAGAGAG
>ERZ1740065.2988-NODE-2988-length-10578-cov-11.979188_pt1 | contig 10578 bp, 10 predicted proteins | sample MGYA00581738_ERZ1740065 | MGnify/ENA primary metagenome ERZ1740065 (study PRJEB43018, sample SAMN04849749) | marine metagenome | isolation source: floating plastic debris | place: Pacific Ocean | collected 2008-09-01 | study: EMG produced TPA metagenomics...
ATGGCGGGGTGCCCTGGCTTAATCCTTACCGCTGTTTCCGCCCAAACAATGACTGTTTATCTGTTGTCTGGTAATCAAACTAGTGTTGGTCCCCTACCCCCCCCCCCCCCTCCCACCCGCTGGGGTAGTATTTGCCATCACTCACAGGTTCTGGGCCCTTTACGGCATACGGGCAAGACAGGCTGCCATATAAACAAGTGAGAGTGGACTGCACTAGTACCAGACTAGAAGAAGTACAGACAGGACACTGGGGTCGAGAGCAGCAACCATCCATAAAAGGCTAATATACAGAGAGCAGATAACTAATGGTATCGCAGGCAGGCGCTGCTGGCATTCCTACACGACAGTTACATAACAACAGACTGAACTGACAGGTAGCAAGCTGGTCTTCCCAACAGCCTTATCAACCAGTCTTTGAACACAATGTTAACAGCGTTTATCATTTTCTCTTGCTGAAAAGCCGCAAGCACAAATCTGATTCCAGCCTCCTTTGGCTTTTCTTTCTTGTTCCCTCTTTGTTAAAACACCAGCTTATAATTACAGCTAGTGCTCCTTTGGCTCCTTTATTCTTTGAGGGGAGTGTAGGTATTAAACAGCCTTAGCCAGGACGTCAATAGTAAAACGAAAGAATCACAGCTAAGGCCAGTGTGTAGCCGATAACAACGAAAACAATGATAATGGTTGGTTGACTCATGGAGGGACTGATAGAGGGGCGACAGGCAGCCAGTGGGGTAACGTCAGTGCTTTACCTTCGTAAGACGATCGCCTGTTGGGTGGTGACCTTGACCTAGAACTGGAGGAGCTGGATGAGCTGTGATGCCTACGGCCAGACTCGCGACGCCTCATATCCTCTACTTGACTGCGTAGATCCTCGGCTCGCTCCTACAGACCAACAGACAGACACTAGTTACTGAGTTACTGGCAACTTGTTGTCATAGCACCAATCGAATATACCAGTTGCTTTATAACCGTCTCCAATATTGGGTTGCGAAAATACTGAATGACTAAACTTCTACATCCCCATAGTGGGTTGGAGAAGACGTGATACTGATACAGCCTTCAGCTGGGCCTCACCAAAATAGTGGAACAAAGAGGAGTCTAATTATCTGACAACGTTCCTGTGGAACTGGATTATGGTGGCAAAAACTTTAAATGGAACCAGATAGCCGTGGAACCAGATAGGCGTGGAACCAGATAGCCACATAACCTGATTGGAAGGTAAGAAAACTATGCCAGCATTGCCTGTTATCTTTGTCACATACAGGCAGGTGAGGCTGGGAAACAATTCACTATTGGGATTGGAGGCATTTCAAACTATATTCCATCTGTTACAGAGCAACAAAAAAATAACTGACAGTAGATTTGGCCTTTTGCCCTCCACTCCACCCCGCTAATACGTGAACTTATTTCCTTTTTATTTCTGTATAACAGGGAACTGAGCTATAAATACCAGTTGCTGTTTCCTAGCCTGCTGTCTCTTCTCCTCTGCGTTCCTCTTGTCTGCTTTATCTGTAATGATGAATGATAATAATAATAATGATCCATATTTCATCTCCATCACAACAGATCACAGTAAAATAGGACTTGCCCCTAAATATGTCATTAACTGCTCATCAGTATGGCCAGGAACAAACAAATTATAGAAACAGTAGCAACGCAACAACTACTGGTGGTAACTATAGGGCTGAAGTAAATATAGCGATTTCATGAGTTTCGCTATTAATAGAACAGCAAAGCTGCTCACCTGTTACCACTGGTTATTGACATAAGGGGAAAACGTTAAATTTAATGTGACAAACATAGAGGTTCTCAGACTTTCGTTATATTTTGGACGCGCAATAATTACCACGTATACAGTAACACATGCATTACATAGTTACAGCAGGTGTACAATCTACACTTACAAGTCTTATTCAGAGCTGCCTGCATCTTCTTCTTTAGACGTTCCTGGGCCGTCATTTTCTTACCTCCTCCACTAGACAAGGATGGGCCAGCCTGAAAAATCAGTTCAATATTAGCAACATTACCAACCACGTAGGGATAGCTCTCACTACCTCAGCTGAAATACGATATAGAGCACAAGGAATCAAACGACAGGTTGTTACGTTAGACAATGGTACAGTGAACAGAGAAGATGAGGGTCAATATCAGTGCTCTCAGTACTGGTAACCTGGCAACAGCGAAAGAGGGAGAGGGAGAGACGTCAGTAAATTGTCTTACTGACTTTGGATGCGGACAGACTCAACGGATCTCTCTTCTGGCCTGAAGCTGATAGGCTACCAGCTTGTGACCTACAAATAACGGGTCACAGCAGACAGTGAATCAAGTCTTGGAGATAACCAGCCAATGTTATTGGCTATCATATAAGTTAGATTTCCTAAGTTTCTCTGATAACATTTGGATGTTAGGTTGTGGAATCAGATAGGAGTTGTGTTCCCAAACCAGTGATGTCTCAGGTGATGGTGAGCCTTTGGCATTTCAACAGCTTGACCACCGAGACCGTAGAGGTGATTCCTCTATAGACCCAGAATATCAGTCACAACAAGAGCTATTCGTGGAGTATTTACAGTAAATTGTACGTAGCAGTGCAGGCAGGTGGCTGTAGGACTAGTCATGACAGTAGGTCAAGGTCGAGCCGTACAGACTGGGCATGTTGTGAAGTCCACTGATACACTAGTTTTATAGGAGGAAGATAATGCCGACATGGGGAAAATAATGTACAGGTGGGGGCAGGTGGTTGTAGAGCACCTGCTAGATGATGCCTTAGGCTTGCTGTCTTCTGACGAGGATGAGTCGCTGTCAGATTTCTCTAGACTCTTCCTCCTGTAGCTCCTGACTGGCGGCGGGGGAGATAACCTCCCGCTGGGTCTCCTACACGTAGAAAACATCATGACCTGAGGAGGAACGAAACTCACAGGGGTGGGTAACTCCAGGAATATAGTGAAACTACGACATATGATACCGTACACAACTCATTGTACAAGTGTAAGTTCACCTATGCAATTTTCAATGGTCTTAAATTCTTCCCATCAGGTTGTGAGGTTGTGAAGTCTAACCATTGATAGTTGAATCTATGTTACACTCCTCCGCCTCATGGAGAACTTAGTGGATAAGTAAAGAACACAACCAAGACTTGTGAAAAGCTTCTTGAGATAAGTCACCTAGTAAAACGGCTAGGGTCACTCGTGGAGCAGAAATAATCGTAGTTCAACATCTTATTGATGCAAACGACGACATATCAGACATAGTACAGCACGATATACTTACGAGCTGGAGTGAGAACTGGTGGGCGGAGACTTGGACAGGAAGTCTGGGGATTCACTCCTCCTACGCTTCTTCCTGAAAGATACAATTAGTCTGAAAACAGGGGGGGGGCTGTTTAGAAGGGAGAGCTGTTTAGAACTTAAGGTTACATAGTGTGATCTATCATTTGCTCTATAACACCATCCCATACAACAGGTCATGCGATAAAAATGGATTTTGATAGCCGCTAAAATTCTCAAGAAATCGAAAGTCATACCATTCTAATGATAACGATTCCATATGAGTAGACAACTCCGATGATCAGGTAATTTCTATAGATAAATCTAGTGACAGCGATGAATTTTGTCACCATTTTCACTACAGTAAGACCATCACTACTGAATCCAGTCTTTACAGTGCTTACAGTTCTCACAGTTCCTACAGTTCTCACAGTCCTTAAAGTTCTTACAGTTCTCACAGTGCTTACAGTTCTCACAGTGCTTACAGTTCTGACAGTACTTACAGTTATGACAGTGCTTATAGTGCTTACAGTTCTCACAGTTCTTACAGTGCTTACAGTTCTCACAGTTCTTACAGTTCTGACAGCGCTTACAGTTCTGACAGCGCTTACAGTTCTTACACATGTTATGCTGCTATTCTCGTTCTGATACTACCGAATCCAGTTCCACAGTATATGACACACATACAATACAACAACAATAGAGCACAGCATTTAGAGTCTTCTCTGCCATTGCTGATTCTCTCCATGTTTTGGAAGGTTCCATCAGTGATATCTATCACAGCTACTCACCAGCTGGCCACAGATGTGGAGCCTCTGTAACCGGCGCGTAGATGTGGCGGCAACTCTATCCTGTCACGTGACGGTCCGGAGGAGTTTTCTTCTCCTAGGTTAGTGATGAACTCGAGTCCGTCGGCTACGGGACTGGGGGACCGGGACGATTCGCTGTCTGACTGACCCTTGCGGGGCCCGTAGGTGGGGCTGCCTCTGGGGCCATATCCAGGGGCGCGGTACCTGTGACAGGGTACACGCTCAGTCAGCCGATACTCGGGTATGTATTATACTGCGCTTCCTGAATATTAAGACTAGTGTCTATATAGGTCAGGTCTAAATAGGTCAAGCTGTCCAACATAAAATATTCCTCAACTGCAACTAACTCACATTACAATATGTATTATACATAATATATATGATACATAATACGTATATGTGATACATAATATATGTGATACATAATACGTATATGTGATACATAATACGTATATGTGATACATAATACGTATATGTGATACATAATATATATGCTGAGTCTATTACATAACACACCTGATACCTCGACGTTAGGACACCCGTTGTAACATTGAGGGAATACAGTAACAGTAACAGACAAATTAAAAGACGGCGACGGACTCACTTTGGTGGGCTGGCCCCTCTCAGACGCAGCATTGTCTCCTTGTAGAGCCTCCTCTCTCGTCGAGATTTCCGTCCCTGAATCATAGACAATACAAGTCACTCACTGGGTAGATGTGTTCATACATAACAGAGATAAGTATACATGAGTTACGTCTCCATGACAACGGGACAGTACTTGACAGCCACGCTTTACCAATTATTGCACTCAGGGGTTTGTATGTATGAGGGGTACATATAAGCAAATATAGACTTCACAGAGCAGCTAGTGGCTCACAGTTGAGCATCCTTTATGGGGTGCACTGGTCAAAAGTTACGCGCCATGAGAGGACAACCCCTTACTGTAAGTATTGTATCTAATTTAGCTTAATGATTAGCCTGGCTTCCTCACACCTCTATACTGTATACTAGAATTTAATTGCGAATTCTTCCGAAATTTCACAACCACAAAAAATTTTAATGGTTATAAAGTGATTATTGTACTTTCAGGCACAAACCAATTCCAGCATGTGCAGTGCAGTGCAGTGCAGTGCAGTTTGAAATCGCAAAAATTTCAATGGTTTTATAGCTGTGACGAATTTTCGCAAAAAACTTTTCCATCAAGGTTTCCTGGCTTTTTCACAAACATTTTTAAGTGCAAAATAATTCCAGTCTACAGTATTGTATATATTTATGTATGTGTATGTATTTACAGTATGTGTAGTATATAGTATATATTTGCTGCGCTTGATGGTTACAGCAAACACTTACAGACATGGCCGCCTTCTCCTCCTCGATCTGTTTGGCGGCACGCAGCGCCTGCTCGTCCTCCTTGTCCTGACGAAGCTGATCGGCGAACTCTCCTACTGACATACCGTACGTGACTGCCACCACGTCCAGCTGCTGCTTCAACTCCCCACTGATCTCATCAATGTCAAACGCAATGTCTACAAATATATCATAATAATGCAACATAATACAACAATATCAAATTTATCATTATAGTTTATAATAAAGTATATTAGTATAACATTATCAAACTGTTATTATTGTATTAACGGATTAATGAATGGGTTTTAACAAAAAATACGGAGACCATGGAACATAAAAGCAATACACATGATGTACATTTGACACAAGATAAAGAAGAATACTCGAGACTGCAGAGTTAGTTCTCTACACCAATCTACTGTAATCGCTGTCAATTTAATTATAACCATGTTCTATTTATAACGTTTATAACCAGCTGATCAGCAACACCATTAAAAGGTTATAGTTGTAGGGAGTTATGTTCTCTTGTCTGCCGAACTTCTATGTCTACTGTAGCCATTTCGCTATGGTTAATTACATTATGTCACATTCAAATCCGTTATTATTACAACCGATATCCTTCGTTTAAAACCGCTATAGTTTAGGCCGCAATAACTACAACGATTACAATATTTGAAAGAACCTCGAGACAAAACTCACCCAAGTCAACGGTTTCAAAATCATCGTCTGGTTCATCGTCACTGACTTCAGCCGCCTTTGACTTGCCAGTGACTGGAGCTGGTAGAGGATCTGATGTATCATAAGTAAATGCTATAGCTGCTTTCTTACTGGCCAATGCTCTGAAAGAGTGCGAGCAGAGCAATGAATGATTCTGGTCCCCAGTCAGTTCCATCATCGCTAAGAACCCAACAACAGGAGCAGAGCAGGAAATTCAACAACAAATACTGTAGAACCGGATTAAATAAAAAAGACAACGATCTAGCAAGAGTAATCTGACAAAAGAGAAGACAACTCCTATATAAGGTATAACGCGCAAAATTTCTACAGCGTAGTATAATGATAGTAATGATTGACTGGTTGCTATACTGCCACAGTTAGACCGTTGCTATCAAATCCAGTTTCATAGTATTCAACTACAGCAGGTAAAAAAATCACATGATGTTTCAGAGAGCATTCGGTTTTTTAATGTAATGCTAACGGATAAATGAAAAAGAAAGATGGTCTAGCGTGAATATCCTATTCCTCAGATAAAAAGTAACTGAAAATATCAAGCTGATATCTGTGATGTAAAGAGCTATCCAAAATAATAATCTGGTGTATATTGCATTTGTCTTACAATGAAATTCAAACTTTCAACAACTTGTCTCTTTAGACAAAGGAGAATATCCCTTACTTTTTCTTGTCATCTTGCTCTGTGTTTTTGGTCACATCTCCATATTTCTCATCCACCTCTATTTGCCTTAGGGAAGACTCCTCACTTATGCCTGCGCATTCGTTCTGCACAATAATTCTATACCTGTCATAATTACAAGTCATGTCCTCCTCTTTCTCACGAGCATCGGGCCTGTAAAATGTGAAACCGAGCCAGTTATTGAAACGCGTTATCCATATGATTTCTGTATGGACAGCATCCAATCAAAGGCTTCATAAAACAATGGAAATGGGCAACCTTTATGCGGTGATCTCAAGTCATACGATATGAATTACCTACAGGTTGGCAGACGACTTGAATTCGGGTATAGAATCCAAATGTGCTCTAACATCGAACCTATCAATCAAGTTGTCCTGCTGTCCATTCCAAGGCATCCTGGAAAATCGAAAAAATTACCCACCTCATGCAGAACAGTATCTCATGAAGATGCGGGAGGAGGGGCATTCCAAGAGTTGAACGATGAAAAATTGAAGAGTAGAGACACCGTTAGAGCTTTGAAAACGTATGAAATGAATGCTGTGAGAAAAGGGTAGCTTGTCAATACTCACATAGTCCTCGGGCTCTCAGCTGCAGCTGCAAGACTGGGGTCGATGTGTATTTTCATGTTGGTGCCGGTAAGCCGAAGGAAGCTACATGGATCTTTTTTCTGCAATTTTAAGTAAACCTGTGACAGTACACAAGATTTATAGATAGTTGAATGGTTGGGATTGGAGTAATGTGCTCACGATCAGCTCATAGTAGTTTCGTCTCCGCTCAGCTCTCTTCCTATAGTCTACCATAAGACCTCTTATTTTCTTCTCTTGACGTCTCGCCTCATGCCACATTTTTCAGAACGTAACCAATCAAGTCCTATTCGATGTTATTAATTAAATTGAAGCGACGATACGTCAAACCTTTAAATTTTCATCAACATAGGTCTCTGCTAGATGTGCATCTTTCTCAGCCGCTTGAGATCGCCATGTTGTCTGGGCCATCCCGTATAAAAAAAATGATGGTCAGAAACTAAAATACAGAGTGTGAATACCAGAAATACTTCATCCTGATCAAATCATTTATACTTGTCTTTAATTCACAGAAAGGAGACAATAATATCATAAAATACATCCGACTAACGACTGAAAGTTTCGAAAGGTTGCTTATCCATCAAGGGAGGCAAATCCTTATTAAAAAAGAACGCGATGTCACTCACGCTCGCATCCACACCGCGACGTGCTCTCCTTCCTTCACACTCTGCTGCCACCTGACAAGTTGTTGCCAAGCAAGAATTTCAGGTTTTGCACGGTCGAGGTACGTTTGTCACACGTCTGCTGACACCCAGACTCATGAGAGTTGGAGCTATCTTGAGAACTGTAGCGGCAAGGAAAGTATTGACTGGATTCCAAGTTAGGCTGAAATCAACAATAACTCCTCTTGTGGAATCTATACATCGCCGTATCAAGGCTACAGGCCCCATATCGGTGGCAGATTACATGAGAGAGTCTCTTCTCCACCCAGAACATGTAAAACCACTACTCTATCGCAGACATTCTTGCCGACTTGAACTTGTTCAAGTCGGCAAGTTTCTTTCTCTCCAACCCTCGCCACCCTTGCCTCTTTTCAGGGCTACTACATGAAGAACGATGTTTTTGGGGCTAAAGGTGACTTCATCACTTCACCTGAGATATCTCAGGTGTTTGGAGAGGTATGTTTATCGCCTTGTATATAGCGATTATCACTAGGTATAGGTATATCCTTCTACATCTGTGGTCTGTTTCATTTTTTCTCAGCTACTTGGAGTGTGGGTAGCCTCGGAATGGCAGACAGCAGGCCAGCCGAAGAAGATGCATATAATCGAACTGGGCCCTGGTAGAGGCACTCTAGCATGTGATATAATGAGGGTGAGACTCTACTCTACTCATAGAGCTATGCATAGTTCCTACCGACCAGCTGTCCTTAGGTCTGAATGAGACTCGCTACTTGTGATGACAGGTATATGCAGAGATAGCTAATCCTGCAGTTTCACCCCTACAATGGGTGTTGTGTGTCAGATAATACCCAATAACTACATCTAAAGAAAGATGTCTGCCCTATATTTCATATAAACCTTCATACGAGTTCTAGGCTGTTGGAGTTGTGTTCTTCCATTCTTGCTGCTTTCTAACCTCACATCAACAAGTCTTTTACTTGAGCATTTAGGTGTGGCACTGATATAATTATTTGCCTTTTAGACCCTGTCCCAGTTTAAGTCTATGGATGGCACAACATCTCTGCACCTCATCGACGCCAGCCCAAAGATGAGACAACTCCAAGCCTCAAATATTTGCGACTCTGAATTCATGGAAGGCAAAACACTCCACTCCAAGCATGGGAATGTTGATGTCTCTTGGCATAATTCCATTGGTATGAGAACCACTATAGTGAGTTTTGTTGATAGGAGGCGCTAAAGAAAATTGCTATCCGAATACAAGAAATATTACCATTAAACTTGATCAATTACTGTTGAACAGGAAATTTTTGCATTCGTTTAAATTTTTGCGTTTTTGAGAATTTTTGGCTGATCACAAAAATTTAGCATGCAAATATTTCTTTGTTCGATTGCTTGTCTATACACTAGCAGCAAGAAACGCAAAAATACATTTTTGCAAAATTATGTCACAAACTAAAACGCAAAGATTGAGCTCGCAAAAATTTCCTGTTCTACAGTAGTTGTTAGAATTATCTCCCCTTGCTCAAAAACAGCACGACCGAGCAATGTTCACCACAAGATATTATTGAACACTTTGAATTGTAGAATATACTCCACTGCTGTAAAATTCTTGTGGCTGTTTAGATTTTACTATTCTAGCTACTGTAGAACCGGATTTGATAGCGACAGAAATGATAGCGTTTCCTTCAAAATCATCAAGAAATAAAAATGATAGCGATCCTATAAATTGGAATACAACTCCTATATAAGGTGTAGTGGGCTTAATTTCAATAGCGAATTACAACGATAGCGATAATTTTTTGCCACTATTTTCGTGGCCGTTAGACTGTCGCTATCGAATCCGGTTCTACAGTATCTTTGAGAATTTAAAAAAAATTAACTCATAAATATTTCTCCTACCATTCACATTCTATGCAGTAGTTGCAATGAATGCGAAGTGATATCGTCACAAAATTTATGTGACAAATGTGCTGTCAAATCGCAGCTAGAGCTAGTCTAAATATGGATTGCTGAAATTGGCAACTTTCTGATTGATCACCTTTAATAGGGAACATTCTTCAACTAAAACTCTGTGACGTTTTACTAGGTGACATGCCAATCACTGGGAAGTGCTGCTTCATTGCTCATGAATTCTTTGATGCTCTGCCTATCCACAAGTTTCAGGTAAGCCAGTCAATCTGCGGTCATCTATCTGTGTTTTGTGCTGATGCTGTCAAGTGAAGCTCAGTATCTATCGATTTATGCATACAGCCACAGTATTCTGTTGGTTGGCTTATATTAACCGGGACTTGGGTTCATCTTGTGGGACTTCTTGTTTGTGACGGTATGATGTGCTTCATATCAGCACGATTATCCGTATCTTCATCATTGCCATATCGGCGCTACTACTAGTAGAGATAGAGACTAACGCGTCTCCCATGAATCGTTGGATCGAGACGCATGGATGCTAATATCTACGTCGACTCCTTGACAGTCATTATCATTATTATTGTTGTTGTTATTGTTATATTATTGTTATTGTTATATTATTGTTGTTGT
>ERZ1740065.2989-NODE-2989-length-10578-cov-11.582438_pt1 | contig 10578 bp, 13 predicted proteins | sample MGYA00581738_ERZ1740065 | MGnify/ENA primary metagenome ERZ1740065 (study PRJEB43018, sample SAMN04849749) | marine metagenome | isolation source: floating plastic debris | place: Pacific Ocean | collected 2008-09-01 | study: EMG produced TPA metagenomics...
GTATGTTCCTTTATGGTATTTTAACATAAGTCTCGTCAGTTTTTTATGTTTTTTATTTTTTTTTTTTATAATCCTTCACCCTCCCCCATGTCTCACCTCTCGGCCTCCCCACTCTCCCTCCATGCTGTCCCCCCTCCTCACTCTCCCTCCATGCTGTCCCCCCTCGTGGAATAATGTTATTTCCATAACTTTGATCGGACTGCTTTCCCTGTCAATAAGCTGATCAGCTGAGGAGTGGGGAAACTCATTTGTGATTCAATTCCAGGATTTTGATGTCTGAAATGAGGGAATTTGTCTTGTGATAAATTATATGAAAGAGATACTGAGGCTGCAGCTGAGGGCAATGTTTCATATGTCTCCATTGTTTCAATCACCAGACTGCTCTTTTAGAAGCGCTGTTTGTTGGCAGGTTGAGCTCGGTAGTCGACACGTCTTTCTGTCTGTCTGCTTATAGCGGTACCAAGTCCTGTCGTACCATAGACCAGGTTCCAGACTCTCAGTTCTCTGGAGCTGAGTCATTTCCAACTCGATTCGCTACTTCTGAAATCAGGATGGTATCCCTGTCAAAAGAAATTGAAACTGAATTGAACTAACATTGAGAGCTGAACTCGTCTGAACTGAACACTGCACCAAGTCGAAAGAACTGGTGAACAACAATAGCATTTTACTGTCTGCCTGAGAAATCATTGGAGCTGAATCTAATGAAGCTTTCATGTAAGTGCCATCGTTTGTCTCCTTCGGAAGTGTAAAATTCCCACAATGCAATCTAAGGTCAATGCCACAATGACACTACTTTTCTATCATTTCTCTGAGGACTAATGCAATGGTTCTCATACGTGACTTACATGTATATAGTAGTGTACCTATAGTTATCAATGATAACAATAAATAACAGAGCCGTGACCTGAGAGGGAGGGCCTTGACCTGAGAGGGAGAGCGGCTGACACACAAGCAGTGTCTCTAATACAATAGCATCAGTAACCAGAAATCTCAGTTCTGGCTGCTTTACAGGGGGGGCCCCCCCCTCCCATTCAGTTTTCACTGCTGGCATAACGAGAACTCAACTATCGCTGTTTATGGATTATGCGTGAGCGGTTGAATATGGCTGTTACTGATACAGAGTCCTGAACTGAACTTAGGGATGAAAGACATATAAATGCATATAATCTATAATTCTGACACAGAAATCTGAACCGAGTCCTAAAATCAGGCAATCTATGCCTGTCTCCTCAATAGAGTGGCGCTTGTGTGAATTCATCTCATGGAGGACAAACAAAGCGACAGAAATACATTTGAATCCCATCTAGCAGCATTTCTCAGAGATCGTGGATTATCCACTGTCTCCGATGTTTTCGCTGACACTGATTGGTTCGAGTTCTAGCTGTGGCGAATTAATGGTTGTCAGATTTCACTGAGTAGCGCTAAAACCACTTTGTCAGAGACAAGTAGCCATTGATTAAAAGTTATGCGGTGATGAAATGTGATGAGTTATGTCTTTGCTCAAGTTTGAACTATCTCTGTGCCGTCGGGAATTCTGTCAGCCTCATTTTCACTCTAGTTTCGCAATTTCGCAAGCGCACGTTACTTTCCCTGTAGTACTGGTTCCTGTCGAGCGGTGTGACGTCCATGTTACATCTAATGATCTATTCTTGACCCATTCATAAACTCCAGCCCTGTGTCATTCAAACCAATGGCGTTATAGGTTACATAACTTCTACCATTACTCATTTCTACCATCCGATCGCATTCACCCTGACAATCATTGCATTCATCGCCAGCTGATGACAAAATGCAAATTTTCTCCTTGTTACAGAGAAGAGAAGGTAAACTGACCAACTTTGATTGAATGACCTTCAACCATTCACATTCAGCCATAGTGAGCCAACCATCTACGCATCAGTCTCCACTGTCACAGTCTCCACCGTCACAGCCTGAACTGTCACGTGACATTCATTTCTGTCTGGGCACATTTATTACCAATCTGCTTGTGTTTGTCACAAACTGATGACGATATATTTTAATGACCTATAGTCTGAGTATATTCTCCTATTTGATGCTAGTCTGTAGAAATGACCTGTCTAGTCTAGTAATAACGTCTTATACAATTATCAATTCATATTTTAAATACAAGTGCGATGGCCGTGTGGTGGTATGATACTTTACAGCTGTGTGAAATGATTGCTATAGACTGAAGGACGCGTATCCTGTTCATCTATAGACCTAGATTTACAATAAAACTGTAACACTACCTACACCGCCCCGTACTGCACCGCCCCGTACTGCACCGCCCCGTACTACTACAGTGTCAATGCCAGTCAAGTTTATCATGTCCTGTTTACTCGCTGCACCAGATTTGTTCTTTAGTTTTGCAACAGGCTTATTATTTTTCTTGGTTATTAGATAGAGAGCTAATTGGCTGCCATGTTTCCATGGGAACGGAGCTGATCTGCAGATTTAAATTATAATGATGGTGAATATCTGTGGAAAATAACATATCTATGTGTTGCTCAACTAGAAAATCTTACAATTCCTGTAACTGAGTCATGAGTGGTGGCACCAGTACTAATACAGCATCGGATCTATTGTACACAGCCTGTACACACACACCACACCTGTCATAGCAGGTGATCGGCAGGTCCCCCTATAATCCCCACTACGTTCTGTATGAGTACTGGTGTCACCAGCAGCTCACTAATCGCTGGACAGAATCAGAGGATTTCGCTGTGTCACGATGGCATCTGAGGACCTGGTCCCCAGTGTCTCCGATCAGCCATGCTCATCCAAGCATGCTATCAATCATGGCTGTAACTGCCATCAACCAATGATATAACCTCCTCATCTTCATATCCACCAATCAGATGACATGGTGAATGGAGCCAAGCAACCGTTCTGTTGTGACATTGCGTTGGGGAGTAGTATATAAGGGCTGGTGTGTTTGGGAGAGATCATCACCACACAGATTCAACATCGCACAAGACTGACAGAAACAAACAGCACAGCATCTCATCTACAAACATGAAGGATCAACAGCAGAACTCTCTGATCACAATGAGAGGTAAGGCCCAGTTTATCTTCGCTATGAGCCGACTTAGAGCCATGATTTAATGACTCGGTCTCTGCAGCAGAAGAGCCTGGAGTGGGCACATGCCTGATATCGTCTAAGACTACATATCCTGTGGGAGGAGGCAAGCCTGTCATTACCCCCATCTATCAAGCGTCCACCTACGAGGCGAAGAGCTGTGACGGATTTGGAGACCAGTTAGTCAATGGCCTTGTCTACTGCAGGCTCGGCTCCCCAAACAGTGCAGAAGTTGAACACGTATGTAGTTTTTACATTGACACCGCCTCATCTGCCATCACTGCCTGTACTATATTTAACCAGGATTATTTCTTCTGTTCAGGTTCTAGCCAAGCTGGAGGGAGGTGTCGGAGCCTTGGTCTATGGAAGTGGTATGGCAGCTATATCAAGTACTTTCATGTGTTTCTTCCGCCCAGGAGACCACATCATTGCCCAGTCACCTAACTACAGTGGCACCCACACTCTTCTGACCAAGTACCTACCGAGCTACGGAGTTGAGGTATGTGACGGACCATCACATACTGCTCCTGACCCGCATCGTATCACTATTAAATCATTATATTTCTGTCAGTCATTTGTCACAATATCTATTTCACCGGCAGTTGAATTTGTTATTTTGTTATTTCAGTATTTAATTGTATTTTTAAGGTCACAACAGTGCCCATATCAGAGACGATGATAGATGACTTCAGGAGAGCTACCAAGAGTAACACGAAAATGTACATGGTGGAAACGCCCTGCAACCCAAACATGCACATCGTAGATTTGGAGGAGCTTGGAAAGCTGGGTCAAGAGATGGATGTCATCACTGCTGTGGACTCCACGTTTGCTTCACCCATCAACCTGGTAATAGCGGCTTCCCTCACCGAAGCATCCTCTCAACAGAGAAATCCCAGACCTGAACTTTACTCTCCACCTTCCGCCCCTCCACCTTCCGTCCCTCCACTGCTCTCCACCTCTTTACTTATCCAAGCTGTCAGTGCTTATGAGAATGTGATTGGTTCCTAGAACTCGTAGCAACCAATAGCTGTGAAGATAACATGCCGTCAATCATGCACCCTGTGTTGTAGCTGCCGCTGTCCTATGGCATTGACATCTCACTGCACAGTTGCACCAAGTACATGGGCGGACACAGCGACCTGCTCGCCGGCTGCGCCATCTTCAAACACAAGCAGCACTACGAGTCGATGGGTGCCTACAGGACATTCTTCATGTCTCCTCTTGATCCTGCCAACAGTGTACTGCTCCTCAGGAGCCTGCGCACCCTCCACGTGCGCGTTCAGCGGCATAACGAGAATGCTATGGCTGTAGCCCAGTATCTGGAACACCATCCACTCGTCCACAAAGTCATATACCCGGGCCTTCCATCACACCCCCAACACAAGCTGGCAAAGCGTCTGATGAAGGTAGGCACCTTCAGAACAAGTCTCTACTCACCTTGTGCCTCAGTTATATTTATTTGATTGGTTGTTTTCAGGGGTTCGGTGGTATGATCTCCATCGTCCTAAACACTGAGAGAGCTGCTAAGACCATGGTGGAGAACACTAAGATATTCCACTTCGCCGTCTCTCTGGGAGGAGTAGAGAGTCTCATCGAGCATGTACCCTCCATGACTCACGGAAACTGGGCTATGAGTGAAGAGGTACGATCCACAACAATGCCTCTGCTGGTCTGCTGTACCCATGAAATGTTATCACTATGACAACATGAATGTGACTTGTTGCAGGAAAGAGATTCGATGAACATAGACAAAGCGTTGGTGAGACTGAGTGTCGGACTGGAGGACTGTAATGACATCATTGGTGACCTGAAGCAAGCGCTTACAATCGCTGCTGATGGCGACAAGATTGTGGAGTGAAGTCCATATCTCGCCTCTTCAAATCAGTCTCGATGTCTATTCAAATCAGTCTCGATGTTCACAGCTTTCGATATTTATATCATTCGAGTTCATAGATTTATATTTTTCTATTTACACTATTTCTCTATCAACAGTACCAATATATTTATATATGTGTTTTATCCAATCATACCTTACTAATATAAATATATAATATATATATAATATACAACACAATATTTAACACAGCAATAAATAATTGCTATCATAGTCAGTGCCGGCATCATAGTCTCTTCCTAATTCTCAATTTCCTGGATAATCATATTCAATGTTTGAAAACCTTCAGCATCCTCATGGAGATGTGCTCTCTTGATAGCCCAGATATGTGTATTGTTGGGTTTTCCGCCTTTCTGTGGTTTTGATCTCTTTGCTTTCCACTGAACAAAGCTGCATAAGAAGTATCCCCAGTTATGGAAGCCAGGCTCATGTGGAAGCTCTGTGGAGCTGTTGTACTCCAGCTACAAAAGCTGAGAGTTTTCAACTAAAGCTCAGTTGAGTCTCTCACTTCACTGCTTTATGATTCCTTCTCACCTATAGCCATATCTCAAGGGCTAGTCTCTTACTCTGGTCTGTAGGGATTAGCTCTTCCCGTTCAATTTTTGCTACAGTTTGATCAGTTTATTCCACCATACTTGTTGACTAGCAAGTAGGGGCTGATGACTGCTCTTATCCTAATCTGGAAATCCTGATATGGGTCGTCATTAAGTCCGGTAGGGAGTCGTATCCTGCTCTCGGTGTGACAGGTAGACTTACACTGTACTAGCAGTCAGCTGACATCCCAACTTACACTGTGCTCCCTCCCAGCGGTAACAGGGGCAACCCTATGTATTCCGATGGTTGATTGATCAGTTTGTGCTGTGTATGCTGAGGAAGATATGCATGTATACATGTATTCATCTAAGGTTGGGGGACAGTTGATTGACCTCCTGACCTTTGCTATCGATGCAAAGAGGAGAATGAAGATGTTCAGAGTGATTGGCAGAGTGTGGAGAGAGCAACCCAGAGAGTAGGGAACAGAAGTCTCATTTTCTCCGCGGAACCTATAGAAGTACCTTCCACAACACCTTTTTGTTCTACTACTACGACATTTATCGAGATGCATAAGATGAAGTGCGGTTCTAATATTGAGAGATAACAACTCCATCTCCAAACCATGTATTAGCTCCACTTTACATACAGATAGAGGGCCATTATAGTAGCATTCGCCTTCATAATCTATACGCAGTTCAGGTTTGATTGACACCTTTGGAATTCAACAAACATGACTTTATCCTTACCAGTGAGGCAGTCTCACAGTCGATATCTACTCACCCAACTTATTGCTGGAAAGAAGCTTGACAATAAGTGTACTCCTTCGTGTCTCCGCCTCCCCGCCTCTCTGCCTCCTCCCCTCCCGCCTCTCCGCCCTTCCTCTGCCAACTGCTCGCCTTCACTTAATTGATACCAAACCTATCCACAGTGATAGAGACACCAGCCTATACATACTTTAATTCCATATAGATGTTTCGTATTTCATTGCATATCTGATATGAATGGCAGATGCAATAATTAATAAATATAATATTTAGCGTAATGGCACACCATAATCTCAACCTGGAATCTCATATGTCATGAGTTGTCTCCCCTTTCTTGCTGTTTCGAAGCCAGGTATCATCTCAGCTTTTAACTGGTGCACCAGTTTGTTGACTTTCAAACAGTTTTCTGCAACAACATTTAAATCAGTTTATGGGCAGAGATTGGATGCATTCAGCTCCCTAGATTGCTGATGTCAAAGTTCATCAAGTGCTTGCGGAGTGTTTGTAGAGCGCTGAAATCAGCTCCAATCAGACTTACCTGGTGCTAGATTACAAGTATATGCTATCCATTTAATCTTTGAAACACCTGAAGATCGTAATGATGAATACGAGTAGATTTTTGCTACATATTATGTACTATTAGGAGCAACATTTTACTTGCACTGTTCCTATGACATCATCAGCTTCAATTGTTGGTGCCTGGTCAATTGCTGGTGCCTGGTCAATTTTTCAAGATGGCACAAAATTATATCATATGCAGACAGGAAAATCTTTCCAAACTGATGATTTGTTCCTGTGGTTGAGCTTTGATCCTCCCATCACAATAATATCTAATATAGCATGGTTCACAATCACAACACAGCATATGGTATATATAGTATATATAGTATATATGGTATATATAGTATATATAGTATATATAGTATATATAGTATATATAGTATATATGGTATATATAGTATATATAGTATATATGGTATATATGGTATATACCGAAGTTCCATGCTGCTATTGGTGATGCTACTGACAGCACATTTGTTTCCTATGATTTAGACAAAATTATTGCTGATCTTTACCAGACAGAAACGTGTGGATTGACATTTCTCACCTTAGTGGTATCTGATTGTACTCATTTCTGGGGATGTGATTTACAACATTTGTAAGCTGCTTGACATTCAGTCCCGGCGAGAGAATCTGCGGAATAGAGCGTGTGTGTAATGGGTGCGAGGAGTGACTGCTGTTTGATTCCTAGTACTACACTACTACAATACCGTCAAGCATTCTATCAGCTCATTCGGGTTGCACATTCCTTTCTCGGCTGCGCTCACGTAGTACTTGGCAAAAATCTCCTGCAGCCTTTTTGTGTTGTTGATGATCAGGTTCTCCTCCATTATCAGTACAGCCTTCTTAGGTCCACTGGGGTCAACCGCTGGTTTTCCAATGTCTTGAGAAGTATTCCCAGAGCGCAGTATGGACCCATAAGTCACTTTCACACTCTTCACTGACTGAAGCTCCTTGAGCGTGCGCAAGAACTCAAACTCTACTGGATTTCCCTACATGCAAGGTCAGATACGTACCGTATCAGATACACTGTGACACATACTGTGACACGTACTGTGACACATACTGTGACACATACTGTGACAATAACACAAATATAGTCACAAATCACATGTCACATTTTATATGATTTCCAAACTCCAGTAGGGCTGGAAGCGTATTACCATGATGTTACCACACTGAAATAGTTAGAAGAGTGACTAAGTAGCAAACAGGAAGTTGCGGGCTCACCTCGAGGCTGAGATATTCCATTGTCGTTACCGGACTGTTGAGCAATGCGGTTACGAGGCTGACAGCACCTGACGTCGTGATTGGATTGTTATCCAGCTGATAAGGAGTACGTTATTTGTAATGTCACTTACTGCAGCAGTATTTACACCAACAGACTTCTGACACTTACCTTGAGATTGCTCAAACTCTCATTCTGATTTATGACTTTGACAAATTTTAGTGCCACGACTTGGTTGAGCCGGTTAGAGGATAGACTGAGCTCTTTAATAGTTGTGTTGACGAGTAAAGAATCAGCCAATGCAGCACCTCCTCTCTCCCCGAGACCATTCCAAGATAAATCCAGAACTCTAAGTCTAATGTTCTCCTGGCAATGATAACTTATATAATATTGTGACTAACCAAACATCTACCGGCTGTGGGTTGAGTGAAGAGGTAAACCTTTAAACCCTTGGCCATAGCCACAGCTCCTGTCCCCCGGATCATATTCCAGCTGAGATCTAGCTCCTCCAAGTAATCATTAGCTGCCAGTACAGGTCCTAAGGCTATTCCGCTCTTGTCACTGAATGAATTCTTACTCAAGTCTATGACTTGCATGCGGCTGTCCTATAATAACCCAACTAACTGTTCAATCTGTAAATGTCAAGGTCAAAGGATTTTTATGACAGTGCCTACCTCCAGGGCCTCTATGACATCACTGCCAGTGATGTCATCAAATCCATTGTCGGCGAGAGACAGCGATCTCATCGTGTGATTGATTCTGAGCATCTGTCCCACACACACTCCTGACGCTGACCCCAACTTGTTCTGTGCCAAATTCTTTGGAAAAAACCAGCAATATCGATACGAGGATAAACACATGGGGGAGACAACTCTGACTAAATTTTCTTGAAGACATTTATCATAGCACAGGATTATAATATATGCAGTCAAATTACCAGTTCTTGTATCGTGTCATTGTCTTCTAGCATCTTACAGAGATGTCTGCAGCCACTGCTCTTCAACCAGTTGTCCTCCAGATCGACGGTCTCCATGTATACTATAGACTGCGTAAGGGAAATGTCTCTCGATAGAGTCCCGCTCTATCCGACGAGCTTGTGTTACAATACGAAACATAACATACCCTGAGAGCCATTGCCAGGGCGCAGCACTCATCCTTGTTCAGGCCGTGGTGTTTCATGTGAAGCTCTTTATCGTCAATGTGTCGATGGAAGTATGAGCACGGTGAGCAGCCATGTTTCTCACATATGTATGGATACTGCTCTCTCATAGGCTTCTCCTCAATGTTCTCCTCCTCTAATCATTCATATATTAATCAATCAGACACTCCACCATTACCTCTGTTACAAGCCAGAGCTACTGCTGGGGTATTTACAGCACCTACCTTCCTCCTCCAAGTCTGTGTCCCACTCTTTCTCGTCAAATATGTCTGCTTTCTTTGGCGGCGGCGACTGAACTCCATTTATGTTCTCCCTTGCATTGATGACATCAGCATGGTTGAAAGCTTCTCTAAGCTGCTCCTACAGGAGATGGCGGAGACAATTACTACTGTGTCTGGAGTCAACTTGTTAAATGACCTTCACCTCTTCAATAGTCTGGTGAACTGGCTGAACCGTAGCCTCATCATTCTCAGTATCATCATCCAACTCGGTCAGCAGCACTCCTGCCTGCTTTAGTCTGCTAGTGCCGCTTCTATCTCCAATCTGATTGGTTGTTTGATTCTGCTCCTCCTCATTCGGAGGTCCAGTTGGTGGGCGTGAGAAAGAAGCTTTGACACCCAACTGAAAAACAAGAACAGCACTCATTTGTCTTTACTAAAGTTACAAGTAAAGTTACCAGTGCAGTTTCTACGACAGTACATTGATACGTGACTGGATAACGTCTGCGGAGTCGCTACCGCCCTCATCCGTCTGCATCGTTGTGCTGTGACCCTCTCAGAGAATGTCTCACAGACAGTAGAATTAAGTTTTCACCTGCTCATACCTCCATACAAGTGATTTAGGTAATCAAATCAGTAAAGTCAGCGAGCAGTTCAAAGGACACGGCAGGCTGCCGATGTGTTTGAGCTCGGTATTCGTTCTGATCAGTTCAGTTGCTAACATCAACTCACAATTTGTAAAGCTCACACACAGTGGCAGTCACACAATACCTGCAGCTAGAATTTTTTGTTTTCAAACAATAGAGCAGGCTGTCGAGCTCCGGGTAAGAAAAGTCAGCGTAGATCAAGATGTCACCCGATATGGAAGTCATTTTGCTGTCACAGTGACCAACTATTGAATGCCATAATGGCACTGTTTATCTTTCACTCAAACTCATTGTGCAAAATAACAAAACCGGTATAATATCCGTGAAAATCTAACCATCTGTGTACCAGTCACAGTCGCAGACATAAGGCTAACTGCCTTTGTGAGCTGCTGAATGGCTGGCAATAAAACGCTATAGGAATGAATCATATTAGAGAGAGGAGGGAAAAGAGGACAGAGGGGGAGAGGAGGAGAGAGAGAAAAAAAGAAGAGAGG
>ERZ1740065.2992-NODE-2992-length-10572-cov-12.745365_pt1 | contig 10572 bp, 9 predicted proteins | sample MGYA00581738_ERZ1740065 | MGnify/ENA primary metagenome ERZ1740065 (study PRJEB43018, sample SAMN04849749) | marine metagenome | isolation source: floating plastic debris | place: Pacific Ocean | collected 2008-09-01 | study: EMG produced TPA metagenomics...
GATTGGAAAAATCGCAAACATTTTTAAGCGCAAACATTTCTACTTCTACAGTATACCTTATATAGGAGTTGTCTGCCCATTTATGGGATCGCTCTCATTAGATTGCAATCATTTTTATTTTTTGATGGTTTTGGAGGAAACGCTAACATTTCTGTCACTATCAAATCCGGTTCTACAGTAGTCGGGAGTTGACCTCTTGATCAGAGTTGTCTCCCCTTGCACCTCGAGGCAACATCAGAGGCCAAGGTTGATTTGACCCACGGACTGCCGTCAGTGAGATTTCGGCGCCCCCTATTGTAGAATCGTTTCACCCTGCTCGTCAACAGTTGATTGGGAGTCGACTTTCCCCCGCCGATGTCAAATCGGGAGTCATTCCCCTGCCCAGCGACATGTAATCGGGAGTTGTTCCCCCTGATTGGAGTTGCCTCCCCTTGCATCTTGAGGTGATTTCAGGGTTCTCAGTTGATTTGCCCGCAGGCCTCCTTTGGCAAGATTGTGGCGCCCCCTCCCCCCACTGTTCGTCTCCCCACACGCGGATCATATCCCCTCACACCATCTGTCGATGTTGGCAATGGAGCAGATCGTCCAATCAGAAGGCCGGAAAATACATGCATATTCGCATAATCGTATGCGGGCTACGTCTTTAGCATACGTATAGATCTGCCAGTTCCTTTCACCGCTATCCTGACATTAGCAGTGTATGGCGGGATGCGATGTATGGCGCTGCTCTCGATTCTAGAAACAGTAGAGAATGCTCGTATTATCCGATTGTATCAGGTGCAGTCATACGTATGTCTACTATGGCACAGGTTCAGGGTGCATTAGGTATTTTCGGAGCTACTAAGGTTCCAAGCATCCTGGAACGCTGAGCGCAAAAGCTAGGTATTACGGTAGGAAATAGTGAACGTGCGGTGAACGCTTTGTTTGGCGTTCTCGCTGAGCTATTTGATACGCGGCTAAGAATTGTCACGTGTGACGGCAGTAGAAAAACGCACTTGGTAATTCCTACGTCTATGAAACGATGCCGTCTAGCTAAACAGCATTCGGTAAACATTCACGTGACGCACACGGCTAGTGGACGCGTCCGTAACTCCGAAAATGCCTATTGACTATGGTTTATATTCATGTACCTTTGAAGGGAGCAAAGGATGTCTTGATTCTGTTGAAACATTTTCTAATCATTTAAATTATGTAGACTTCACTGTTCCATAGTATCAGGATTCCGGGAGGGAGAGGGGGTGGGGTGGGAGGGAGAGAGGATTGGAGGAGTGAGAGAGGTAGCAACTCTAAAAATAAATTGTTATTCAGACACAATTCCTGTTCTGGTTCATGTTTTTCTCTTGCCAATCTATGTTGATTTGTGTAATACTGAATGAAGAAAAGGGACTCGTGTTCTCATAATCTGTCCCTAACAGGACCACGCTAAGCGGTACTACAGGTACAGCTCTGCATACCACTTTTTAGTTTTTACTGAAACCTTCAACAATTTTGAGTTTTCTCCTCTTGGGAAAGTTGCGCTTGAGAAAGATTGACAGTATTTTCTGAAATTCCAAACTACTGTATACATAGAATAATAGCTATAATAGCCACTAATAGACGCTATTAATGCTGAATGCTATATACTGAACGCTATATACTCAAGGTCGCTATTTTTAGAGTTCATCAAAGACAAATTGCAAAAAAATTATAAATGCTATTATTCAAAATACTGCTATTTTGGAAAAACCCGCTGTAGTTTTAGAGCGCTAAAATTTATATGAATACAGTATATGTGACTCATGACCATGCAATCACAGTCCAGTACAATGATATCGGCTTTAATACCGAGAACTTATCCACAAATACACAGTCAAGCAAACAACAATTTATTTATGAGTGCAAAAATCGTGCATAAAGTAACTAAAGACAAGTCAACATTGCACATCTATGAACCATAGTGGGATATCATATAATTGCAGGATAACTGCAGATATCATGTCTTACTAGAGATATTTGTACTAGTAAACTAGAGATCAAGAGGCAACTTTCTTTTCAGGAATGATTTTGTACATATTGTACAAAGCACTAGAGTACTGCTGCACTTCCAGTTTGTTCTCAATACGGCTCTGTCAAAGATTGAGTGATCAATCGTTGCGCTGAGTAGAAGTAGAACCAGCTTCAGACCGCGCCGATAGCCACTGCCTATACCATACGCTGCACTGCGTGAGTAGCTAGAGGAAAGTTCGGCTCCCATTGGTTGATGGCTCCCATTGGTTGATGGCTCCCATTGGTTGATGTCTCCCATTGGTTGATGTCTCCCATTGGTTGATGCCTCCCATTGGTTGATGCCTCCCATTGGTTGATGCCTCCCATTGGTCGATGCCCTGCGGGTGTTATCGCGTTCTCATGCATCGGCTGGTGGCTATTGGCTGCGTTCACACATTGGCTATAGGTTCATAGTATTGGCTTACTCATCACATACTCTACCCTCAGATTTAAACTCCACGATGGTCCAAACTCATTCTCTGGGTATTCTCAAAACCCAAGTTTTCCTGGAGAGGCCCAAACCTCCCAGTGGGAGGGGCACCCCTAACACCCACCCCAGCACCCACCCCAGCATGTCTGACACTATGGCTTTGCATCTCCGCTATGCTTAGGTGCTCTGCAAGCTGCCCTGCGGGCAGCATATTATTGCCATGCCACTCTGAAGATGAAGGGCACTTCGGATTTTGCTCTTTCTTTTAGAAGCACGCACATGTCATCTTGTAGAAATGATCTTTGGTTTGGTCAGACATGCCAGAAAAGTGCTGATAAAGTCCCTAAGAACTGATGATAAAGTCCCTCTCCAGTTTTCTGGGTCTCAGCCACAAAGCCATTGGTCACAGTTCAGATATTTGCTGGTAGCAGTCCCTCTCAATGTTACTAGTGTTGATACAGACTTCTATCAGTCTGAAATAGCCGCAGGAAGCATTGCAAGCTACTGAGAAGGATATCGAACTCAAGACATCCGAAACTTGTTGTCTCACTTGAAGGAATAGTATCACACAGTAGTGAAAATCTTTGTCGCACACCCAAAATCCCAGAATGTCCAAACACGGGTAAAGTCCCCTAGAGGCATATCAGCTTGGAGACCCAGAAAACTATTGTGAGAATTAGTCCGGAGTGTCGTATGGACCTCATCGGCACACCTAACCGAACTTAACCGAACTCAATACATTTCTGCCTGTCATCTTAGATTATATTAAATATTGGTAGGAAACACTTCATTCCTTTGTCTTACCAACTTTATAGTTGCTTTATTATTTATCCTTATGACAGTAACAGATAACTGTTTTTGCCTCTTCCTCCTTTTCCTGCCGATCTCCCTAATTCAGTAAATGGTGCCATTGCTGTTCGGTAACTAGAGTCTCCATTCTGTTTCAAGACCTTGGTGAAGGGAAATGTCTTTTCTGCCAATCTCCAGAATGTGATGAACTGATGTTCAATTTTCACTCCATTTGTCATGTAAATTCTGATATTTTGAGAATGAAATTGTCATTGATCATCAGTCATCCGATATTATTAGGCTCAATTCCAAACAGTTTTACAATCTTTCAGCTCTGCGACACTTATCCTCGGTATTTCTACGTGCCTGCTGCTGCCAAGAAAGTGATGGTGGTCGGTAGCTCTAAATTCCGCAGTCGCGGCCGTCTCCCTGCACTCAGCTATTTCCACAGAGATAATCAGGTTTGACCTTATTGCCTTATTGTCCACGATTGCAGCAGTAGGAGACTAAGGATATGCTTTCATTTTTATTCCGGCTATAGCACATACCTTTACCAACTACATGTACAGTAGTGGCAGTAGTTGGATAACTTCTGTCTCTGAATGCCATACTTCACAATAGTTCGAAATGAATGAATCTCTCCTAATATGCCCGCATGTATTCAAGTTAGGGTCGCTGAATCTTAAGGGAAAGCTCTCTGTACTAATTTAATGAGTATGATGGTGATTTCATAAGTTCATCTGTATTTGATGTAGGCGACTATTTGTCGATGCAGTCAGCCACTAGCTGGATTCAGTGCCAGATGTGTCGAGGATGAGCAGCTACTTCAATCAATATTTGAAGCCAATCCAGGCTCCAATGAACTCTGTGTTGTTGACACAAGGCCAATGGTTAGTTATTCTTCCTATCTCTTCTCCTCTTCAGAAGTGTGCCATCGGCCATATAGTTGATGGTTATAGCTTGCTATGGGTATGAGAAGCCATGTAGTTCTCTCCAATGACTCAGTAAACAGACCCAGTGTACTGCTACAGCAGTCTTCTACTTTGGATTAGAAGTTTTCTTTCACATTCACCCATCTATGTTGTACCGCAGTTGTCGCTTTGATGTAGGTGAAAGTGAAGCTCTATCAGATATTTGTAAATATAATATTGTTATTATAGAAAGATTATAAAAATCAGTGTTTGCAGGAAACTGAATTGAGGTTTGGTATAGCTGGAAGCGGTGTGTATTTACAACACTACGATACTGTTCAGCGTCCTGTTTCAGACTAGTTAATAGTTAGCTGTTACTCAGTCCCAGTTACTCACTACTAGTAGGCTTTATGCTGTTTTGAAATGTTTGACTACACTGTTTTACCCATTTAACACTGTTTGTTAGTCTTTTCTTACTGAACTACCCAAACCTGACTTGAGCTACTTTTGGCTTTTCTGTCTCAGTCCCTCTTTGTTAGCCATCTTATCATAATAGCAAGTGCTCTTTTGATTCCTTCATTTATCTAAAGCCGACTTTGAGGTGCTTTTTTGTAATAGACGCTGAGAGGAGGCGTTTGTTGCGTGAGAAGGCGTTAAGGCTGAAACAGACGAGTGCGTTTTTTTACGAGTGCGTAGTTACTGCCCGTAAACTCTAGCTGTGTTTCCAAACGTTGCGTCTCCGTATCGACGGCTAAACGATATATTTGAGCCAATCAGGAATCAGGAAACCGGAGTCAGCCAATCACAGCGCAGCGTCAGCAAAAACGCACTGCATGCAATGCGTTGGGGCGTGAAGCTACGCTAGCTAGTGTAGCGTAAACTTTTTACGCTACGCAGGCAAAAGCGCTCCAAAAACGCACTCGTCTGTTTCTGCCTTTAAGTAGGTAAAACACCGTATAGGCTGGAATGTAACACACTCTTACTTTTCCTGCTAGATAAATGCCATGGCCAATGCAGCTGCAGGGAAAGGTTATGAGAAGGAGAGTAACTATTCCAACATCAAGTTCCAGTTCGTTGGCATTGAAAACATTCATGTCATGAGAGGCAGCCTGCAGCGTCTTATTGAAGGTTTGTCAGATCAAGCGCTGTCACTGTCACTACTGCGTCTGTTGGTACTGGTCACTACCACTACTGCGTCTGTTGGTACTGGTCACTACCACTACTGCGTCTGTTGGTACTAGTCACTACCACTTCCGCGTCTGTCACTTGTTGTGTAGTGTAAGTTGCTGTGGTGTAGTGGTTAGCATGCCTGTCTTGCAAGTGGGAGACCCGCGGTTCGAATCCCGGTGGCAGCAGACTTTTACATCATTAAATGTTTTTTCCAGTACCAAAGCTTATCTACCCTCCGGAGCTCACATATACTAGCAAGGAGCATACTAAAATGGAGCATAATACGTGAAAACTGATACTTGCTGTCTTCCCGTGACTATTTGATTGCAATAATTCCGATTGCTAAAAGCTATCAAAGGGATCAATTGAGAGCGTGATGAACTCAGAGAAGTAAGAAAGCTATTCAAGTTTCAACGCTGTATTGAGCATTTTGGCTGCAGCAGAAAAACTCACTCGAAGTACACTGCTAATTTAACTTACACTACGGAATGGCAAAGAGAAAGGGAGAGTCATTGATCCCTTTGATAGCTTTTAGCAATTCAAATTCCGATTGTATCTCATTTAATTTATCAATTATTTCCCATGCAAAGCTATCAAAGCTATCAATTGAGACTTCAACACTACGGTCACAGTGCGAAATACAAGAGTACCACCAGGATTAGCACAATCTAGAGATGTATTGACTCAAGATGTGCTATCATAAAAACAATACTTATCGCCAGTCAGGGGCGTATATTCATATGTCGAGCCGTCGAGAGTTCGACTGCTCCAGAGTTAGACTGTAGTTTAGAAGCTGTACGAAAAACATCTCTGACACCCCAGTTCAATGCTACTAACTAACTACCAATAACGATGAATGAATGGTGATGCCAAAGAAACCAGAATAAAAGATATCAAATCCCAGAGGAGTACCTGCAAGTTTTAAAAGCTTTTTAACTTTAATCGCTGAAAGTTAGACTGCTCAAATTCTTATAATATACGCTCCTGCGGCCAGTACTAATTGTACCCATTAATTCTTTGAGCATTTCATGATGGTAAGCAGCTACATGGTGCACAATATCTCCCTTGAGTCTGTACATTCCTATCCAATAGAGCGTTCATAGTGTAGTTTCTGTGACGTTTGCTGGTGTTAGGGATGAGTATACATGTTAATTTTATCATTAGGAGTAGGAGATCGCTCAGTGGTAGAGCCTGCACCTCAAGATACGCAAGTGTTATGAGGTTGTGGGTTCGAATCTCACTGAGTCCTCATCCCACTGAGTCCTCCTGCTGGGCCCTTGTGCCACAGGTGTGCTCCGACCTGCCTGGAAACCGGGAGCAACCTGGCGCGCATATGGCAGCCTTGCCCCTAAGGCGCGTTATTTCGTGCACACTAGGCCGATGCCTAACGGCCAGCAAGAAAACGGCCTGTCGGTCAGTCAGCTATTTTGTTCCCACTTATCAAACAGTATCGGCGGTAGAGCATGGGAGCTGTGTCACTGAGCAGTGTTTATCTTCATATTTGAGGTAGAAATATGTACTTGATCACACCTGATTCGTGTCAAAAGTGATGAAAGCTATTGAGAGCTAAGGATCACCACATTGGCTACCTCAACTTGTGCTTTCTGCATCAGAGTATGAGCAAGATTGAAACGCAGAACAACAACCTGTAGATCAAGCTGTATGAATACTATGAATAACTATTCCTGAATGTGAAACACCACTGATATCAAGGAACCAGCTATGCGCTCACCTATTTGGTCGCACCTGATTGACTGTTGATCTATTTTGTCAGGAGCAATTTGAGCAGTGCTCAAAAGCCTCCGATGCCACCAGCCGTCAAAATTACCGGCCGATGAATTGTTCATATACAGCCGATTGCCAGCCGTTAGCTATATCGGGAACAAAATCGGCCTTGTGTGAAAGCAGCATGGAGACAGACTCCTGATTTTTTTTAACGTATTGACGACTCAGACGGCACTTACCTATAACTAACTACATAACAACTCCTTCATCAGCAAGTAATATTTTTAGATAGCGGTGAATTAATCTCATTCTCACTTTGGAACTAGTTTTCACGTGTATTTTCAGAGCTGAGATGCCATTGTCTGTTTTACCTGGGTTAAACGCTTTGTATTATGAGCGCAGCGTATGCTCTATTTTTTAATCGTCTTTTTCCTGCACCGAAGGTGTATTTCTTATAATTCGCGAAACCCAGTAGCATTCTGTACAGAAAAAGTTATTTTTCTGCAATATTCAGCGAGTTCGCGACCCGCGACATGTCGAGAGCTTTATTTTGGTTGGACAGAGCTTTGTCCAGAGGTAGTGAACACAGCTGTCGCAAATGTAATAAAATATTCATATTCACGTGGGCAAGGCTTATTTTATTCCCCAACGTATAGGGTTGAAACTAGATGCACTCAAACAGATATAAGCAAGGTGTGATGGAATTCCTGACTGTGATTTAGTCTGGAAAACATCGGCCCTTTACCCCTCAACTGACAGTCAACTGAATCTTGACTCAGTTTCGAAACATTTGTAACAGTAGTGTAAATTCGGCTTTTTGTGGTTCTCTGAACCCATGATGACTGCTCCTGTTTCTTTGGTGTTGTTTAGAAATATTCTTATTTTCTTCGCTCAAGCTCGGTTTTTCTAGGTTTTATTTTTGCCCAGTATTGTTCTGTTCATTGTTGGTTTTTAGTTCTCCTTATGGTTGCAGTGAGTGACACGAAAAGTCCCACGATGAACATGTACCTAGCAGCACTAGAAGGAAGCGGCTGGCTCAAACACATCAAGTCAATCTTAGAGACCAGCGTCTTCATTGCGTCAGTAAGTATACAAGGTATATAAGAAACTCTGTCGACATAGCTTCCACACAAGCTACCAAAATGCTATGACATTATCACCATCTCTTTTGAGCATCATGATCAACAAGTCAATGAACTCTCAAGGAGACTTTCTCTCCCAGTCTCATTGTATTTGGACCAAGTTGCTTATAAGCTATTGTCATAGTGACCATAGCTGCACTTGGACGTCACAGATCATCAAGTTTATATTTTCTTGATTCCTTCAAAATGACTTAGCTTAGGATTATTTTACCAAGATATTCCAGTTCTAGAGCATCAAATTAGTGAGTATACATGGAGAGATCACTGGTGGTTTAACCATTATTTAAGTGTTTCAGAATCTCTAGCTTGTTCATTTCCAGACAATATATCAGTTGCTCTCATGTCAGCTGCTCTTCAGCACCTACAGAGTTGTCATTCCATCTTTAGAAGGTAGCATCTGGTACTAGTGTCCTGGTTCACTGCTCCGACGGCTGGGACAGAACAGCTCAGACGTGCTCACTGTCATCCATGATGTTGGATCCCCACTATCGTACCCTGCAAGGTTTCCAGGCTCTTGTTGAGAAAGAATGGCTCAGTTTTGGTCACAAGTTCACAGACAGATGCAGACTCATCTCTGCTGTCAGTCGTGATAATAACATTCTGCTCACAACATCGCTCTGTGTTATCAGCATTCTCACCGTTGGGCTGACTCTCATCTTTAGGTAGACAGTAAAGAGGAGTCTCCAGTGTTCACTCAATTCCTTGACGGTGCATGGCAAATGATGAACCAGTTCCCCACTGCTTTCCAGTTCAATGAGCGGTTTTTACTCACCATCCATGATCACTTGTTCTCAAGCCAGTTCGGTACATTTTTGGGAAATTGCGAGAAGGATCGTGTTGACCTCAGGTTTGTTTATCATTTCTTAGTAAGTAATCCACAGTCAATACAGCTTATGTCAGTTCATTTGTAACTTGAATTTATTGTTGCTGGAATCACCATTCTTATGTTACATTCACAAATTATGTTTTGTACACATTGTCGCTCTCACAGTAAGCTGTAAGTATCCAATGTCGATTTACTTTCATTTATTAGTGCTCTATCAATCTCATCACTGACATCAGAACCGTGTCCGAGTGCCAGCTATCACCTTGTGTCATCTGTGTAGCCGATGGCCATTCAGAACATATCCGCCTTCTGTAGCTCTCAGGATAGGTTAACCCTAGTTATCTTTGTTGCAATAATATTTGATAATCTATTGAATTGATTCTAATTGAAGGCTTCATGAGCGCACCTATTCACTGTGGGGATATATACACAGCAATATTACCGACTTCATCAACCCTCTCTACAACAAGGATTTTGCTGATGATAAACGTCTTCTGATTCCCAAGGTTGCCTCCCAGTTCTTCAGGTATAGCTATACGTAAATAATCTTGCGATATAGCTGTTCATAAGTATATTGTGAATTCTTTCAATCCTGGCTCCATTTCTTCTAGCTATATTTCATAGTCTACTTCATGTTTCATGTTAGTATTCTTATCTCACTAGCACTTGCAATCGTACCAGTTTCCAGTACTACGTGAATGCCTGATACTATGTGGGTGCCCGGTACTATGTGAATCCCCGGTACTATGTGATCACGTGTTAACTGCTCACTATGTGTACAGTTCTCATGTTTGTTTTTTTTTTCATTATCCCATAGATCGCAGTGAAGAATGGTGTGAATGTATATATGATTTTATTGTGATAACCATCAGGTACTGGAAAGGAATGTATAACAGGCACGATACCGCCATCCATGAGAGGGAGAGTATCACAGACACTGCATCCGCTGCCCTCGATCACAATGCATCACTACAGGACCACGTCTTCTTGCTAGAGAAGGTGAATCATTGTTACAGTGATCCATATCTATCATATAGCCACAACATTCACACTTCTCATTTTTATGTATTTATGACTAGCGGGTGAAGGAACTAGCACAGCTCCTCGGCCGACCTGTCGCTGCTATCTCACAAAAGTTGCTTGGGATACTGTCTGCTGAATCCCTTCATGATCTCAACAACATCTTGGACAAGGAAACACGTGCAGTAAATCTGGTGGAGGATGAGAACATAGCTTACCAGCACAGTGATGGTGTGGATGAGGATGGCAGCCTATGTAGGAGCAATGAAAGTATTGTTAGGTGAGTGAGAATGGATTCCAGTCCATAGTTTATCTAACATACAGATAGTTGCTATTCGGACACAGAATATTGGAGATGTGTACAGATGCAGTACAACTATCTGTCTGCAGCTTTGGAGCAGTGTTCAAAACCTCTGGCTGTATTTGCTACTTTCCTCTAATGACCTTAGACTGGCTAATGAAAAGCAGATATTGTAGTCACAGCGCCAACGCCTCTACCACCCAACGCCTCTACCACCCAACGCCTCTACCACC
>ERZ1740065.2993-NODE-2993-length-10571-cov-13.127900_pt1 | contig 10571 bp, 16 predicted proteins | sample MGYA00581738_ERZ1740065 | MGnify/ENA primary metagenome ERZ1740065 (study PRJEB43018, sample SAMN04849749) | marine metagenome | isolation source: floating plastic debris | place: Pacific Ocean | collected 2008-09-01 | study: EMG produced TPA metagenomics...
TATTATTATATCATTTTATTATTATATCATTTTATTATTATATCATTTTATTATTATATCATTTTATTATTTTATTTATTTATATTCTCTTATTTGGTAGTTTTCTATTTCCCAGCCATGAAAATCGAAAACTCTTAAGAAATCTTAAAACCTCTTTGAGAATTTTTAAGAACTCTTCAAGACTTCTTAAGAATTTGTGACAAGTTCTTAAATAATTCTCAAAGAAGTATTGAATAACTCTCAGACAACTACCTCTTGTTTATATATTGTATTATTTGTTGTGTCCCGTGGATGGTAAGGATGAATGCGTGTCTGCTGCAGCTACACAAGTTACTATGAATCTCTACTGAAGATGAACACACAGCTGGTATACAAGAGAGAGCAGGAGATCAAACTAGTGCAAGATCAACTACAGCAGGCGGAGAGCAACACTGAGGTAGAGGTCCAGTGTCAGCTCGCCAACAAACATTTCGAACTTGTCATGGGTAAGAAACTCATCGCTCTCTAATAGAAATGATATTATATATAACACTCTCTGGTATGAAGTGAAGTAAATCATACAACAATATGGTATAAGATGAATAAATAGCACAATGATGTTGTATAGTAGAAAATAAATCATACAACAATACAGAATGATGTCAAATAAATGAGACATGAACTGCATACAAGTATAATATAAATATACTATAAATATAATATGAATACGATATGAATATAATATAATGCAATGTGGCGTAATATCATATTGAAAATCTCTCAACAGTAGAGTTGATATCATGAAAGACTTACAGGTATACAACTTTTAATTTGAAGTGTAATATTCTAGACTGAGGTGATAAATGTTTGTGCTCACCATCTGAGGAAAGAAGTAAATACAGATAAATATATGTAAATGTAAATAAAATGAGAAATAAACAAATAAACCAAAGCGAATAGTGAATAGTAATGCTGAAATCAAGAGTTTACAGTCTTTACGGAGGTCATGGTCGTATCTGTTGCAGAGGTGACGGCTCTGCGCGCACAGCTGGCAGAGTTGAAGGCTGAATCTCTGGTACAGGAGAGTGAAATGAGGACACGTCAGAGAGACGAATATGACGGACTGGTTCAAAACCTGTTCCAAGCATGCTACAGCCTCAAACGCCGGCTCGACGAATACAGGTAACCTGATATACAGTAACTTCCAGTAACAACAGCTATCATTGCCTGTACATACCTGTAGAAGTCCAGACACGCCTGCTGTAAAATGGAAGTTTCTTTAGTTGAGAATTTTTGTGACCAAGCTGTTGGTTGCTGATAATATCAAGCGCAATTATTTTTTGTGTTTGCATCAAACAAAGGTCGAAGTAAAGTCACTAAGAACGTAAGATCACAAATATTTTGCAATATTCATCACAAAAATTGTCCACAAAACAATCAGTTTTTGCAGTGTGCTCTCTCGAACACAAAAAATACTCATCTTGATCTTTATTGCAGGGAGGACATCTACACTAATGTGTACAACCTGGTGACAGAGACGGCGAGGGAAGCTGACCAGAACAGAGAGAAGAAACTGGCACAGAAATACAACCATTCAGGTCAGATGACGATACCGGATTGAAAACAGTCTCGTCCGCACTACTCTAACTCACCATAGTCTGTCATACGCATTGCTCTAACTCACCATAGTCTGTTTTCATGATAGATGAGGCAAACCTGGCTAATAGGCTGGAACAGCGGTCGCTCATGTCTGACCTACGGACTGAGAACCTCGAACTGCAGAAAGCTATGCTTAGGATGAAGTCTATGGGTGTCTGGAAGCTCAATAGCTTGCAGAGCAGACGCAGGACTGAGGCGAGTTCTGTCACCGCTTAGTCTACTATTTATTCATGTAACAATCAGTTCTTCCTCCTGTATTGAGAATGGAATTTCCAATATTTACAAAGGAATATTTTATTTCATGTCGATTTCTCGTTCTGAAAACCAGTTTCAATCTTGAGACAAATGGCTACTATTCTCTGCACTCATCAATGTTTAACTGGCATGCTTGGCTTACGTCGGGAGTGAAACATTCCAGGTATTGGAGATTGAAGGCGAGAATGAGCGCAACAAGAAGTACGCGGTCAGTAGACAGATGCTTGCGGAGCAGGAGATAGTCCTCCTCAGGAACCAGATTCAGGCTCTAAGAACGGCACTGGGTGAGAGCGAGAAGGAGGCTGGTGAAATGAGGAAGAAACTTGACAAAGAGGTGAACAAATTTATTGCTTTGACCCATTTCCGTTTCTTCAGATATTAAGCATGAACTTGGGAAAAAATTACTAGTATTCTTTAATAAATCCGTTACATCTCTGTACAACATGACAACACATTTTTCAAGCTTATACACACATCTGTGCTCATGTTGTGTGATTCATTACAATTCATACATGACATCGATACATTTGAATCAATTTGAGGGGACAGAAACTTACCATTACCTATTCAGGGATGTCACCGTGTAAATGTAAGTCTGTATGTAAGTACAGATGGATACAGGTATACACTTTTACAGATGATGAGGAAACTTACTGTCACTTGCTGTCACTTACTGTCACTTGCTGTCACTTACTGTCACTTGCTGTTACTTGCTGTTACTGCTTGCTGTTTTAGCCACTCAATACAATAAGTAAATCTGTGTTTTAGATGAGAATAAGAAAAGAGAAACTGGATGTAGCAAAGCAGCAAGTGGCAAATCAGAGGCAGCTCGAGCTGGCGAAGGCTGCCAATGTTGAGAAGCTGGTATGATATCCATAGACCTACTGGCCGATCACGAAATCTGAGCGATGTCAAATGCCAATTGCATACGTTATTCCCATTAGCTTGAAGAGCTTGAAGAGAAAGAGAAACAGATGGAACGGCTCGCCAATGAGCAACAGAGACACTCCAAGATGCAACATATTCTGCAAGAGAAGAACAAGAAGGACGTCCACCTGATAAAGAAGCAGCTGGCCTACGAACGGTAGGTGCTGTCCAAGTAAATAAACAATAGGCAGGTTTCCAACTACATTTGGACCTAGTTCAGAATCAGGAGTTGTCTGCTCTTTGAGGGTCAAAATTCATATAGACTACAATGTAACCCCGCTCTATATTTGCAATTTAAACAGCAGCTCATGTGTATCCCGAAGACAATATCGTGACATGACCAACTGCTATGTATGCGTTGACAGGAACCTAAAGTTGGACGCTTTCCAACGAGTTGATGAGCTGCAGGCGATAGTCTATGACCAGAACGGTCGACTCATCCGAGCTCACACGGCTGTGGGAACTGTAAACGGCGGACTGCCCTCTTGTGAGTATCCAATCACCATAGCAACCAGTAATATGAGTATGAGTTAGCGATTTTCATGGCCTCATAGCATGAGTTCCTATCGAAAAGCCTTTCAGATAACCACATAGATAGACACTCATAGAAATACCCATAGACAGTCCATCAGCTCAGGTTTTCATTCAAAAACCTCCCAGATCAAGGGCGTTAGTCAAAAAAATCTGCCTCAAATATTTTTGGTCAGCTAGTAGTAAATAGATAAAGTAACCATGACTGCACTCATCACACAGCCACACAAACCCCAGTCGGCATCATTAAACAATCGGTTATGCAGTCAACAGACAGTTATGCAGTCAACAGATGCAAGTTGCCCTTTGGACAGGTACTAGTTGATGACTTGAGTTTCAGTCAAAAGAATTCCTGGATTCGCCTCTGCAGATAGTATGTGTAGGCAAAGCTTGATGCAATTGAAATATTATAAAACGGACTTATTTCGCAATTTGAGAACTTTTTGTCATTGAGGTTTAGGTTGCTAATTCGCTAATAATGTCAAGAACATTTATTTTCGACGTTCGATTATATGAAACAAAGGCTGAACTAAGATCATCACAGTTGTAAGATTGCAAACTTTTTACTGCATGCTAAAACACAAATGTTGTCCACACATAAAAACTCTGTTTTACGGTAACTGAAAGTAACAGTAACGCCTTATGAGAGCTGCCTTGAAAAAATAATTGCACCAGGAGTAATATGTATAGTATAATATAATATAATATGTAATGTATATAATAACCGAGTTCGCGACCCTGCGATATATTGCAAGGCCGCGAACTCACTTCATGTATATTGGACATATGCCTGTGTATGATAAATGATACTAACAATAATTTACATGATGTAGCGATTCCAAGCCGTGCCACGTCAGTAGTGAGGGCTGCATCAGCAGCTCCACATAAGAAACGAGACCTCAGCGAGAAAGGCGACGCTGCGTCCAGCATCTACGGCCTCAACAATATGTCTGATGCCGGAAGTGCGACAACACTTCAACGCCCGAAGACAGTAAGCAACTGCTACTTTCTCTTTCATGTGGATTTACAATAATTATAATATTATAATTATATATAATTATACTTTATAATGTTCAAAAAAACCTTATTCCTATAATTTAGACGACGGGACGTTTGAGGAGCAGAATTGCGGAGCAGCTGCTGAATGACCTGGAGAGAGACCCTCAGGAAACGTTCGAAACTGTACAGAAACTGCAGCAGAAGAGTGCGGCGTTTATCACCCAATGATATTAACTGAATGGATAGTTGAGGCATCATTTTAATGTGTGAAGTTAAGTGCTGATTCTTACAGCAAAATACATCTACAGAGATAATCTACATTCAACTCCAAAATATATGGATACAATTAGTCGTACTAATATTTGATTCCCACTTGAGGCTATGAAATGTACATATATCTAACGTCTACTAGATAGGAAACTTTCGGCACTGTCGAGACAAATATTCATGTCCTCAAATCCTGACAGGGCTTTGGTTGCTTCGAGGCCACCCCATTCATAGTCGGTATGCTCATCTGAGAGAGTTATGGGCGTCTCGGGATCAACCAACTCCGCCAACCAATAATGCACCACCTTTGGCTTACTTTTTACCATGTAGTTCAGTGTCTTTTTAAAACCATCTACAATGGAATATTGACTTGGTAGCAGACCAGCTTCTTCTCTGGTCTCTCTCTTCGCTGTGGTCAACTCATCCTCTCCAGGATCGACATGACCTGTGAAAGACGAAATGATCTACCGATTTTATCTCAGTTGACAGTCAATCTAGTGTCGATATGGTGGTATCATTGATGATCAGCTGGTAAAAACAGCATCTTATCTACTACCTTTAGGGGGTGTCCAGTGCTTATCACCATACGAATGTTTCATCAAAAGATACTCGACTCTTCCTGCCGTCCGTCGAAATATGATGATCCCTGCAGCGACTTTCATTGTATGGTTGGCGTCACAAGGCAACGCCGTAGAAGGCTTTTTAACAAGGTAGTATGAAGGCAGGATCCTAATGTTAAACGAAAATGGTTACAGTATCAACACAAGATTATATCTGTACGTATATATCTCGTTTACAGACTTCTAGCCTCGGGTATTTCCAAAGAGTTCCACTTTGGTAATTTTCCTTCTATTTCTGTCACTGCTTCAGAATGGCGTAGCGATTCAAACTAATCGACGATATAGTAAGATTCCGAGTTATTGATTGGTTGAAATTACTACTACGCACCATTGATCAACGTGATTACAGAGACCTCTGGCGATTATATGTTCCAAACATGGAACTATATACTAACTGGAATGTTAGTATAGAGTTCCATGGTTCCAAATATAAATAAATGTGAAGGTCGATTTCTACAGCGCAAATTTCACAGATACAGGTAAAATATAAATCGTAGGAGCTAATAAGAAAATAAGACCTGCTTCACTTTAGAAGCAACTAGTTCCTAGTTAGTTCACCATTGAACCCTCCCCTTGCTTCCACTGATAAGAGCAGGGTCGTCTAACCCAGGGAACTTATAACCAGTTCCTTGGCCTAACCCTTTCCAAGCCTTGCCAGAAAATTACGGATGCTATCATATATTGAACTACATAGTCTGTATCTTATCATTGATTGTTTACTCCTCATAATGAAGTTATGCTAAGGCTTACTGAGCTGGTAGCAAAATAATTATCGTCCTTGTTCTGAAGTCTGCTAAAGCGAAACGATGCTGAGGAAATTGAAATCTTCATTCAATAGTTTCTTTCAGAAACCCTACGATGTTTTTAAGGTATGTCAAATCTTCTTCGTATCCCTAAATGCATAATTGCCTTGAGAAAAACAGTTCCTTCATCAGCTAAGCTTACTCTCGTTATTGCATCGTTCCCTATAGGATGAGCTTCCTTTGAACCCGTTTTATGACGACTTCCAAGTTTTTCCAGTTGGGGAGCCTATTGGCCACGTCCAAGCGCTGGATAATCACAGGTATACTGACAAATCTTCCGAAGTAGTTGCTGTCATTGTTTTTGAGCATTTGCTCAAATGTCAGTTTCTGACATGAAATCTATCGATTCTCATGATACTCAGGATATGCTTAACGGTTTCCACCTCAAAATTATAGCTCAATAGTTAACATCTCATTATCTGGCAACTAGCTAGCTCTTGATGATTTGAGCACCAGTATTTGTGTTCAAAGACTAAACAAATAGGTGGGAAATAGTGATACATCAGCTTCAACAAAGGGAATGACTCCCCTTCCTTATGAGGCTAACCAAAGTGGGGTTCACTAACAATAATGGGCGGAGCTTGGCGCTCTTTCAGATACTTGATACGAGCCTCACATCAAGCTTTAGACGTGATCATCCGAACGCCTTGCGTAATATGCATGAGTTTCCAAACGGATCGCGTAAAAAATCGCAAAAAATCTCATCTATCCCATAATGCATTTTCTCAGCCGAAATAAATCCCACAATGATTTTTATTCTGAATGCGAGGAGCCGTCGCATCGTTAGCCTTCAGACCACATAGAAAATTCAGCGTAAACCTCCCACCCGCAATTATTGTCAATAGATGCAGCCTTGACACTAAGAAAAACGTCAACACACTGGAGGTTATCCCCGGCAACGATTCACGACTTTGCAACATGTCAAAAGCTATTTTCAGTCGGACAAAACTCTGTCGGTAACGTGGCTGTCGTAAATATAATAAAAATATTATAAAAAATATGGTTAGAATCACTGAAATACTCTCTCACCATGTGCCAATTTCTTGTATTTGCAGAGTTGTCATCGCTGCTGGGAATAGAGTGATAGCTTATGACACTGATGTGAGTCACTCACACTTGCTATTGTTTTTGACTGGTTTAGTATGGGGTAGATGCAGCCATTGTTCCAGTATTTACATGTCGACACCTGTTTTACGTACTTTTATCCGCTAGGACGGCACGCAGCTGTTCTCACTGCTGCTCCACAAGACGGAAATCAAGGTTCTAGAAGTTTTACGGAGAGGAGACGAAGTGCCACTCATCGTTTCAGTGGGTATGGATGACTTGATAAACGTATCCTTTTATTTGAGTCGATGTTGTGAGTATCCCGCACTCATCTCTTCGGCTACTGTAACAGTGGAAATTTTAGCACTAGACTTATCGATTTTCTCAACATGATCATGATAGCGAGAATAAATGTTAGCATTTGTGGATGGGGTTCATTTACAAAAATGGAGTAGAAGTAACTCTCTACCGAAATAATGAACATCTGTGAGTCACGAATGTGCCTACAGTCATCTTAGTTTCAATAGATAATGAGATGACAACTCCCAAAAGTTTTCATGATGCGACAACTCCGACAGAAAACTTATCATCAGTGGCTTGCGACGATTTTCTGCAAATCACTGATTCGCTAAATATTTTCCCATGGTAAAGTTTCCACTTTCACAGTATTTAGTCTGTCTGTCTGTCCTTAATGTCGATCAGATATGTAGCGGGTACGATGGCGAATGCATCTTGATCTTCCAGATACCCGGAAACGGAAACCCAGCTGTCTCGTAAGATTCTACATCCACTGCGCTGTTAGTTTTATTGTATGAAATAGCCACTGTCACCATGGCAACTGTTTTTCTGTGTAGGATATTGAGACAGATAAGTCACCCTGACCCCACAGTCGACCCCTCCATCTACGTTCACATGGCGTGTGGCAATCACAGTCTCACGTCGGGCCTGCTAGCCGTTGGCTCTGTACCTGAATTCGATTTGAAGGATTGCAACAGACAGGACAGCCGAGGTCAGTATCGTACATAACAGCGGTGATTCTGTGATTCGCTCAACTTCTTATCATTGGATTTCACCAGCAATGTCTGTATTCTGATACAAGATCTGTGCTATGTTGTTTCATACACCAGTACATCAAGGCTTAGTTAGTAGATGGAGTAAATTGATATAACTTTGAGCAAAACTGTTCTGTATTGACTAATAGTTCAACTTTGCTGCTCATGTTATGAATGAGAAGTCTACCCAAATCGAATGCAGTTCACTTCATCTCCTTCTTTGAGACATCAAGGCAGATAAGCAGTTTCTATCTGCCGGTTTTTTATATTGAGTTGACGTCTATATATGTGTATTCGCATCATATTGTGTGAACTTTACATGAAATCCTGTAACAGGTGTGTTTATTGGCTATTGGATTGCCGTGTGCATTGTTGCATATTTTGTACTAAAACTTGTGTGTTGACATGGGAGATAACTCCTCGAATCCGCATGACTCCCTGTAACCATTCCATGATGCAACAGAAGTCAATAAGGGCTTGAATCAACTTGAGGCGCATCGATCTCTGCGAAAACTGGCTGTGTTTCCATTAATGTGTTCTGATTCAATATGGTGGAGGTCATAACTCGGTAAATAAATACTAAAAATTGGGAAAACGAAGATTTTGTTAATGGATCAAATAATTGTCATTTTAATTAGATTCCATGGATCCCGAAAAGTAGTGAGTGAAAATGTGTGTTAGTATGTAGTACGTATGAGCAAAGACACTCTATACTTCTATATTCACCTCAATGACTTGCTCTCAGCGATAAAAATGCTTCAATATCTAGTCGACTGCACCGTTTCCATGACCGGAAAAACACAGCGATGTACAGGCATCACGTCATGGAGAGCCTGTATATGTACTGTACATGTAAAAATAATTGCTGTTGAGCATCAAATGCGACTTTTAAAGAACTCGTTTTTTGCATTTATTATACATCGCAGTTATTTGTCAGAAGGTTTGCAGCTCATTGGAGAAGTTGCGACATCGCAATTTTTACTCATCACATTTTTTTCTCAACTGACCTTTCTCGTATTTATTTTTCTTGCATTTATTTTCATATATACAGTATGTAGATGTAGTAGCAAGTCGTGCTGTGTGCTAACTTTCTCCGTCTATGTCTTCCAGCTGCCATAGTGGAGATACTGGACTTCAATGGTTGTGTGGTCTGCATCGGGCAGCAGTCGATTGGTGAGGCTCTGTCTAATCTCTCTATTACAACCCGCGGACACCTGTATGGGACTTGTCAGAAATTTATGGTCCACGACTCTTTCTCCTTTAACTTTTCAATGTTTTGTTCCTTTTCACTTTTTGTCATTCACAGAGACACTGGTGTGACAGAGACACTGGTGTGAGATTTGGCTCTGTCCATTTTAGATTCTTATGACAAAGAGTATGACAGGAGAAGTCCTGTGTTACTCAGACTGGAGCCCCACAATCACCGACCGTTCAAACAGCCGGACTCGATCTTCTGCGCAGCTAAACTATCAGGTAAATGCATGAGCAGAATCTTTCTCCTCCGTTGTTTCCTATGTGACTCTACGTTGAAGATTAGAGTTACCTCTTGTGGTTGTAGAAAGAAGAAATGATAGAAATTGCTTTTTTTATATAAACGCTGGCGTTTTGAAATTTGAAAAAATCTACTCATTCTTTCGAGCGGTGCAATATACGTACAATGTAATGTGCGTCATGGTTCATATCTGTGTAGGAATAGCGTTAGCTATGAACTGTCATGATATGCTTTTTCAGACGGAGAATGCGCTATCGGCTGCAAGAATGGTGCCGTATCTATTTACACTTGCCCAAATATCGCCTTTATACACAGAATTCCGATGGACTCGCTGTTTTCTGTTCGACAGATTATCTCTCTCAACCGGGTAAGCCAACTGATGTCAATTTGCTTGGCACTGCCCATGACCTTTAATTTGACCTATTCAACTCAAATGATCCGATGAACCATGAACTGTGACCTATGACCCATTTAACTCCAACTGCCGACGCCCTGATGTTTTATGGATAGCAAATGGTGACAAGTTAGGTCATGATTTTTCCGTGAAAGAGGCTTGTGAAATGTTGGTTATCAAGTTTTAAAAGCTGCTCCAGAGTTTCCCATCAGTTGATAGTTATTGCTTTTATTGTTATAGTTATTTATTTGCGAGGGAATCATTTTGCAATATTTTGTGAATGTTCGAAATCGCGAAAAATCTCAATGGTTATATAGTGATTATAGTCATGATGAATTTTCGCAAATAAATTTTAATCGCAAAATTTTTTCCATCAAGGTTTCTTGGCATTTTTGCAAATATTTTTCAGCTCAAAATAATTCCAGTCTGCAGTATAGGATCTCAGTCTACAGTATCTGGCATCTAGTATTGCCTAGCCACTATAAGTATCTGGTATCTAGTATTGCCTAGCCACTATAAGTATCTGGTATCTAGTATTGCCTAGCCACT
>ERZ1740065.2995-NODE-2995-length-10563-cov-11.792254_pt1 | contig 10563 bp, 12 predicted proteins | sample MGYA00581738_ERZ1740065 | MGnify/ENA primary metagenome ERZ1740065 (study PRJEB43018, sample SAMN04849749) | marine metagenome | isolation source: floating plastic debris | place: Pacific Ocean | collected 2008-09-01 | study: EMG produced TPA metagenomics...
TGTAAGTGTATAGGATATAGTGTAAGTGTATAGGATATAGTGTAAGTGTATAGGATATAGTGTAAGTGTATAGGACACAGTACAGGAATCGGTAAGTATGATACTAAACAATACTACCAAAGTGAATGGTAGCAGTTTACCCAGGGCTTGGTGGTGTCTGGTGATTGGATGAGAAACTCAAATCAGTACTGTTATTCTGTTGCGATCTAATGTTCTGCATAGGCTTCTTGGTAGAATTCCTACAAACAAAGGTAGTCCATATGGGCCCATTTCTTAGCTAGATTATAAAACACATTATACTGCAGTAGGTCCTTACCTTGGCTTAGCTGAGTTAAAACTCACTGTAACGCCATCGATAACTAGTCTCCGCGAAGCCATACAAGCTTTGGCATCTACTTCTTTCTCGAAATCGAGAAATCTGCGGTAAACCGAACATTATACCGCACATCCAGTGGCTAGGTAGGAAGCTTCGAAAAATTACTGTAAATTAGGCATACGGTACCCAAAAGATGATTGTCCTTCAGATTTTGGTTTAAAGGGATCGGTAGCCGTACATGGTCCAAAGCGTTCTCTGACAGCATCCTCCAGTTTACTCTAAATGAAAAGGTAGTTTCAAAACGTGACTTTGTGCATGTACCGAACGTGCCGAACATATATCATACCTTTGGGATCGCTAAGTTAGAGACATACACGCTTTTAGAGCCTTCTGCCATCATGAAAGACAAGTATTCACAGCTCAACAAACACTACCTAGCAACTTTAGTAGGATATTTTTGGTGATGATAACACAACGCTGTTCAGCCGCTGAGTGCGAGTACCAAGAATATCTGGTGGATTTAGCTTTGGGGTTTATCACGAAACCCGTGTGGCTATGAGAAAGCTGAATGAGCCGAGTCTAGATTCTGCACGTGCGGTGGAGGCAATCGCGGTGTTTTTGATCGCTGTTTCCGGTTCACGGACTTTCGATGTGTTGCGATCTGTGGAAGCTTTTTTTCATTGAAAAATGCAGAAACTTTGAATTTGAACAGTTTAACCGATCTGATGCTACCACAACCAGACTTGACCCAAAGTTCTGCCCGTCTACTGTCAGGAAAACCTCCGTGCAAAGCTCACAGCAAACTGGAGGCAGTCTTGAATTCAGGAGAAGACTATACAAGTGGCTATTTGTTTGATGCTGATTTTGAGTCCATGATATCTTAGTGCGATTGTGTGAGCAATTGCAGCTATCAATATGACTAATAAGTACAATGGTAGTCAAGACTTCGATGTCGGGAAGTATGAGAAGGAGAAACAGTTGAGAGAAGTTGGAGGTCAAGCAGTCTGGTCACTCTCATCTTGCAAACCAGGTAGGCTCGTAAGATGCCCTAGCTCTGATCACGTACTCTTGATTGTAATACTTATCCCATCCCCACACGATCGAACCGAACCCAGTGCGTCTCTGGCAATCTATTTTCCAATATCCAAAGTGATAAAACCGTATTGTTTTTCTCTAGGTTATGGCATCGACCAACTACGAGAGACAAACCTGGCGACGTACTGGCAGTCTGATGACGCTACTCCACACTACATCAACGTACAGTTCAAAAGGAAGATGCTCATTGCTGACATATGTCTATATATGGACTACAAAAATGATGAGAGCTACACTCCAAACAAGTTAGTCGTACAAGCGTTTGCTGACATTGTTTTTGAGTTGCTGCAATGCTACAGGCATTATTACTCAATTGAGGTCTAATATCAGATCTTCTTCATCTAAATTCGCCCATAGGCTGATGCCTGGGCAAAGAATTCTGTGCGTAAATCTCTTGCGGTTTGGGGAAAATGCCAAGTAGCATACTGTGAGACAGAATTTTTTGTGAATTGAGAATTTTTGTGATTGAGCTGTCGGTCACTAATTCACAAATAATATCAAACGCATTTATTTTTCAAACTTATTTTCAATGTTTTATTTATTATTTATATTTCATTATAGTATTATTGTATTAGACTAACTTGGTTGAATTAAAATGGCAAAAATTGCAAGATCATTAATATTTTGCCACATCCTTGAGTGCAAAAATGCTCCATACAAAAATTTTTGTCTTACATCATGTTATTTGAGTTCCAGTTAATATAATCTTCTTGTCATCAGTTGCCGTTACATCGTTGAAACAAATCTCCCCAGCTGCGAAACCGCAGTCATGAGTTGTCTTCTCATGCTTCCTCTGGTTTGTAGGATATCTATCAGGGCTGGAGCTCATTTCCACGACCTGGTTGAAGTTGAGCTCGTTGAATTACTCGAACCCAATGGCTGGGTGCACATACCACTGAGAGACAGAAATGATAGAATGGTGAAAGCGTTCATGCTACAGGTAAGGGATACTGTAAAAGTATGAAATATCATATAAATCAATATTTTAGATGTTGCCAAAACCATCATAGCGGGAAGAAATTTTAGCGTTATTGGATAGTGCATTTCAAAATCGGAGTACAAGTATCTCCCTTCCAAAAAAACCACCATTTCTACAGTCACATGATCATCGATCGGTTCTATTCATGATGAGATGACAACTCGAAAAAGTTGTCATGATGCAATTACTCCAACTGGGTTTATCATTACCAATCTCCTTCAAATCGTTATATTCCATATATATTCTTCCATTCTAGTATTCATGCTTTTACAGTACTAGTCATTTACGTTTCTTCCATTGAACTTGAGACAACTCGGATTCGTTTTCCCCTGATGTAGATAGTGATCATATCGAACCATCAGAACGGCAAAGACACGCATCTGCGGCAGATAAGAGTCCATTCACCCGTCAGTCACAGCAGTGCAAACTCAACCACGCCCACAGCCACGCCTCAACTCTCCCCTCAATTCAGTGCCTTCGACATGCAACAATACTTCATTCGCTAAACCACGGTTGTCTACGTGATATCAACCATTTCTTATTTCATGTATTATGTCTCTGAACCACTGTAAATAGTTTTTTATGACGAATATGGAGTATTCAATTCTATATACCAGTCACTCTTTTCTAGCACCTATACTCACTAGGAATGGAAGGGTGTGACTATTCCATACTCTAATCAAACACCAATGTCCGCATGCCTTCAACCAATCAAACGCATACATACTAACATCCAATACAAATATCTAATACAAACATCCAATACAAACCTCCAATACAAACATCCAATACAAACCTCCAATACAAACAACTAATACAAACATCCAATACAAACAGTGCTCTCCTTGCTGTAAATTCAAATCATTTTTTTAATTATGACCGAACGAATGCTCTGTAAAGATGAGCACAGCCAATACAGACTTGTCTGAATGGTCCATAAAAAGGAAATATATGCAGAACAAGAAAACCGATATGGACAAAACAGTTAAAAAACTAAGTGTTCCATTATGACTTTGTTATTATGTAGCCTAGTTGGCTATGAAATTGGTGGTGAGCACTGTGTGTGGTCCGTATTGCACAACAGAGACAGAGATTGCTTAGTGACATAAGATTCTAGAACTAGTGGCGCCATTCAGCAGAGTAATGCGTATCGTCATGGATGAATGTGACGGCCATTTACAGTTCGTCTTTCTCCTTCTTATCATCCTTCTCTTTCTCCTCCTGCGAGCAATAAGAAACATAGATAAGTAACTAATTGTGGCGCAGCAGACGAGAGGAAGAGGAAGTGATGTCAGAGCTGTCTATGGCCAGGCTGCTCCTTACCTCATCTACATCCTCAGGAGTGTCAGGCTTCTCCTCCTCCTCTGCAGCCGGTGTCGGTGGCTTGGCGTATTTGCTAACAAATTTAAGAAGTTCTTCCAGAGAGCGGTCTCCCTTGTAGTCTACGATCTGGAACGGACAATATGCCATTAGTATCTTTACATGTCACGCAAGTTGTGACGCGTCGTGTCGCCAATTAGATAATACTCAGCTTGTAGAAATGAAAATGGTCACAACACATTGTCACAAGTTGCAATGGATACTGTATTCTCCTGACTACAAGCCATGTGTCTAAGGAACCGAGTTCATCTCCTTTTATCTATTAACTAATAGTTGATTGAGAAGAAGCCTCATTTTGGTGCTGTACATGAGTTGCTTCTCATGGTACTGATATCACATCACAACAGAGCTAAAGAAATTCATACTGATTCGTCTACAGAGTCCGAGTATCTCTTATAATCGAAGGAATACGGTATGTGCATGAATCACTTACCTCGCCATTCGAGTTGGCCGGGAAAAACTTGAGGGTAGGGAAGCCTCTGACAGTGACATCCTCTACCTCGTTCAGAGTGGAATCCATCTTGGCGATGATAACATCATCAGATCCAACATACTTATCTCCGAGCTCGTCCCAGATTGGAGCGAGCTTCTTGCAGTGTCCACACCACGGAGCGTCTAAAGAAGTTACACTATAGTCAACTACCTTGCCTCAAGCTACAGTAGACTGGAATTATTTTCCACTTAAAAATATTTGCGAAAATGCCAGGAAACCTTGATAGAAAAATTTTTGCGAAATTTCATCACGACTACAATCACAACCATTAAAATTCTTTGCGATTTCAAACATTCGCAAAAAAGTTCCGTCGCAAATAAATTCCAGTCTACAGTATGACTCCACATTTAAAACAACAAGGAAAGACGCAACTCACAAAACTCCACAAACACGTGCTTGCTATCATCAAAGGCAACCTCTTTAAAGTTAGTTCCAACAAGGACCTTGACACTGTCCTTGTCCCAGTCCTCGGGCAGGGCTTGAGACTTGAGGTAGGGCTTGAGGTCGCCGCCGACGAACGCGTCTGCAAAGGCTTTGATCTTTTCGTAGCTCATGTCAGACTCCTCCGGCATATACTTGAGGCTCTGCAGAATCAAACTAACAAGTTAAAGAAAGCGTTTCTCTCTGAGTGTCTCAGAGATGTACTGTGGACTTGAATCTGTTTAGCACTGGAAAATATTTGCAAAAACACCCGAAAACTTCACCAAACAATTTTTGTAAAAATCTATGGTCGCTAATCACTGTATAAAAATTGAGATTTTTTTGCAATCACATTTTTTGGTAATTGTGAAAATTTGTAAAATAATTCCCTTGAAAAAATACCCCCAGTGCATTGTATCCCTCTAGAGTAGCACAAGTTACTGTAAGCCATGCTATGCGCTTTGGTAAAAATATCCATGAAACATTTCTGGCAAGAGAAAGCCTTGCTTACTGATTTTAGCGTGTAATAATACATTGTTGAGGAGCTGCTCAGTCTGACGTGTCACAGCAGAACTTTAGCCCTAGATTAGTAGCGAGTAGGTAAGCAGATACCTTGCTGAGGTGAAGGATCCTGTAGGTGGGGTAGTCACTCTCAGACAAGTCCATATAGTCCAGGACCTGTTTGCTAGCCTTGTCGTCTGTGTTCAGGTACACGGCTCTCAGTTTACCTGCGTGCTCGCCTGCCACCTTCTTGAAGTCTGCAGACACAGTCTCAAAGTCTTCACTTGACTTGGCCATAGCCAGGAAAAATGCAATCATCTCCTTGTTGCTGAACAACTTCTGTGCAGTCTGTAACAACACGGATAATGAACTGAATTAGTGCTGAGTCTCTGGGAGAGGGGTGGAGGGAGAGCAACATGGGAAGAGGGATGTCCGGAAATGAAAAGGCGGGGAGAGTGATGTGGGGTTAAGGAAGGGGTGGGAGAGAGAGGAGGGGTGAAGGAGGGAGGGGCGGAGGGGAGGGGGGGAGGGGAGGGGGGGGGGGAGGTGGGAGGAGGGGGGGGGAAGGGGGAGAGGGAGAGGGAGAGAGGAGAGGAACAAGGGAAAGAAGGAGGGGCGGAGGAGAGAGGGTGGGACGGAGGAGAGAGGGTGGGACGGAGGAGAGAGAGTGAAGGAGGGAAAGGGAAGGGTGGGGGAAAGAAAGGGGTGGAGGAGAGAGGACGAGGCGGAGGAGAGAGGGAGAGAGGGCGGGGCGAAGGGGAGGGGATGGTGAACTGACCTCCTGAGAAAACTCGGTGAGCAGAGGAACAGCCTTCGACTCGACAAACTTGACAATAGATTTAACTGAGAGACCTTCCGTCAGCTCAGCCCGACCCTCGTCGAACTTCTTGAAGATGACAACACCTACACATAGTAAAATATATAGTACAACTCCACAAGTTGATGCATCAGAGCAAGGTAAAAGAACACGAGTGATAAAGTCAACACGATATGAGCAATTCTGATTTTGAATGCATTTACAACTATAAATCCAGAAGATTCCACCTGATTTCATAGAAAAATATGTGCTTATTATGGAGTAGGTAAAAACTGAACCGAGTAGATTGAGAATTTTGTTCACACAAGACAAACTAACCTTCCATCTCCACCTCGTATTCCTTCATCAAATCTTCAACGGAGCAGATTCCGAACAAATAATCGTCGATCTTTGAGGCGGCCTTCACGAAAGCCTTGGCATCAGCTAAGTCAACATCCTGTTTGGCAGACGAGAAGACAACTTGTTATAGATGTCCGCAGTATAGCGCAGATATCTATGCATGCTGTGACACAAAATATGAAATTATGAATCAAGAAAAGATGGAGGAAAGCTACATAGGCCATGGCTCTAACTATTAGCACAACCAGATGAGAAGAGGAAGAAGAAACACACCTTGAAGAATCCAACTATGGCAACTTCGTTAGCAAGCAGAGCCTCAGCATCCTCTTTGGTTGCTATGGTAACGGCTGGAGGACCAGACTTCTTTTTAACCCAGTTCACTATGGTCTCTTCGGTTCTACCGCCTAAACAAATGGCCTCTCATTACAGCAATTTGGCAATGTAGCGCACTGGGATTTCTGGGATTCCAGTACATTTCATCGGGAAAACTAGTAAACGAACTGATGAAATCATATCGGCTCAATCTCCCCAGACATAGAATTGATGGTCCATAAACAGTTATTCACGGTTGACAGCATTTCGATGAGCATGCAGACGCAAAAATCAAAATATGTCCGTCCCCAGTTCTGGTCCATTTAGCACGCAGTTGCGTATTGAAACGTAAGAGATGCAATACCACTGATAACACGGCTGGTAAACATGGCGTCTGTTAATCAGCTGCTAATCAGGATTAACAGTAATCATGCGATATATTGGGCAGGCTTTCCAATAAGCGGCCGTCTGTTGTAAAATTAAAGTTTTCAGCTAGAGTCTTCCAAGCCACCAAGTGCAGTATGTACTAAATACCTGTATAGCAAATATATATATATATATATATATATTTATATCGAAATAAAGTACATAAAAGTATCGTACCAGTGTACTCCAATGCAGCACCATCCTTGAAAAACTTCAACGTCGGATAACCGCGAACACCGAATTTTGTGCCAAGCTCTTTGTGTTGGGTGGCATCGACTTTTCCCAGCTTCACTGGGGAGTTGTCAGCTTCCAAAGTTTGGGCAGCTTTAGCATATTCGGGAGCGAGTTTCTTGCAATGTCCGCACCATGGAGCATCTGCAGCAGTACCATGGATGAATAGAGATCATCATTTTATGACTGGTTCACCGAGTTAACCAGCAAGTAAACAACAAATTCCAGCAAATACACACGTAGATATGGCTTGACTTACAGAACTCCACAAGCACAAACTCGTTGTCATCAATGACGCTGTCAAAATTGTCCTCAGTCAGGACCAGCACTCCATCTTCAACTTGCACCTCAGATTTGGCATCGTCGTCAGCGAACGAGCATGTCACTACAAGGGCTAGAAGCAAGTACTTTAGCATTCTCATTGACCAGATACTCGAAATTATCACGCAGATGCCGAAATATTGTTGGTGCAACTTAGTGAAACGAGTTACTGATAGCCGAATGGTTGCCGGCTGAGACCTTGAATCTAACAACGTGGCAGCTAAGAATCGAAATATTTCTCAGCGTAGATTGGCTGGTGCATCAGTGATGGGTGCTATGATTGGTCGTTTACAGAACATAGCAAAGTTGATCAAATGAATTATTCGTGTCTTCTGTCCAATTACTCACGGGCTATTATTCACTGCTGTTCTATCATAAGCTCCGCCTATAACCGGTCGGCAGCGAATATCAGTCTAATAGATTATTGGTCAAATTGATGGGTTTATACTAGCGTTGCTGTGGCGGTGTATTTGAGTTTCATAGCCTCTGGTGAAGAAATATTAGTAGTTGATTCAGATACGTTTTGAGTGATTCTCGTTTTCACCAAAGGGAGACCCATATACGTGATATGAGCACTAGTTTGTGAGGATACGATACTGTCTGTCACTGAAGTGAGTCGAGTTCCTGGTGAAGTATAAGATCATCATCGTAGGCCTTTGGCCCTTGCTTTCCAACTCAGTTCTCTTCCATGCGCCCGATCTTCCTGCTAGTTTAAAAGATGTCACGGAGGAAATTACTTCAAGGGAGCCTAGTCATGGGGTCAAATTCTCAGACAGCAGTGTTTAATCCTAATACTAAAGCCGACGCACATCCATTTTCTGGTAAGTCCCTCGTCAGTGTCGTTGAATGATTGAATTGATAATAATAGAAGAATGGTGATGGAATTATCCTCTATTTTTAGAGCGAAGAACTCCCAAGTCGAGGTGAATTCCTCCTGGAATAGTGTTTTATTTCATTTCACATCCACAGCTTTCGACAAGTGTTTACTGTAATTTCATGATCTCCTACAGCCCTGAAGTGACGGTTAGCCGATCCCAATATGCCTTCTCTCCAAAGAAACCCAGCGCTTACATAGACCAGGACATAATCTCCTCTGTATGTTCACATGAATCAATTGGTACTAAACTATCACAGTGGCTGTCATATCCTTACGACATCGGTAACTCTCTGCAGGACGACTGTGACACAAAGGCTGAGGACAAAGACAACAGCGTTGTTGTTGTAGACGCGCTCTACCAGAGGGTTGACCCAGGTTCTGCCGAGGTCAATGTCAAACAAACTATCGGTGTCTCGCCGTATAAGGTGGTCTGTCACTCCCCGAGAGCCGTGAAAGATTCTCTCAAGTAAATACTCTGTCCCTACTGTTACAGTGTGAGCTGTACCTGCCTACCTCTGTTAGTTGGTGATGATGGCTTTCTCTCCAGGCTGACAGGTGACATGGCGTCAGCATCTACCATCCCCGTCGATGATATGAAGAGTCTCTCACTTGGACGACACCTCAGAGCAGGTGTGGATGAGAGTGATGACGATGAACCTGCGCAGACGACGCCTCGTAAACATCCGCCCACGCAAATACCTGAGATTGCTGCCTCCTCAGGTGAACTAAACACCGTAGCAGCCTGTCTTGGTTGCTGCATTTCCTATCTTCTTTACTTCAATGATACCAGAGTGGTAATCGCAGAGCTTAAGACTCAATGCTGTTCGCTCCTGCTAAACAGAATCGCAACAGTAACGCTATATAATTTCTTCTCATTGCTGGAGAAAATGGCCTCCGCTCTATAGAATTCTTTATAGCGATATAGTTCAAACTTCCTGATAATATGATTTCAGTTGAGCGATTTTGTGTGTCAAGGTTGGGAGAGGTCATGGACATGCCGAGCACGTTTTCCAATTAGCTTCATGAGATATTTCAATGGTCATGTTTTCCAGAAAATGTGTGGAAATTTTATATAGCGTTGCCACTCTACCCAGCAGGTATAAACAGTATTACGCCTGGAGCTCTATGTTGGTTATCTACTGTGATTGGGGCCTCCATATTGTGATCGTCTGAAAGTGCCGTGAAGACTAGCTTCTTCGTCATTACTAATAGGGGGAGTTAGGAATTGTGATTTGCCATATTTTGCATTGTACATTAAAGTTATTTATGAGTCATGGTAAGATTTGCAGTCCATTTCCAAAATTAATGTGTATTTTTGAGGCTGTTGAAAATTGTCACCATGTCACGTTTGCTCGCTCCCTTTTCAGTTGACTGATATCATTCGAGTATTCTGATGCTTCCCATTTAGATTCTTCCGCTCTCAGCACCGATGAACCTTCCAGCATGGCAGAAGTTTCTGCTCACTCAAAACTCGTAACTAAGAAGAGTGTCAAGGATGAACCATCTGTCACCAAGTCAAAGAAGAACGGTCGTGTCGTAGCGTCGAGACTAATGGAGACGACAGCCTCTCGCAGAGCAAAGACCATCGGTCTGGTAAGACGTGTGCGTCCTTACAAAAATCCATAGCAATGTGTACACCAGGCGAATGCAGCATCTCACCACAATCATAGAGCCAGCAGGAGTCGTACAGGTCTATGCTACAGAAGAGTAGGACTCGGGCGAGGTATCTGAATGAGTCGGCACTCTCTCATGCGAGGCAGGATAAGGCAACTCCCAAGAACCAGGTGTGTATAGCGTATTCTGATCTACAGTAGGTGATTACCTGTGCTTGAAGTCTGTGCTAAAGTCTCACTCGCCTGCCATAGATGACGGGTTTTAGGGCCAGAAATACCGAATATTGAGTTTTTATGGTCTTTGAGAAGCCATAGCTCGGAACTCGTCTTCCTACAGCTAGGTGTCAGTCATATGAGCTTAACTCAGCAGAACCTAACCGGTGACCCGCAGCAGAACCTAACCGGTGACCCGCAGCAGAACCTAACCGGTGACCCGCAGCAGA
>ERZ1740065.2996-NODE-2996-length-10561-cov-13.211117_pt1 | contig 10561 bp, 7 predicted proteins | sample MGYA00581738_ERZ1740065 | MGnify/ENA primary metagenome ERZ1740065 (study PRJEB43018, sample SAMN04849749) | marine metagenome | isolation source: floating plastic debris | place: Pacific Ocean | collected 2008-09-01 | study: EMG produced TPA metagenomics...
TCCTCAGGGAATACAAACTTCTCGTGGGGCTGGTCGGTCGGCGCCATCCAGGCCCGAATACCTTCGTTCAACAAAATGTTCTTCGTGTAGAAGGTCTCAAACTCAGGGTCTTCCGCCGCGCGGATTTCCTGAGAGACAAAGTCATAGGCGCGCAGGTTCAACGCTAAACCCACAATGCCTACAGAGGCCATCCAGAGCCCCGTCACCGGCACAAACAACATGAAGAAGTGCAGCCAGCGCTTGTTGGAAAACGCAATCCCGAAAATCTGTGACCAGAATCGGTTCGCCGTCACCATCGAATAGGTCTCTTCCGCTTGGGTCGGCTCAAACGCCCGGAAGGTGTTGGAACCATCGCCATCGTCAAACAGCGTGTTCTCCACGGTCGCCCCGTGAATCGCACACAGCAGCGCTCCGCCCAACACACCCGCCACACCCATCATGTGGAAGGGGTTCAAGGTCCAGTTGTGGAAGCCTTGGAAGAACAGCAGGAAGCGGAAAATAGCCGCCACGCCGAAGCTCGGCGCAAAGAACCAGCTGCTCTGACCCAACGGGTACATCAAGAAAACGGAGACAAACACCGAAATCGGGGCGGAAAAGGCGATCGCGTTGTAAGGACGCAGACCGACTAAACGAGCCACTTCAAACTGACGCAGCATGAAGCCGATCAGCGCGAAGGCGCCGTGCAGAGCGACGAAGCTCCACAGACCGCCAATTTGGCACCAGCGCACGAAGTCGCCTTGGGCCTCGGGTCCCCACAACAACAGCAGGGAGTGACCCATGCTGGCCGCCGGCGTGGAAACTGCGACGGTTAAAAAGTTACAGCCTTCCAAGTAGGAGGAGGCTAATCCATGGGTATACCAGGATGTGACAAAGGTGGTGCCGGTGAGCCAGCCCCCAATCGCCATGTAGGCGCAGGGGAACAGCAGCAATCCAGACCAGCCCACAAAGACGAATCGGTCGCGCTTTAGCCAGTCATCGAGGACGTCGAACCATCCTCGCTGGGCTTGCGCTCGTCCCATTGCTATGGTCATAGCGCGATTCTCCAAAAAATGAGTCTACTAAAATATAAGGACAGACAATTGGCAATAAAACTGCATAACACATAAGCAGAAATGCTTATCGCCAATATGAGTTGTCTTAACTGTTCTTTACTATAAGCGATTCATTTCTCAAATGCAGCCGTCGAAAGGCGTTACCAGCATCTATCGGCAGGACTAATTTACCAAAATGGACTTTATAAAGACTTAAGGCTTCATAGTTCCCCCGACTAACTGAGAGGATTGTGTTGCATGAGGGTTGAGAGGTGTGGAGAATACTCCCGGCAAAACGCCGCAGGAGCGATAGCTTCTCTGAGATACTGTAGAGGTACTTTGTCAACGTCTGGCCTCCTATGTATACGCTCGAACTTAATCTGAAGCATTCTCCGCTGCCGCTCATGGTGCAAAAAGAAACATTGGAAGCGGTGCAAGCTGATTACAAGAAAGTGATTGATGCGTTGAGCAGTGGCAATACCGTTGTGCTGGAACTGACCTGTGAGCAGGTCACTGACAAACACATCACCGTTTTGGTCAGCGAAGTCGCAGCAGTTCAGTTCTATGAGAAATCAGGAACCGCGTCAGCTTCAGGTAAGCCACCCGGATTTTTTGCCATGGCAGCAATGGATACTGACAAGTAGTTTGTCAGAGTTCTGCTCAATCACAGGGAAGGCTGAATTTGTTGCCCCTTAAACCTGAGCTGCTTCAACTTAAGGAAGGATGACTAAAACCGCGCTAACGCCTGACGGAGTACCTGCTATCTGGGTAGATGACGTTTCATTTGCTTGGCCGTCAGCAGCGCCTGTGCTGCAAGCCTGTTCGCTATCTGTGCGGCCAGGAGAGTTTTGCATGCTGTTGGGCGATAACGGTAGCGGCAAATCAACCCTGTTGAAGCTGCTGACCGGGTTGCTGACACCTCAGCAGGGCCAGGTCAACATCAACGGCACCTTTGGCTATGTCTTTCAAAATCCTGATCATCAATTGGTGATGCCAACAGTAGGGGCTGATGTGGCCTTTGGCTTAGTTAGTGAACATTTACCCTTATCAACGGTGCGCGATCGCGTCTTTGAAGCTTTATCAGCCGTTAATTTGGCCCATCTGATTCGCCGCCCCATCTATGCACTGAGTGGTGGTCAAAAGCAGCGGGTAGCCATCGCCGGGGCGATCGCCCGCCACTGTGAGGTGCTGCTGTTAGATGAGCCCACCGCCCTGCTCGATCCTGACAGCCAGATTGAACTAGTGACTCTGGTCAGCAGCTTAGTCAAGGCTCGTAACTTGACGGCGCTTTGGGTGACGCATCGGCTCGTTGAGTTGGACTACTGCGATCGCGCGGTGCTATTGCGTAACGGACATGTCGTGGATCAGGGGGCGCCTGACCGCTTGCGCGCCGTTTTGGAAAAGTGAGTCTTTGAGGAACTGAGGGAATACCGAACTGGTGTCAAGCGCTGATGATGTGGGAAAAATAAGTTAGCTTAATATTACGAAAGCTTTAAAATCACCGCAACCTGCTTGGTTGAGCGCTATGAAACCGGCCATTCCTCAGCCTTTACTCTTTGTAGACGCATACAACATTATCGGCGCTTGGCCTGAACTCTCACGACTACGGGATAGCGAGGGATTAGCGATTGCGCGCGATCAGTTAGTGGAAGCGCTCACCAATTACAGCGCGTACCAGGGCTTTAGAACCCGCATTGTATTTGATGCCTACAATCAGAAGCACCCCAAGCTGCAAGAATCGGTGACCGATGATGTGCTGATCCACTACACCGAGTTTGGCCAGACCGCTGACACCTGCATTGAGCGATGGTGTGCTGAGCTGCAGCGAGATGTCCGCTTTTTCAACTTGCGGCTCATTGTCGCCACCTCTGATCAGGCCCATCGTCACACCGTCACCGGCTATGGAGCCGAGTGGATGTCGGCTCATCGGTTGGCCCTGGATATGCAGGAAGCCCTGCAGCAGGGCCGCAAAAATCACCGTTCTCAAGGGCATCGCCAGTCAAAGCGGCAAAAAACCACACTTAAGCCAGCAGTACACGATCGCCTCCGGGCCCTGCGGGCCCAATTAGAACAGCAGCCCAATCCCGGTGGGTGACTGAGTCTGGCGCGAGGGCAGAAAAATCTTTCACTCAATCGCAGACAAAACCGGTTGCCAAACGTGACGATATATCGCTAAGATAGGCTTCGCTATCCTCAGTAGCTCAGTGGTAGAGCGGTCGACTGTTAATCGATTGGTCGCTGGTTCGAATCCAGCCTGGGGAGTTTAATTCAGCTTATGCTCGGGTAAATCGCCAATCTTGCTGCCACCCTTGACCGCCAACTTCCAGGCCAGCGAGATCAGTGTCAGCCTGCAAGATTAGTACTTCGGAATCGGAGCCAGCGCGCGATCGCGCCCACACTTCTAGCTGTAATCTGCCATGGGTGGTATCCCAACATTCCCAGCGTAATCCTGCCAGCGTTGGCACCTGTACCTGGGCTGGCGGCGACTTAGCTACGCCCTGCAATCGGATGCGATAGCGATGATCATGGGCCGTCATCTGCCAATGGCCCCAGGGGGTGACGTGCCAACTCATGGCCGTATTAAGGGAACTCAGCGCGATGAGCTGGCCGCACCAGTGCACCCCGATTAAGCCCACCGTTTCCACGCGTCCCAGCACCTGTCGACGGCCACCCACTGCCGTTAGAGCCAGATCAGGGGCGTCATCAAAGGCATTAGCCTGCAGCCAAAACCAGCGGTCAGGGAACGCTCCACCCCAATTTTTTTCAGCATAGGCAGGAGCCTGCTGAAACTCGTAGCGGTGCCCCTGCCACTCAGCCCAGCCTGTAGCCTTCCCATGGGCCATCAGCACCTGCCAACCGGGTTCAAAAATCGATAGGTATGACAGCCAACCGGCAGTTGCCAGTTGTGGCCCCTGCCGGTTGCCCCAGCCATAAACGGGCTCAATCACATAGTCCCACTGGGCGATCGCCCCGGTCGCTGCATCCTCCAGACGCCCTTGATGATGGGTCGCAGTGACCTGATAGCCCTGTTGAATGGTCGCGGCAAATTCAGTAGGGGCAAGATGATGCGCAGCTTCAAGAGACTGTGAGTTTTCTCCCCAATGACCTAAGCCCAGACGGTGCGGCCAAGCCCAAAATTGGTCAACTTTCGGCAAATGACAGCAAAGATACCCTTCACCAGGGCCGAGAATCTGCGCATCGCCGCCACTCAGCGGCGACGCCCCTACCGGGTCATCAATGGAATACATGAAGGCGAAGGATTCACCGACCGCTGGGAGCGTCAGTCGAAAATACCACCCCTCAAAAAACCGGCTATCGCTGCCCTGCCAGTGATAGCCACTGTGGGGCGTCCAAAAAAAGTTAGACATCTACCCAGCGCGGCACATATTGCCAACCTTGCTTGAGGTCAATCTTGATCTGATCAAGGTCAGGACAATATTGCCGCACAAGCTGCCAAAACGCTTTGGAATGATTCATGTGAACGGTATGGCACAGCTCATGAATCAGAACGTAATCCACTAAAGGCGGCGGCAAAAACAGCAGTTTGTAGTTGAGGCTAATCGACTGGCTCGATGAACAGCTGCCCCAGCGCGTGCTTTGACCTCGTACGGTGAGACGGCTGTAGGCGAGATCGCAGCGTTGACCGGTTTTTTGCAACCAAGGAGATAGTTCCGCTCGGGCTTTACGCTGCAGCCAGCTACGCAGCAAATCACGACACGCCTCGGCGTCGTCAATAGGGCCTCTGAGCGTAATTTCTCGGGGCTGGTTTTGCGTCAGAGCCAGGGTTGAGCCCTTAGAAGCCTGATAGGCAACTGTCCAAACTTCATCGCGCGATCGCAGCTCTAGCGTCGTCGGTTTATCAACGCTGTGGCCGGCTGGCAGCGTATCGCGCTGTTGCTCAATGCGCTGCAGGGTTTTCGTAATCCAGCCGCGACGGCGCTCTAAAATTTCGGGAATTTCGGTGGCGTTAAACCCTGGGGGGACCACGACCTCCAACGTTCCCTGATAGGAAATCTTCAAAGAGACATGGCGGGCGCGGTTGCTTTCGCGAACTTGGTAGTTCGGCAGGGGGGCTTGATGATCGCTCAAGGCAAACAAAGTGAGTTGCTGGACAATCTCTGGCATAGGGTATCGCAATCGCGATCGCTCAAGGGTGAGTTTATCGCTTTATTGAGGCAAAGGGAACTTGACAGGGCAGTTCAAATGTATCACTAGCAATTGCAGAAAGCCAGCGTCATGGAGCCATAAAGGGGTCTCACGTGGGCATGGATGAATTCATTCGCGCGGGTTGGATGATGTCACTGATCATCTGTTGTAGGCGGGTCTGAGCCACGATCTGACCGCTCTTAAAGACCGTACGTCCCGGCGGTGCAGTGGCGATCGCTTCAGAGGCAGAGCCAGCCTCCAGCAGCACAAAATCAGCGGCGTTGCCAGGAGCAATGCCGTAATCATGAATGCCGATGGCCTGGGCCGCATATTGCGTCGTTACATTGAGGCAAAATTCGTGTTGAGCAGGAGTGCCCAACTGCAGCACCTGAGCCAGCAGCGTCCCCATTTTGAGCATGTCACCATCGCCAAAGGGAGTAAACAGGTTTTGAATATTGTTCGTGGCCGTGCCCACAGTTGCCCCCCACTGATGCAGCTGGTGTAGCGGCGCGACGCCTCGCCGCACGTTATGGGTATCGCGACGGGCCATCATGTAGAGATCTGAAGCGGGCAAGGCCAACACGGCAATGCCCGCTGCCGCAAGGTCGCGGGCGATCGTCTGCAGATCAGCGGGCGGCAAACTCGCCAGCTTAGTCATGTGCCCCAGACAGACGCGGCCTTGCCACTGGCGGCGCTGGGTTTCCGCAATGACTAGCGGCAACTGTAGAGGCTGATCGTCATCCAAAAAGTCGAGGTGAAAGTCCACATCACAACCATACGCCTCAGCCATATCAAAGATGATCTCGATGTTACGGCGCGGCTCTGGATCGACGTAGGGAGCGGAGCCGATGACATTACCGCCCAAGTCCATCGCCTGCCGTAGCAGCGCCTCAGTACCGGGTTGATTAGTAATACCTTCTTGGGCAAAAACGGCTAGCTGTAGGGTGATCGCCGGTGCGTAGGCTTTTTGCAGCGGCAACAACGCTGTCATCGCGGTGAGACCTAAAATCGGATCGACTTCCACATGACAGCGCATGGCCGTCACCCCAAAAGAGATCGCTCGATCAAGCACAGTTCGGGCACGGCGCTGAATATCCTCAACGGTGTATTGCTCTTTCAGACGCAGAGTTTGGGTGAGGGCCTCGGCAAAGTCGCCGACCTGAGCGGGCGATCGCGACAGCAAAAACGCCTTATCTAAATGAATGTGAGCATCCACAAACCCGGGCACGAGTAGCTGCCCCTCAGCGTCCAAAGTATTCTGGGCCTCAACAGCGGCGGCTTGCACGTGAGTAATCTGGCCGTCGTGCCAAGCTACCGTCCACAGACCGGGTCGGCCCATCAGAGTCACATTTGCGATCGCCGAATCAACTATCACGTACGTTAATCCCCAGTCTCTAAACGCTGTCTAAACCTTCTGCCTAGACTCTATGCCCTCTGATACTCACTGGATAGCATCCCTTGCCACCATTTTGAAGCCGTCTGGGTGCCCTCAACATGAGGCAGCACCACCGACGCTTGCATCAACTTTCCATGAGCGGACTCCCCATGCCCACTTGGGACCGCCGGGAAGCTCAGGGAACCAGGCATCAGAGTTATCACTTGGTTTCAAAAACTCAGTATTAAACCTGGAAACTGCGGATTAACCCTTGAAGCTATTGAACAGAGGGGCCAAAGACTTGGCCTGAATGTAACAGATGGATGATGTCGGCTTCACCAAAGGTTATGGTGAAGTTCGAGTGCATTGATAACTGCCATCAGTGGTCCTGTCAGCGATTGAAATTGCCCCTTTAACGGACCTGCCCCTGTCCCGTACTCAGCATGATGCCTACCCCTGCCACCGCCACGGCCACTCAATCGAAAACCCAACCTGATCAGCACGGCTTTCGCTTTCCCTGGCAAGCGGTGCTCACCGGCAGTTGTCTCTCGTTAGCGACCCTAGTGACCGCCCTGCATAGTCCGTTTCTGCAACAGTGGGAATGGCAGATGCAGACGCTCTTTTTTGAACTGCGGGGACCGCAAGCGGCCCCTGACGACATCGTCATTTTGGCGATTGATAACGAATCGCTTTCTCAGGCTGAGCATTATCGGAGTGACCCTGAACAGTATGCCGATTTGGCCCCAATTCAACAGTGGCCCTGGCAGCGAGAAGCCTATGCAATCGCGATTGAGCGCCTCTTAGCCGCAGGCGCTAAAGCCGTGGCGGTGGATATTGTGCTGACCACGGACAGTGCCTATGGCCCAGCCGATGATGACCGCCTCAGTGCCGTGTTGGAACAATACGGCGATCGCGTCACCCTGGCCATGAAATATGAGGGCGATCAGCTGCGGCAAGGGACTTTACTCAAACCGACGCTGCCGCTCGATCAGTTTCAATCCGCTGGCATCCGCCTAGGCAATATCAACTTTCCCTTAGAAAATGACGGGCGCATTCATCGTCAGGGGTACACCTATCTGCAAACACTGGAGGCGGCGAGCGGCGGCCCCAGCGATCTTGGTGAAACCGCTCCTGATTGGTCCACAATCACCAGTTTTGCCGAAGCGACATTGCAGTCAGCGGCGATCGCCTATCCGGAGCCAAGCGGCACTGGCATTCATTTTTTGGGGCCAGCCCAAACCTTTGAGCATGTGCCGTTTTGGTACGTGTTGGATACTGACCTGTGGTCCAACTATCTGCAGGCGGGGGCAGTGTTTCAAGACAAAATCGTGATCATCGGTACCACGGCCAGTCTGCATCAGGATTTCCACAGCGTCCCGTTTGCCAAGGGCATCGCCTACCCCGCCCCCATGCCCGGGGTCGAGATTTTGGCCAACGATATTGCCACCTTACGCACGGGCAACGCCCTGACGATTGGCCTGTCTCAGCCGCTAGCTCGGGCCGGCTTATTGGTAGTGATCGGGGGCGGCTTTCTCGTCGGGCTTTCCCGCAGCAAGCGCATTTTGCAGCGCCTGATGTGGACGGCGATCGCCACCGGCGGTTGGTTGGCGATCGGCTTTATCAGCTTTATCGGGGCAGGCGTCTTTTTGCCCACTGCTGGCATTGCCGTCACGTTGATGATGTGTGGCGGCTGTTATGCCACCACCGGCCTGGTGGCCGAACAGTTTCGTAAGCAGCGGCTACGCACCACCTTGGCTCAATATGTGACCTCGCCCATCGTGCAAGAAATCATCAGCCAGGAAGAAGATTTTCAAGATTTGCTAGAGGCACGCCAGGCTGAGGTGGTGGGAACGCTGTTGGGAGCTCGCTATCAGGTGCTCGCCGTCCTCGGCTATGGCGGCTTCAGCGAAACATTTACAGCCGCTGACACCCAACGACCGGGCAACCCGATTTGCGTGGTCAAACGCCTGCGCATCGTCAGTGACGACCCGCAATCGCATCAGCTGGCCCATCGCTTATTTGTCTCAGAGGCCAAAACCCTGGAACGCCTGGGGCACCACAGCCAGATTCCGCGCCTGCTGGCTCACTTTGAAACCAGCACGTCGTTCTTCTTAGTCGAAGAAATGGTGCAAGGCAACATGATCAAAGATGAGCTGTCGTCTCGTCAGGCAAAGTCGCAGGCCTGGGTGATGAACTTTTTGCTCGATCTTTTACCGGTGGTGGAATACGTCCATAGTCAGGGCGTGATTCACCGAGACATCAAACCATCTAATTTGATTCGGCGGGCGGGCGATGGTCGCTTGGTACTCATCGACTTTGGTTCAGTCAAAGAAATTTCTAACCAACTGACGGAGACGGAAGCCCACGTCACCTCCACAATTGGCATTGGCACCAAAGGCTATATGCCCAGCGAACAGTCCGCCGGTATGCCGCGCTTTAGCAGCGATCTGTATGCGATTGGCGTGACCGCGATCGAAGCACTAACCGGCATTTCCCCCTACAAGCTGAAATATGACGATCGCGGTGAGCTGATTTGGCAATACCTGGTGTCGGACCTGCATCCCGCCTTAGGCACCGTGCTGAGCAAAATGGTGCGTTACGACTTTACCCAGCGCTACGAAGCGGCCGAAGAGGTCTTAGCCGCTCTCAAAGAAATCCCCGTAGCGCTGCCCGATGCCCTAGTCGTTCGAACTCCCTTAGTTGCAGATATCAGCACTGAATCAATGGATGAAGACGATGATCGCTGGGATGAGCCCACCGGCTACTTGCCGACCGACTGGGCAACCGAATCGAATGAATCAACCGAGCCAGAAAGCCGCATGGGCTAGTATCAAAGCCGCATCAGATGGTCCTATCGCTCCTTAACCCAACAGGGCTATTTGTCTTCTTGGGAAACTTCTGTCATTAGAACATTACATGCACGTTAGTGACAAAAGGCCTTTCGTTACTAACGTGCCTACCAGCTAAAGCGATATCTACGCCGCTAACAACTGACGGAGAACAAAGTGCAAGATACCACCGTTGCGGTAGTATTCCACTTCATCCAACGTATCGATGCGACAGAGCAAGGGTACTGATGTTGTCGTGCCATCGGCGCGATACACCGTTAGCGTCACCGTCATGCCCGGCTGAATCCCGCCGCTCACTCCCGTCAGGTCAAAGGTGTCAGTGGCATCAAGCTGTAGGGTTTCACGGGTGGCACCCGGCTGAAACTGCAGTGGCAACACACCCATGCCCACCAGATTAGAGCGGTGAATGCGCTCAAAACTTTCGGCCACTACGGCTTTCACCCCCAACAAACGCGTGCCCTTTGCGGCCCAGTCCCGCGAGGAGCCAGTGCCATATTCTTTACCGGCAACTACGATGAGGGGCACACCAGCCGCTTGATACTGCATCGCCGCGTCATAGATCGACATTTCAGTGCCATCCGGCATGTATTTGGTCACACCGCCCGCAGAACCGGGCACCATTTCGTTTTGTAAGCGGATGTTGGCAAAGGTGCCGCGCATCATCACTTCATGGTTGCCGCGTCGCGAGCCATAGGAGTTAAATTCCGTAACGGCCACGTCGTGATCTTTCAGGTAATCCCCTGTCGGGCTCGCAGCTTTGATCGCCCCTGCCGGGGAGATGTGGTCGGTGGTGATGCTGTCACCTAGCAAGGCCAGCGGTCGCGCGCCGATGACATCGGCAAAGCTGCTGCCGTTAACTGTTGCCGCCATGTTGTCAAAGAAAGGTGGGTTTTGTACGTAGGTGCTATCGCCCTGCCAGTCATAGGTTTGACTTTCTTCGGCAGCGATCGCCTGCCAATCAGACGTACCAGTAAACACATTGCTGTAGCGACTGCGGAACATCTCGGGCGTCAACGCCGCCGTCATCACCGTCTGAATTTCTGCTGCAGTGGGCCAAATGTCCTTGAGGTAAACGGGGCGCCCCTCGGTGTCTTGGCCGATAGGATCTTGTTTGAGGTCGATCGCCAGATTGCCCGCGATCGCGTAGGCTACCACCAACG
>ERZ1740065.2997-NODE-2997-length-10559-cov-11.951923_pt1 | contig 10559 bp, 11 predicted proteins | sample MGYA00581738_ERZ1740065 | MGnify/ENA primary metagenome ERZ1740065 (study PRJEB43018, sample SAMN04849749) | marine metagenome | isolation source: floating plastic debris | place: Pacific Ocean | collected 2008-09-01 | study: EMG produced TPA metagenomics...
GTTTTTGGTGTTTTTGTGTGGTGTGGTTTTTTTTGGTGTGTGAGAGCGGGGGTGTTGTTAGTTGTTTTTGTTTTCTGCGGTGGTGTTCTGAGGTGAGGGAGACTGCTGGTGGGTACAGAGGGGGGGAGGCTGCTGGTGGGTACAGAGGGGAGGAGGTGGAGAAGACGGCTCACTCACCGAGGGCTGGTGCCTGCGTTGTTACTGATGCAGACAGCGGTTGTACGGAGAAATTATCGATAGCAAAGTCTCCGCCTCTAAACAGCTCATCGGCATTCCTCGTTCTCTTAGCAGCGATAACTATCCTGAACGGACCTATCAGAGAACAGCAAAACTAACTAGCCGATAGTGCCCAGTGCAGCACTGTACTGTCCAATATATTACTCAATGTTACCAAACCCATCGCTCATTACCTTACTGCAATACACTACATAACACTCTTTGTATCTCTCACAATGCTATGCAATTGAACTACTCGGCATGCTACTGTGTATGACCAAATACTAGCTCCGTTGCAGCGAAATCCAAGTTGCAAATGAAACACACCTTCATGTTCAAAGCTCTGTTCCGCCATTCTCCAGCCACTATTAGCCATAGAGTCAAACTGCCATATGACCGTATCCTGCTCCGTCTGTCTTTTCTTACGCGACATTTCAGAGGCCACGGAGACAGTTAGAGAGCCTAGATTGTCGCCATTCGCGTGGTAGGCGAGACTGAGCTTATGGTTACTCTCATAGCTGTACATAGGAACTGACACCATGTACCCGATCTCATCATTCTAGAACATAGATCTGAGTGTAGCCTTAGTTTATAACGGACAGGTATCGGTTAGGGTAAGGGACATTACCACTTGAGCAGAGCTGTCCATCAACATGTAGCCGCTGGTGCTGGGGTTGGTGTAGCCGCCATCAGGACCAGAGCTGGGATAGTTGGGAGACTGTCCTGTACGCCATTGCCATTGGTAGTCCGTCCCATCGCTGACAGTCAGTCCTGGACAGCCTCCCTCAGCATCGAACGAGCAGGCAAAGTATCCGTAAGCTGGAAAGACAAGATTCCAGTAACAAATACATCTGTCCATTGCCTCTCATAGCAAGCAGCAGAAGTTATTATTCTTATAGAACAGCTACTCTGGGTTATGTGCTAGTAGGGATGGATATCGAGTACAATTGTTGATATTCATTTGTTTTTGGAGTTGTCCTCTCAATAAATCGAATTACCGAACTACTCACGATGACCAGGAAACTGTACGATGGCAGCATCGAAGATATTTTTTCTGACACAATAATTGCTTCTGTGTAAAACCAGTAATCAGTGTTTACACTCCTCAAATAAATTTTTTTTAGACGAAATAGTAGTGAGATTATCGGACAGTATGTTCGTGTATTGATGCTGTATCTGATACGATACGCTACAGTCAATATATTGATATGTAAGTTGTATAGGGTTTTCTAATATCGAGATTGCGGATATCGGATACCGGTATGGGATACCGGTATCGAATCCATCCCTATGTGCTAGCACAACAAGGTACTAGTACAAGCGAGGTATTAATACAAGCGAGGTACTAGTACAAACAAGGTACTTAGGTATGGGATATTTAGTTTTACACCACAACTTCCCTCAGTCATAGGTACTAGTACGAATAGAAGTGAGGTACTAGTGCTGGCAGGACACATGTACTAGTACTAGTAGCACTGACAGACTCATACTGGTACAACTGTGGCACTAGTACACCAGCCCTACTAGTTCTACTAGGAAAGAGGTACTAGTACAAGTATGACAGGGTCATTAGGACTAGTAGCACTGGGGTACCAGTGTGACTGAGTTACTAGTACCTCAGTCAGTGTACAGTTGAGGTACTAGCCCCTGAGTCAGTACAGTTGAGGTACTAGTACCTCAGTCAATACAGTTGAGGTACTAGCCCCTCAGTCAGTACAGTTGAGGTACTAGTACCTCAGTCAATACAGTTGAGGTACTAGCCCCTCAGTCAGTACAGTTGAGGTACTAGCCCCTCAGTCAGTGTACAGTTGAGGTACTATCTACGAGAGGTTTAGTGCTTACGCGCAGGTGTGGTCTCAGGAGCAGTGGTGGTCATCCTAACTTCTCTCCAATTGATCTTCCAGCCTTCCAGCTCCGTCTCCTCACTCGTGACAAACTGCAGACGGACCTTATTCCTCGTTGACCTATATATGCTGCCGACAGCCGGCCCAGAGATGACAACAGGAGCATCTCCTGATCCCATGTCAGTTATCTTAGAGAGATAGAAATAGTCTCTTAAATTACATCAGAATACACTAAGATATGACTATAGCAAGTGGAAATTTACTTACGGTGAGCGTGTCAAGGTCAGATTCGGTGTTAAACTCTTCCATCTCCAGCTCGATGACAGAGCCTTCAGTGACCTCAATATCCCAGATGTGTGAGAATGAGGCTGGGTAGAAGCTGGGATAGTCGGGTGAGAGGATAACTCCCTCCGTGCCTGTGATACTCGTCTCCGTTCCATCAGCATTCTCTGCAGATTTGAGGAGAGCGACATTACAACAAGTCTCTGTCTGCGATGGCAGTAGTTGTAGCTGCCGATATGCTCACCAAGAGCAGAGCTGGTGGGAGAATCAGGGTATAGAGGAACTCCGCTGCAGTCTACTTCAGGTACATCAATGTCGTCCAGAGCGATATTTGACCCTCCTGACGTAGCTGTCCTCTTAGCCTCAAACACCAACTGAACAGGAGCAGGACACATATATAATGTGTGGGGTGGGGGCACTGAGTGACATGTGTCAATGGAGGGGCACTGAGTGACATGTGTCAATGGAGGGAGCACTGAGTGGTACTTGTCAGTTGGAGGCAGTGATATGGAGTACAGAGTGAAGTGCATTAGTTGGAGGGAGTATTTAATGACAAGTCAATAAGGTGGGGGAGCAGGAACCATTGAGTGACATGTGTCAATGGAGGGGCACTGAATGACACGTGTCACAAATCTTACCATAAATCTTTTACTGTATCTGAAATTAATGGTAGCCGGTTGGCTGATCCAACCGTTGGTGACATCACTGCTGGACCAGAGCTCTTTAACATAGTCTCCTCCATCCTCCTGCAGCCAGACTCTCAGTGTGCTTGACGTCCCATCTGATAATGACTCGATAGTGTTTGGATCTGTCTACTCGTTCAAAACTACATGTGTGAATGAAACTTACTGGAAATGCTGTACATGAATGACACTTGATGGCAGGTGTTGGGGTCAAAGACTGTCCTTGATGTGAGCTGTGCAATGTCGTTTGCCGCCTAGAACGAGACACGAATGAGAAAAAAAGGAATAAATGGACGCACTGAAAGCATGCGATGGGTGAATGGTTGTTATGATGGCTAGTTGCCTATTTCCCTGTCCTGAACGTTCTTCAAAAACTCTTCAAAAATTCTTTAGAAGTGTTCAAGAACTCTTCAGGAATTCTTAAGAATTATCAGGAGGTCTAAAGACCTCTTGTTTTTTAAGAGATTCCGGGCGAGGAAATAGACAATTACCTTGTGGTGTAAACCTTCTCACCTGATCGTTGGCCTTGACCATGAAAAACCTGCCGGACCCCGACGTTGCGTCAGCAGACGGCACTCTACTCTCCACGACGCCAGATTTAACCTTCCACCGCAGCAAATCATTGTCCTCCGGCAAGGTGTATCCACACCAATTGGCATCAAAGTCACAGCTGTGCTGACCAATGGCTGAAAGGCACATATCATACGTACAGGAAACAGTAGTAGAGACAGGGGGAGATAAACCAACATAGACACCAGTCACTCACGATGGGGTGTGGTGGGTGCGGGTGTGGTTGAGGTTGTAGCTGGAAGCAGAGAGATTGGTTTACAGCGGACAGACAGACAGACAAACAAGGAGCAGCCATTAATCAAGCCGCTCTACATTTGCAGCACAGCGATGGAGAATCGACTTTGGTTTATCAATAAAACTGATGATAACCAATATTTGGCAAATCGGTACTTTTTTGAAGCGGCAATCAAAGAGGACGACATAGAGAAGGATTAAAAAGTTGAAGTTATCCAACTTAAGCTCCTGCTAGTTAGCGACTACCAACAATCCAAGAGCGCTACTAGCTGATATGGGTGCACTTGAGTTCCTATTGGTGTTGGACGTATGTCATACATTGTAATCTGTTGTAATATGTTGACATATATGTCCAATACCGATAGGAGCTCAGTTGGACTCGCTGATATCAGTAATTTGCAGAGGACTAGCTGATGGAATCTGATCAGCAATAGTCAGGGTGTTACTAGGCAATGGTTAGTTTGTTACTAGGCAACGGTTAGTTCGTTACCAGGTAACAGTTAGTTACTAGGCACTGGTGAGTTTATTACCATAGAATGGTTAGAGTGGTCTGTAATAGAACAAACACTAGCAGTCACTCTGCAGGTGGCTATGGTGAAAGTATGTATCCAACAAGTGGAATCCATAGGTATTCCTTCAGACTTGTGCCTCAGTTGGTGAGGTAGAGTAAGTCAAAAATGAAAATCCCCCTCTAGGCAGCGAGACTCAAATTAAGATCTAAATAGTGTGTGAAGTTCAAATTGTGCCTAAACCCTGCAGGAAGTAGATCCTTCTGAGTTTCCTCATCATCAGTACGTGAATTCAACGAGTGGGAATCCGTCAGTATTTCCTCAGACAGGTGTCAAAGTAGGGCATGCTCAAGTAATACCGTAGTGTTTGGCTGGTAGACGGTTTCATTGTGAAATGTTCCTGCCACATTCATCAGGATTGCGAGGAATTATGAGTGGATACTGGATACTGTACTTCCTGCGATGATGCGACAGTGAATAGCTGTGAAACTATAGTAGAGTGGTGAAGCTTGTAATGGTATTTGGCAATAGGCAAAGGGCAATGACATTTGTTAGCAATAATTTACAATAAGGATACAACATTTTCAAAGCCATAAAATGATCCCTGTGTGGCTTTTACTGTGTCCTTTGAGGGAGCGGATTAGAGGAAAGTGGAAAGGCTGTGAGAATCATGAAGGGAGAGAAGTGGTACAACGGAGAGAAGAATCTAAGGGGACACCACAGCACTTCTTACAGTGGGCGCTGGTTGTACTGCGATATGGCACTGTGGTCGTTGTGAAACTAGATGATTGCGTGGATGTACTGGTTGTTGTTGGCGAATGCGTAGTAGATGTGGACATCGTAGCAGCCAATATTGACTGTGTGGTGGTTGAAGTAGTTGTGGGCATGGTTTTTACCGTGGTTGTGGTTGTTGTAGCAGTTGTGGACGTTGTTGTAGCTGTAAGTCATTCACATTCGTGTGTTATTTCACAGGATGAGTGCGGCACATCAGATTGAGGTTAAGACACAGCTACACCAATACTGTTAACCGATCGCCATCACCTACACGTTGGAGTTGTTGTGGTGGGTGTTGTTGTCGTTGTAGGCTTTGTTGTCGTTGTAGGCGTTTTTGTCGTTGTAGGCATTGTTGTTGTTGTAGGCGTTGTTGTTGTTGTTGTAGGCGTTGTTGTGGTGTCCGCTACAACACAATACAACACGCATGCATAGGAAACATGGCATGCAAGGAAAAGAATGTGCTCAAGACTGGCATGCTGTGTGATGCAAGAGCATACATGCAGGTGACATGATGAAAATCTCTTCTGCATTACAGATATTTTGGCAGCAAAAAGCTCAAAAACAACAAAAATAGCTTTCTAAGCGCATTTTTTATGGTTCTCAGTTGTGGCTTACTGACTGCGTAGCATATGTGTGGAATATCACAAAATTGTATGGGAAAAGGTAGCCTGTGATATCAGGCTTCATCATCATAGTGACTCTAGGAATAGAACTTAGGCCATGTCTACATGGCATTCACCTACTACTATAGTTCATACATTATTCACCATATGGCCATTATGCTGTCGACCTGGCAACTCCAAACAGACACAGATATCAGTGTAGCAGTAGACACTTACAGCAACCGCAGTCTTCGATGTCTATGTCGTCAAGGCCAATGTCACCAAAACTGTCTGCACCACTGTAGCCAATGAAGAGAAGCTGTAAATAGAGTGACGTTGTCTGACTATTGGGTCTACGGCAGCGCGGCTGATATAACAGTTCAGAAGACAGCCCAGGCGTGGAAAGAAGCGAGAATGTCTCTTGTCTAACATCAATGAGATGAAGCGCTTGCTGTGAGAAGAAAAAAGGACAATTTTCTATTTCCCCGCCCTGACCCTTCTTGAAAAATTCTCTAGAATTCCTCAATAACTTTTCAAGAACTTTTAAGAAGTCTTCAATAATTCTTAAGAAGTTTCAAGAATTCTTGAGAAGTCTTGAGATTTAGGACTTTTTGTTTTCTGAAGAGATTCTGGGTGGGGAAATAGACAACTAACAAAACAAGTGTATGCAGCCTGTATCGTGTATTGCATGCATCATGCTGATTTCATGCAGCCTATGACCAGGAACTAGTTAGCATCGATATGATTGGCTAAGAACCCACCACAAGTCCATGCTGTAACGAGGGGTGATTATATAGACAAACACACAGTTGTAGATCAGTAGTGCTACATTAGTCATACGCTCTGCCTTAGTACCTCTGTCGGAGCAGCCATCCAGTACGTCTGCCTCATGTGCACCCATTCGTCAAGGCTGACCAGGTCACGCCACCAAATGGGCTCTGGGTATCCCTCCAGCCAGACCTATCAATTGATACAGAGACTTATCAATTGATTACGAGAATGCACTGTAAACAGACCTCCATACAACACTAGACTAGGTTACAAGCATGTAATATCTGCGTCTGCTGGCTAACGTTTTGTGTTTCGCACTAAAAACATCATTGACCGACATTTTGTGGCAGACGCTGACAATGGGTCCATGACAGTGAGACATTTCCACGTACCTCAAGCCTGTTGACAGACGTACCCAGTGAATGGTACCAAAAGTCCAGATAGAAGCAGCCACAGCGCGGCCAGAACCTTTGAGTAGACAGAACCGCTCTCATGTTGTACTGGAACGAAATGGGATCCCGTTGATGGACAGACAGACAGACAGACATTTACAAGACCTGCTGATAAACCGATATCTCTGATCTGTCAATGCACACCGACAGTGGTCTAAATGCCTGAATATGCTACCGCAATTCCTGTTCGGTGCTGCCAGTGCCTATAGGCATAGCAGGGGTCTCGTTTTTACTAATTATTCTACTAGAATTATTATAGCCCAACAAAATCTACCGTACTGGTGGCAGAACAAACCTTGGTCCCAGGAGAAATAGAGGAATCCATGAGAAGCCAGTACCCGCTGGCCGTTCTAGACGTGTGGTCCACAGACGGACCAGTTCCTGGAGTCTGTGAAGCGATTGTATTCTTCTTCCAATCGAATTGGCTCACAAAATACGATATTTCCAGGCCACAGATCCCTGTCTGGAACACAAGCATCTGGTGTAGTCGTATCAAACAGTAAAAGTAGCAGCAAGTAGTAAAAGTAGTAGCGAAGGGTATGCTTGAGTTCCTATCGGTATTGGACATATGTCAACGTATGTCGAACATGCGTCATGCCTATGTCATACATATGTAATTTGTCATGAGATTACATCATGTATACATATGTATTACAGAGACCAACTCGACATCTGTTTACATACTTTGAACATATGTCGGACATGGCGGGCAAAATAAAAAACATGCCCGACATGTTTTTTACCGACAGTAAGCGTCATGTAAAGTCATGTCTAGTCATATCTAGTCATGTAAAGTCATGTCAAGAAATGTAGTCTTCTTTCACACTGCCATTTCCTCATACCTGCACTGCTTCATGCTCCATGACTGAAGTAACATGTTACTATTATCAAAGACCTTCACCTTCAAAGAGAGAGAGGATACCGATAGGAACTCAAGTATACCTCCTCAAAGTTGCAGAATATGGGGAGTCCAGTGGCGTTAGGTGAGATGACAGCATTGGGACTTCCAATCCGTTGAATGAAAACGGAGTCGATGGCAATATCTCCTCTCACATCCACACCTCGGAAACCGTCAAACAAGACCTGATTAACATAAATTAATACCCATCAGCTCTATTGAAGCCAATAGGACAGCTGGTAAATCACACGATGCTGGCCTCAGTACGCCAACTAACGAACATATTGTAATAGTACAATATAAACACTAATAACCAAAGTTCTATGTAAACAGAGCGAGACAAAAGATTTGTTTTATCATTGGTGATGTATTACTAGATTCTTCTGCTGCCAATAAAATAGTGCATAACAGCTAATGAGAACAATGAGTGACAGAGACTCACGTGAAACGCTGTAGGCTGGCTAACTTCCACTCTTACATCTGTCCAATTGGTCATGGAGCCATTGTACTTGGCTGAGTACAGCCAGACACGCTGGGCAAATTCAGAGTCTTCTGCTCGCGTAGCTACAGATAATCCACCTATTCCACTACCATCGGCCTGGTAGTAGAACTGGATGCTGTAGGTGCCAGATTCTAGAGTGGGCGACCTTAGCCTCGCGAAGTCATTGGGTAGCTAAAATATAGGTAAATGTTTCATGGATTTTCCAGTGGATCAATAGCGGTTTTCTCTGGTTTCGTTACCCGAGGATTTGATGCTTCTATGTAAGCATAAAATCCACTTCCTCCCTGTCCAGTACTAGGGCCAGTGAGAGAGGTGTTGGTAGCTCCCTGGCGTATTGACCAATCAAAGTCATCGATAGTGGCTTCTTGAGTAAATGAGCATATGGAGATACCCTCAAAGTTACAGCTAGTTGATGTGATTCCTTTAAGAAACACAGGAAGATACATGAAATTTGCGAAAAGCCGTACATCTGCAAGTACAGACTGGCTGATGCTGATGGTGTTACGATTGTATGCATGTTAGGGAGTCTGGCGTTCGCAAAAGTACGTTTTTCCGGTATTAACTATCGTGTCAGCGATACTAGTGACACGAATGGTAGTTTTTGAGATTCAAAGATGCGTCTGACTTACCATTTATTGCCTGGATCTGGGTAGAGAGGCAGAACAAAAAGAGTGCTACAAAAAAAATAAATCAGCCGTTTCACGCACATGGAGAGAATGTGTTCAACGACAGGGCAAAGCAAAACCTCTTTCATTGCTCTCGTTCGAACAACGGTTGATCGTTATTCTCTTAGATTCTTACCTAAGATTTCATCCATACCGCAACTTCCGATATATCTATCAAGAAACAAGAAATTACTCCTTTTCTAATAATTATGCAGCGAAGCAGCGGCTACTGCGACGAACGGCCATGTTATTCTATCACCTCGGTGATGAACGAAGCGTACTTGATAGGACGGCCTTTCATTGGCGTATTACCGTTATAACCTTGACATCGGGCCCCAGGGTAACACAACTCCTAAAGTGCCTCTACACGCAGTACGTTCAATTCGGATAGGAAATGTGCAGTAAGAAAGATGATACTTTGTCATTCTATTCTAAGGTAGACCACATCAACTTGAAGATCACTAGTGATGAAACACATGTGGGTGAGAGGAAGTGACTGGCTCCTTGTATTCCCCGATAGAATCATAATACGTACCTCGCAAATAATTCATTTCATAACCGTTGATTTGAGTTACATTAGAAACTTAGTATTACCAACTAATGCTCTGCGATGCCTACACTGAGTTCTAGTTAAGTAGATGAATAACACCGATAATGTGGATAGATATATGAACCATGGCCACAACTGATCTGATCAAGGAGTGAAATACTACTAGTATATGGCAGGCGTACTAAAGCTAAAGCACAGCACAGGTACCTAGTAGTGTTTATTGATTCTATAAACTCAAATAGATATGTCCGCATGCATTCTATGAAATTGATTCACTCAGAAAATCCAATGTCATAAAACTCCACATAACACAAACACGCTCTGTTACTCGTCTTCGGATACGTAGGCTAGTTTATGGGTTTCTGGATGATTTTGACGTATCTGTCAAGGCCACAGCTCGAGCTGAATGTTGCCACACTGGTGTATGACACTTCATCCTGTAAACAGAATGTAGGTTGAGGTGAGGTTTCCTTCCCTGCAGAATCTAATATCTGGCAATCTGACATGTGGCACCATGTCTGTCTGTCTGTCTGTCTGTCTTTCTGTCTGTCTGTCTGTCTGTCTTTCTGTCTGTCAACTCTCCCGGATTTCCCACTCCTGTATTAGCTGTCAGAATTTCGAGTCGAAATCGTAATGATTGGGTTCCTCATGTTCTCCTGTGGCTCATTAGACATATATAGCTGAGATGAGCTCAAATATGACACAATCTTAGCTGTAGAGGGTAGGAGGGTCTCTGAGTTCAGAAAAAAACTGAACCTCCAGTATTCCAAGTCTTACAAGTTGTCACCTATGTAGTAATGGTGTAGTAATGGTGTAGTAATGGTGTAGTAATGGTGTAGTAATTGTGCGTGTAAACAAACTGTGAGTCCAGTTGAACTTAAATACATGCTATACCAAATGCCAGAATGTTAGAACACCACACTGAACTGTAGGGTACTGTGAGGGGTACTATGGGGGTACTGAGGGAGAAATAGAGGGAGAAAGGCAGGGAAATAAAGGGGGAAGGA
>ERZ1740065.2998-NODE-2998-length-10555-cov-12.791714_pt1 | contig 10555 bp, 7 predicted proteins | sample MGYA00581738_ERZ1740065 | MGnify/ENA primary metagenome ERZ1740065 (study PRJEB43018, sample SAMN04849749) | marine metagenome | isolation source: floating plastic debris | place: Pacific Ocean | collected 2008-09-01 | study: EMG produced TPA metagenomics...
TCCTTCGGTTTCCTCTGTCTTAGCCTCTCCACACTCCTCTCTCACCGCTCCATCAGTCTCCCCCTCTCTCACTGCCTCTCTACCCTCCTATCTACTTCCTCCATCCGTTCCCTCTCTCCGCTGTACTTGTCTCTATACCTCTGTATCTGTATTCCAAGCACTCACCACATCTGCTCTGTAGAAGCTGTTGGTTCAATGTTAGCCTTTGTACCTTGATCAGGTGGTATGATGATGAGGGGTGCCCAACAGTCTCACTCATCCATGGTCTCATACAGCCAGCCTCGGTCTAGTATGGGACACTACTCTCAAGGTGGCCAGCCGCCCCCAACCAACATGCCTGGCTACAACCCAGCCTACCCTCAGCCCAATCAGTATCAGGTAATACATTGTGTCCATGACAATACAATTAATGCTGCCAATGTATACTCTGACCTTGGTATGACCTTGATGTCATTGTGTAAAATGTTTGCAGGACGCGAGGATGATGCCTCAGAGTCAGTACATGCAGAGAGCAACGTTGCCACCGCAGCAGGCCGGCCCACCCAATCAGCAACCATCCGCTCAGTACTCCACCAACCTGCCCTATAATTACTGATGTAGCAACTGGTCACTAGTAGCGACTGCTGGACCGGTACCAGAGAGAGCGATGTGCTGTGGTTATACTGCTGATAGTGGTCACGCTATACAGTTCTGCTCTCCTCACGGAATACATCGTATGCTACATTATCATACATGCATTACGATTTATATCTCATCTCTATATCTTATATCTCATCTCTCATCATTTGGCTATCACAACCCTCTAGCTGAGTCTCAAGGAGTGAGCAGTCACCAGTATTTATGTACTGCATTGCCTTCTTTTTCTATAATTGACATTCTCAACCTGTCAGCTTTTCCAATGGCGATACCTTGTTATGTATAAACAGACATGACTTGGATTGTATGTGTGTTTTACTATCACTATGTATCATATATGTACTTTGTAAAAATCATAGATAAACGCAGCTTACAGACGTCATCATAGAACACCTTCATTTATTGGTTTTACTTCATCCATGGCAGTACACTCACAACCAACCAGATTGACTATCATTTCTGGCAGCTTCCGCCAGGTTCCTCTTGTGTGGCAAGGTGATAGCTATGGTAAACAATAATTCTAATATTGCATCAAAGAATGAAAATTTCATTGAAGTGGTATATTTAGTATTACTTCAATCTCTTCCTCCAATTGAGATAGTTATTGAGTAATCAGCCTGTCCTGGTATGTCAGCCAGCCTTTCGCCTATCCAGCAGCGGCCACAGCCTCAACCTCATTGGCAGAGCTCTCGGTCTCAGCACAGCAGCTATCTTAGCTGGCTAATTCCCTCTGCTTCTACCTTCTCAGTCTCATAAACACAAGCTCCTGCCACAGTCTCACCGAGTTCAGCTTGTATTCGTCTCCAGGAACAGTTACAAGCAGTGTCATTCTTGGTGATACCATCTGCGGCTGACAGCCGGTCAGATTGGCTTACCTGGTGGGCTGGTTGGTGGGCCGTATGACTGACTGGCTGGCGGGTGACTGACTGGCTGGCGCGTGACTGACTGGCTGGCGGGTGACTGGCACGCTGACTGGTGACTGACTGGCTGGTGACTGGCACACTGGCTGGTGTTGGTTTGGAATCATTTAATGGCTTTTTAGCGGCTGTTATGTCCGATATTCAGGTATATCACAAGAAAAAACTGCCTGATATGTGCCGCTGCATAAGCAAAGCTGTGTGTTCATGTTCAGTTTCTATATGGAGTCAGGACCCCTAATATCATTTGGTCACAATCATCAAGCAGTGTATTAGATGTGGGCTATGTCGTTTGGATGGTCAATGGCAGAGAGTGAATGAGTTTCTCTATTGAAGCCCACAATCAGGATTCAGTGGCACTGAGCTACTGTTTTTCTTAGGCCTAGGAATAATTTGTTATACTCACGTATAGTTAGATAACAGCCTTGTCATAGTGACACCCTTACAAAGCTGGTCTCCTGTTACAGTCTGTGTATATTGTGATACATTTGAGTACGGAACAAAAGGTAATGAAGTGTGCGCAGATGAATAAAAACGTTCATACAATCATAGCCCAGGTCAGCAGCGCCTATTGTCTGAGTGTGTTTGGAGAGTCAGCAGACGGATATTCAGTACTGAGATCCGTGTCACTCACAATTGGCAATCAGATTGTGGGATCTCATGCTGACCTCAGCATACCGTCACACTTACACTACACACTTACCCTCTACGAGTCGTGGCAGGCCCTAAAAAGGTAAGAATGAGATTTTTTTCAGTGCCATATTTCGGAGACGATGTTAACTTTGGACTCGCATTTGTGAGATATGTATGTGTATAGCCTTAGCACAAACATGCATTTTCAATTAACGTGCATCAGCATACATTCATTTACTTCTCCGTTAGAAATCTCACTGCTACCACATTTCATTCTGAGGTTTTCTACCTCCATCCTACACTCCTTCCCATATCCACTCCCTTAGATCCCTTAGTATGTCTGCATGTGTTAACTGGTGACACTACAGACGACACTTGCGAGCACTGAGTAGCAATCCTGAGACCAGATGCTGAAAGCAAGACTCCCCACACAGCAGGAGCTAATTGAACTATACAAGGAAGTTGAGTCACTGAGGAAAGAGAAGAAATTGAGAGATGACACAGTAAAATTTCTGCAGAAGGAGAAAGAGGCTCTACAGAAAGAGGTAAACTAGTCACATTGACACACTGACAAAGAGCATCAGTTCAGCAGAGGTGAGACATCGGGAGAGTTTTATATTCTTGTGTATATGATGAGAGAATCATTGTAGCTGCAGGCATACGAACAGGTTTGGGAGAATGCAGCTACAACAGCACCGTCAGCGTCTCGTGAGCTGGAGTCTGAGAATAAACAACTTCAAGCTGATGTACTCCACTTAAAGGTAAGTAGTGATGGAGAGTGCCGACTTTTGGCTACCAATGTGAAGATTTGAGGTGTTCATCGTTGCGTTCTCCTACAGTCTGGTGTCTGCTTTTTCAGGCAATAAAACTCAACTTCACCTTATAATTTATTTTCACTTGCAGTTGTGATACAGCCACAACTTCTCGAATCTAATCTAACATACTTGGTCACTTACCATTTGTACTTACTGGTATCAAAAGTACTGATGCAGATGCTTTCCATATTTTTAAGGATCTGATACGCCGACAAAATGTCCTGCTAAAGAACACTCGTGCCACAAACCAACTGACCATGGACAAGAAGTTGGTGGAGACACTATGCAGGAACCTGTCTGAGTTACTGGAGACTGTCTGCACTCCGATGAGGTATATATGAGACGCTGGTAGATATTCCACCTTATGACTACAACTTGTTGACTAGAACTTCTTGATTATACTAGTGATCAAATACAGCGGGAGCTAACCAACCAGGTGGATATGTTACAAAAGACAACTGCTAAAAGATCGGACAATGGTTGGCACTTCCTGGAGGTCATAGATAGAGCGGTGCTGGAGCTGAAGGCAGTCAACAGAAGGTAAGCGCGCGTCTGTCTATACGGATGGATGGTAAAAGTACATTTGGGGTAGTTGTCTCAACCCGTAGTTCCCTCAAAAACAAGAATTCTTGAAGACTTCAATTCTACAAGAACTTTCAGGGAGGGGAAATAGACAACTACCATGTTTGGTTTCTCACTTGATAGGACAGCTGACTTACCGGATCTACGAGCATCGATAGTCAAGTACTCAGGTACAAGTAACCTGCTGACCTGCAGTAGTACATCACTAGCCAACCTATCACAGCCAACTACACCGAGCAGACGTAGAGGTGCTGCTCTCGGTAAGCTGGGCAGGCTCGAGAGAAGTAGGAGCGCGCCGGCACTCAACGGTAATGATGTCATCAATATGGCAGCGTGTCAATTGCTTGGTGGAAGGACCTTACACAGACGCACCGTCTGCTATTGCAGGTTTAGTTCCTCACCCACCAACAGCTCCGCCTCCATCTGCTATAAAGAGTATCTACAAATCTGACAGCCCGGTCCTGGCCACTGTCAACATGAGAGATATCGGCGCGACACACTTACGCAATGCTTGATACGGTGGAAATTCATCTACATTCATTAAAGACACTTCCCTATTCATAGCCACATCTATATATCAATAGAATATATAATTCCTGCACGATAACAGTTCAATAACTATCAGTGTGATGGCTGGTGTGACAGTTGACGTGACGGTGAGCCATACGGAGTTGAAGTGAATGGTGTGACACTGGAGAGCGGTAGGCTGTGTCGGTCAATGTGAGACGGTGGTTGCAGTGGTCTGATTGGAGTGAGCGGAGGCGTTGCACTACCGTGAATGATCTGATAGGCCGACGAGCGTGACCAATCGTCTTTAAATATTTGTATAGTGAGATAAGAGACAAGAGAGGAGAGCCTGCTGTAGACATGAGCCAGTACGAGCTGGTCATTAGCGTCACGTCTCACCCGCACATGCACAGAGCCCGCCTAGAAATAAAATGCACGGCCTGTTAATGTACAATCATCAGCAATATGTAATATGGGTCAGGTGATGCACTGCCTCTGTCACATGACACACTGGCATCGTCACACTGGCACCAACTTACCAGTTTACCAAAGCCCAAAGTCCAGAAATGTTCGTTTCTGAATTCCAGAACTCCATCAAGAGTACACGCTTCGCGCAGACACTTATCTAGCTGGCCGATCATGTGTGTAGGTGTAGTCTGTAGCAGTATCTTTCCTGTAAGGATTACAGCGACATAGTGAATATAACATACTCATATACAGAGCACATAGTGGCAGGCCGATGATTCCAGAGCCTTCCATCTTTATATGTATGATCCTTGCATTGGTGTCATAAATGAAGATTGGGGGCTGCGATATGTACGCATGTGCAGTGAAAGACGTTACTGTAAAAGGGGAAAATTTAGCGTGGGAAAAATATTTAACAAATATAGTGATTTGAAGGAAATGATAGATACAAGTAGATACAGTTAAGTTTCTATCAGAGTTGTCCCATCATGACCACCTTTTTGAGTTGTCATCTCATTATTAATAAAACTGCTCTGATGATTGTAGGCACATTCGTGATTTCATAGATACTGAGTTATTTTGTTGGGGAGATAATTCTATTCAATTTTTAGAAGGACTCCATTCACAAATGTTAAAATTCTTTCTTGCTATTATGCTAATTTCGGGAAAAAGTTAAATGTTTCTGCTGCTAATTATTCCACTTGTACAGTACATGCATCACACTGTGCTGCTGCCACTACTCACGAACGCCGAGCACTTACTGTACTGACTGTACTGACAGCACCGACAGCACTGATGGAGGGGATGCTGTATGCTCCATCATCATCTAGCATGATCTACTGCTTTATAAGTTAAATTCAAGAATTTACACTCCTTACAGACATAAAAATATTCTAGTGCTTATAGAAAGACGGGATTTATTCCGAGAAAAGTTTTGGTTTGTGCTGGTGAGTGGCCCTCTGGCAACAAGAAGTACGTCAGTAATTTACAGTGACTAACCAGTGTACGAAGCCATAGGGAACATGGTGGCTATCGTGAAAACGCCGATACAAATGGCGGCAGCGATGTCAGAGCCCTGGTAGTTCCTGCAATAAAAACTGGTCGTCATGACAACAGTGTAAATAGGCAGCTTCATCACTGACCGCAGAGTAAAACGGTTGACTCACTTGAGATCTATGGCCAAGTAGGCGGAGAATACGGAGAGTGATGACGCGCAGCCCAGCAGCGTCAGCGGATTAATCCTTGGCAGCAGGATCTTACTGAGGGCTGGGATAACGTGGCAGATACTAAAACCAAGCAAACCCCAGTAAACGGCGGCAGCAGTGAGTAATGGTAAGGGAGGCAATAGAGAGTCTACTAACACACTGACCTCTCGCTGATATCAGTAACGTGTTCCTGAAGCCAGCTAGAGCTCGCTGCCTGTATCACATGCTGGAACGGGATATTCTCCACGCTGTATATAATGACGTTGTGTACTACCAATGCCGTCGCAGCGCCTAGAGGCAGACGCCCTCTGAAAGTTATTGCACAGCATCAGTATCATACAACTTACACCAATAAGAGTACAAGGAGGAGACAACTCCTATGGTACGTACATGTGGATATGATGTGGCTCGAATATCTTTTCAATGCTCTCCTTGAAGATGAAGAAACTGCCGAGTTGTGCTAGCATAGTACTGGAAAACACAGCCAACACCTGCAACACGGTATGTACCGTATGTGACGTATGACGTATGGTATGTGACATATGACGTATGGCGTGTGACGTGTGGCGTGTGACAGCAGCACTCATTACAAGGGATTTCCAGTGAGACGCTAACCTCAAATCTTTCATAGCCGAAGGAATAAATTGCTGTGGATCGCTTGCTATAGGTCCACAGGGAGACGGCGGCTGTGAGGAGGTAAGCTATATCAAATACCGTCAGGTAAGCAAGAGCAGTCATAGACATAGAGTTCGACAGCTGGCACCAGAGAAGCAGCACAACTACAACATCAATCAATCAATGTCAAGGTCATGCGATAGGAGAGTGGACCGCTGATAGATTGCTGTGAACTGACTGGATGCGATGATATTGATACACAAGTAGAAGAGGATTCTGCGGCCCTGAGATGAGCGAGTGAGCACTGAGTACATGTCCTTGACCCGTCTGCTCCGGGTTGTCGGCAGCGAGTGAAATGACTGTAATACAGAAACCAACAACTGAGCACAAATCATCAGCGGGCAGACAGCAAAAGGTAAGGTGGGACAACTCCTTAATTAGGGATACAAGGGCCATATTTACTGTATTAGTGGCAACTATAGAGGTTTAAACTAACAGTTTGGGTGATGGTAACAATAGTAAATACTTTCTATTCGCAAAAAATTGTGATCGTACAATAATGGCAAAAGTGCAAAAATTCTAAGCGCAAACGTTTCACAGTTGCACTGTAGTAGGTGGTGTTTTGTAGTGGACAATAGTCTTAGCAGGCAATAGCAAGGATCTCAACTCGGTCAACAAAAAATCCTTACAGCAGGGATCAGGAGGCCATCAAGAAGGATTTTGGATCTTTGGCAGTATTGTAACACCACGAATAGCTCAGCATTACCATCGTATTACCGTATATGCCTACATTTATACCATAGAAAAACGAATTTTTAGTTCATTATGGGGATAGCCATTTCTTACTTACGATACCATATTGACTGGCGGGCTGAGTAATAACAACTAAAATCAGAACTGAAAGGCAAAAATCTGAGTGAGTCGAAGAAAATCCTTATGCTATATGAAATCTCTCATTTCATACTTAGACAAGCTAAAAATCCAAACAGTAAGAGTTAAATCCGAATAGTTGAGATCCCTGCAGTAGTTCTTACACTATACTTTCTGCCCCAGATAACACCTATGCTGTATCACAGTGAATAACAGACATAACAATCAAAACACTGTCGCCATGGTAATGACCCCAACGGGGAGTTCATATGATGCAGCATAAAACTCTTGCCCTAAACATGAATTTCATTAAAACTAACAGAAGCTTTCGGGCAGAAACTAGCATTGAATTGAATCCAACCAAATTTCCAGTACTATTCGTTGATGAGACCTAAGCGCACTGCAATCCATGGGTTGGAGGTAGCAAATATATCATACACCAGATCTAAGAGTTCGGTCACCTAACTAGATATATACTCTGTCATAGTTATTTGGAGTCATCCTCTCTTAGTGCTGTTCATCAAACTTGGTTATTATTTCAACCGCTATCTTGTTCCATCACATAAAGTTGTTACAGTTCAGGCCGCAATAAATACAACGAGTACATTAAGTAGAGTAAGTAGAGTAAGTAGCTGTAGGTCGAACTCAGACTACAAGAGTATGCTTCATTCTCCTGATTAGTCACCATAGCTGCAGCGTTACCACACTAAAATCGCTAACAACTTCTCTATCAACAGAGGATATAATGATCGTAAACTGACCATTGATTCGTCAATATCTCCAGCAAAGACCTGGTTAGTTCCACGTAACCGAGCATCAGTTCCTAAACAACATGGAAAACATTGAATCAATCACATACACCTACATGTGGCTGATTCACAAACAAAACATGCAAAGTAAACCAGAAATATTCTCCTTTAGAAGATGTTTAGTAGATAGCGATCTACATACCCTCCATGAAGACAGATGTGGCACCACTGGGGAAAGTATTAGATGTCATAGCTAGTCTGTTTCATCCACTATCAGACCATCATCAAAAACACCACTTGACTCTGCAATAGAAAGACGATTACGTTAGATGTACGTAACAGCGAGGAGCCATTCATGATGTGGAAAATCCATCACTTCAGCTGCGCCATGGCGTACAGCTCTGCATTCCAGCATCAAGTTTTGAATGATTGAGCAGAAAAAGTAGATAATACAATGAACATGATTAAATGACTAGCAGACAAGGTTGAATTATCAACCTTTTACAAACCTTCATCTATGGTAAGAAGGGAAAATATATTTCGGTCTGTGGTCATAAGCTTCAACAGAATATAGGCATGCGAGTGAAGTTCCTTCCTTTTCTAGTAAACCTGGCAGGGAGACATATTATAAAAATCCGCTGATGTGGAGTACCATAGTCCTGTGTGTAGGCTCGCATTTAATAATCGAATGAGACAATTTGTCTATATGAATATAACTGTATCGTTCTAGTTCGCTACGGTACCCTTAAGAGTGGGTCTCGGGCTCGGATTTCCCAGAGTAGAGATTACCACCGAAGAAGGGAACGCTAGTTTTTGTTTATATCGGTTGTGTGGTGAATGTTTGAAAGAAAAAGAGAAGACTTCTGAAAACAGATTTCCTGCAGATAAATATTTGTAGCTCTTCTTTCATACTTCTGTGCTTGGTTAACGCATAGCGATAGCTTCAGCTCCTACATCATCAATCAATCACCAGCAAGTTTCACGCAGCTCGATAGATGTTTTACAACGGAGATAATAAAGACCAGTTTATGGAGTTTTGTGAATCGCTTTTCAAAGACAGGTTTACCGAAAACGATTCTGAGTTCACAGCTTTTATGAACAAACCTCTCCCAAGTCCTCCAGTAGTGAGCACTCAAACTGAGAGGCGGTATCAACATGAGTGGTAAGTTGGTAAACTTATCTCTGCGAACATCATAGTATGTTTGAAATCTAGGCTTACATGTCAGATTTGCTACGATAATGTTATCGATGGCACTGGCACTAATTTCCCCAGCTATGCCTTTCGCAACATTTTTTTCGAGAATAAAGGCTCATATCCACAAATCAGAACTGGAATGCCATGGTTATATCGCACTCCTAAAAAAACACAAAAATTGATGGATAAAATCACAATGAAGATGCAGTTGCCGCAGCGAACCCTTATCATTGACTCTCTAGCATCTATCATTCAGATCCTACATATGTTATCTCTGTTACTTTCAGGAGAGGAGGAAACCGCTTTAATGAGAGCAGAGATGATAGAGGCGGCAATGACAGATGGAGGGGATCGCGCGATCATGATAGACACGGAGGCGGCTCACATCACCACAATCGGCGCTACAACCCATACAGCCGCCCCCGCTATTAATGGTGTACCATCCTCATGCTGCCGGCACTCATTACTGCCGCTGACCGACACTCATTACTGGCGCTGACCGACACTCCTCCACTCATCCCCACACCTTGCTGTAAGTCTCCTATCCACTATCTGCATGGTATGTAATTGGGAGTTTTCCTATTATGTGAAGGAATACTGAGTATTTCTCGATTACTGTGCAGCTGCTCATATGGTTTGGTATGGATGAGTGTGTATGTATTGTTGTAAATAAAAGCTATAGTCAACCAAACTCTCATTCTACTGCAGCTAGTGTTGGCAAAACAATGATTGCCTGTCTTCGGGTCAACTCAGGCAAAATAAATTGTCTATAGTTATAATAGGTCAAGGTCATCTTGCTGAATGCTGGCACGCCTTGGTTTATGTCCTATCGGTGGTTGTTGGTAGGCGGAGCTTGACTCTACCTCTGTGAATAGAATGAGTCTGATAGTCTGAGAACGACGTCACAGCAAGGCGCAGGTAGATACTAACCAGTTAGATCGAGCAGCTCGGACACATGGTGCTGACCCATGTCGGACTCTAGCAGATTTACTGCTGCTGCATCATCCTCATCGTTACCATTTAAGTCTAGCAGCATTGCATACCTACAAAGATAGGTAGTGCAATTATATTTATGTTTGGAGGTATTGAGGCGGGGTGTGGCCTCTGGGTTTGGCCTCTGGGTTTGGCCTCTATGCTCAGTTGGAAGGTAGAAAGTAACAGGAGTTCAGATTTTGGCTGGAAGATGTAAACCTAAACGCAACTTGCTACCGACAGATAACAAGTGAAAATGCTTTCGCTAGTCCATCAAAGAGAAGGCCTACATTGAGTCAGTTTTGACGATGTGGGAATCAGCAGTAATGTCATGAGAGGCTACTGGCCGTTGTTAGATATACCAGAGAGGGCGAGCCCGCGGGAGGAAGGAGGG
>ERZ1740065.2999-NODE-2999-length-10549-cov-11.488184_pt1 | contig 10549 bp, 7 predicted proteins | sample MGYA00581738_ERZ1740065 | MGnify/ENA primary metagenome ERZ1740065 (study PRJEB43018, sample SAMN04849749) | marine metagenome | isolation source: floating plastic debris | place: Pacific Ocean | collected 2008-09-01 | study: EMG produced TPA metagenomics...
GATTTAATGTTTGTTTTGTTCTTGTGTATTTATTTCTGGCGTGTCTCTTTCCGATTTCTCTTGTCCCTGTCTCCTGCCTCTTTCCCCTGCCCCTATCCCCTGCCCGAGTAGAGACATGTCTCACCGTTTTCGCATGGGTTGCCAGAGCATTCGTCGCGCTGCTGCGCGCAGTTAACTCCTCCCCATCCTGGCTCGCAGTGACATCTGTAGGAAGAGCCAACTGGCTCGCATGATCCTCCGTTCACACATGGATTCTCATCACACTTGGCGGCCGAAACCTCACACTGCGATCCCGTGAATCCGAACGGACACTCGCACACAAAGTCATTGCCAATGTCCTGCAAAGAAAATGAAACATTCTGTGATACAGACTCGAGTACGGGCCAAGGCGCCAATTATCGTCATTAGATCCGTATTTGAGTGGGGGAAATCAAATTTTACGGACAAACAAACGGATGGACAGTCAGGCCTGTTAGATCATTACCAGCCATCTATCACAGCGTTTTGATTTGAATAGAGGCCATATTAATCTAATAATCCTCACGAAGCATCAATTAACAGACAGCGCAGGCAGGGCCTCGCGGCTCTCTCTCTCTTTCTGTCAGTCAGTGACAATAAAACCAGCGTTTCATACACACATGTGAAAGGCACCTTTGGGAGCATGCCGCTGCTTTCTACATTTCACTGGGTTAGCAGTTGACACACAGTATAGACAAGGACTGGGAGACAAAGCTACAGAGACCAATAACATAGGCATAGCAATTCCAATCGGGCTCACTCACTATATCAACCACGTGTAATTATTTCAAGTAATCAAAATTGGGGAAAACTACTCCCATAGGGCTGATGATGGCTGGACCTGCTGGTGACTGCAGCATTTACTTGCTTGCGTTTACAACCGACACTGCGGCAGCGAGAGATCATTGCTGTCTGATGTACACACCTTACACGAGCCTCCATTCTGGCACGGCTGCACACGACAGTTGTCCACCTCCACTTCACAGTTCGTACCCATGTAGCCAATAGGACAGGTACAGGTGTACGAACCCTCTCCAGTGTTCGTACACGTACCGCCATTCTTGCATGGACGCTTGTTAGTGCAGTAGTTCAAATCTACAATCAAGGAAATAAGAGATATTCCAACTAGCTGCATATGGCTGCCTTCTCTACACACGCGTGATGCTAGCTGCTGTCTGTCTATGTAAACATTTGTTTTTCCAAACTCTGCACAAAGAAAGCTGTCAATTAAGAAAGTAGGTAACTGCTTCATGGACCTAGGGACTAGATACACCAACCAGGGGCGCTAGGGCCCCAAGAACCCTGATCTACCAAACCCAAGACCTTTCCCAATCACCTGTGGTCCAATAGTTATGGGGTGGATTGCATGGAGTGGCGTCATTGTGTAGGAGAGGGTACCCGCTGGACACTGGCACCCCCTGCCAGTCCCACTGGCTAACAAAGGTTAATTACTCAACCAAATTTTTTGTCATAAAGGTTAATGATTTCCCAGGGTATAAAAATTTTACCCGAAAACTGATAAGAATTTTGTCACGAAGGCTGTAAGCAGCAAGGGGGCGGGTAGATAACTACATACATTTGTAGCAGCAGGAGGAGTAAATTGAGTGAAGAGGCGTTATTGATCAAGTAACAATTAGCTTTCAGGTGCATCTAGTGATTGTGGATAAATAATCTTCAAAACAATACATTGTACCGGTATTGTCACGGCACATCTGCCCTGTACACTCCCATTACTGGCCGAGAGCGGGATACTGGATGCGTTAACAACCCCAACGCAGTGTGCACCACAGCGCAGGTGCTCAGTTAATGAAATGAAATGGGGAGGAGAGCTCAGAGAGCGAGAGAGGGCGAGAGAGGGGTAGGCGGGTCAGCCACTCCATTCCACATGTCAGCTATTGATTGTTATGTCGAGTCAATTGATTAGTTGAAGTCAGCATTGTCAGACGGTGGTGGCGACTTATAGGCAGGCACTGGCGTTGACACGAAGTAAAGCACACACCAACATGCACGCAAACAGTGTAGAGACACACAGACAGAGCGGCAGGCCGGAGGGAGAGAGAGAGAAAAGTGGACGGGAGACGGCTGCTCGGTATCACCAGTCACACTAGTAACACATGCGTAATGAGTGTACACAGCCGCGGAGAGAGCAGTAGAGGGCTATTTATCCTCCTGTTTGTTTTAATCAGCGCATGAACTTGAAGTTTGGTCCCACGGTTATCAAGTAAAAAGTGCCAGGTGTCTCTCTTAGCCAATCAAGACAACTGATTTTATGCGAAGCGGAGAAGCCTGGGGAGCCGTGCTGCATATCTACCTGAACGCAAGCGATAGCTAGACAGGGGCGAAGGCAAGTGAGAGGCTGGGTGTAGAGAAATAGCAAGGAGGGAAAGACAGTATGAGGGGGTTGCAGTGTAATTGTGACTAGCTAGTCTGCTGCTGTGGATAGGGGGGGGGGGGGGGGTTGGGAGGGGAGGGGGGGGGGGAAAAAATAATGGAATGTGGGGAAAACCCCAGCCACATAGGATTTAACGAGGGAGGAAATTGAAAAAGAGGCCCCTCCCCCCCTCCCGCCCGCTCCCCCCCCCCGCTCCCCGCCCCCCCCCCCCCCCCCCTCTCGCTCTTGGTGGATAGGAGCGTGGTGTACGTACCTTGATTGCAGTAGAGTCCTCCCCAGCCCTCGTAGCATTTACACTCGAAGGACTTGGTACAATAGCCATTCTCACAGCCGGGATACTTGACGCACTCGTTGCAGTGCCTTCCCTTCCATCCGATGGAACAGCTGAATGTTAAACACGCCAATCAGTAGGAGATAATCATTTACGGTACGTATGTACCTAGCTGATTTAAAGAGCGCTGCTGCTGCTGCTGCTGCTGTCTCCCTACGTACCTGCACTCATTGGGCCTGGAACAGTGACCATTCTGGGGATGACAGCCTTCAAGACATATCGCTGTAAGATAAAACAACAAAAGATGTCACAGGCTGTCTGCATCACACAGCGGCAGTCATTGAAATGTCACAGTCTCATTTGAAGATGAATTCTAGTAATAAAACTAGGAGCAGGTGACGCAGCTGCCCAGCCAGCCATTCAAGGACGGGGAGGGAGAGGGAGAGAGCTGCTAGTGTTTGTGTGTGTGGGGGCCGGTGGGGCTGTTAGAAGGAGCCACCAGAGGGTGTCTGCTGCTCGTGATGATTTATGAGCCGTCCACGGCGGGACAGATGTTACAGGATTGTTCGGTGGGTAGTGCCAGCGCGCCACACAATAGGCAGATGAGGACACTAGCAACCTGTCACTTATGCCATATGCAAGGACTGGCATGGGGCTATTGAAAAGCAGCTGTCTCATTGGCTGACTGCTCACAGCTGCTCCGTCTTGGCACACGCACACGCACACGAGACCGCGCAATCTCTCTCCCCTCCTTCTACTCCACATATGAATATCGGACCAAATATTAATCCCCATTTGATGGACTACTAAACAATTTGACACTTTAATCGCCAGTTGCGATGCTGTCTACATTTTGCACGCAGAATACAGGTATCACAGGTATCACGCGGCCACGCAAGATGGGCAGCGCACACATGGCCCTCCTCATCAGACGCCATGTTCGGAACCGGAATAGCCATGATCAAAGCTCGGAGAGATTGGTACGAACCGCTGTTAGGTTCAACACCTGAAGACAGTTGTTTACCATTGCGTGGCAGGCAATGTTAAAATGTTAATTCAAAAACAAAACCGATCATTCATATAGCCGCTGCCTTTTCTGCCGCTGACGTATGAGACTAGTTGTAAAGAAATAGTGAATCCCCCATCCTAATTAGGGAAACACGTACTCTCTCCTAGATTGTTACAACAAACCGTCCAGCCATATATCAAATTTAACTGGAGAGAGCCGTTGCTTAGCCTGTAGGTTTCACCTGTAGGTTTCACCTGTAGGTTTCACCTGTACGTTTCACTTGTAGGTTTCACCTGTACGTTTCACCTGTACGTTTCACCTGTACGTTTCACCTGTACGTTTCACGAGGAGCGTGGGAGACGTACCTTTGTCACAGTACTCTCCTTTCCAGCCCTGTCGACAGATCTTCTCTCCGTTATCTCCGCACTCGTAATGTCCAAGGGCGTCGTTACGAGGTAAGCATATCTGGGAGCAGTCAGGACCGTAGTAATGCTCATCACATGCTATACTGTAGCGAAACTGGATGGATTTCGTGTGCGCCGGAGACGACGTGTCGTTCCATTGCTGCCGTTTCCATCCGTCAGATGGCAGCACAGCATCAGAGCCATTGAACTGAGATATAAGATGCCTCGCTGTAAAAAGAAACCCAGAAATGTTCACTCAGCGCTGCCCATTGTGACTTCATACGCTTATATCACCACCACAGTCAGCTAACAGAATCATAAAGCCAGGGTAGGCTATCGCTTCGCATGTGGATGTTGTTTTGTAAACAAAGGAATAACGCTGTATCAGGACCTGCACTACCGAATGCTAAAAGGCAGTAACAGAGCCATAACCTGGCATTTCACAGTCGGCTCTCCATTTGATTCAGAATTCATAATTTTAGTACACCGTTAATCAGAGTGCTGTTTGCTGTTTGCGGGAGGAGGGGATTAATGGACTGCGAGATGGGCTGCACTACCATCTGCAGGGAGGTGCTAATGGATGCAAAACTGAAAGTGAAATGAATCCCTACTATTGTATACTACCTAGGATTCAGTCCGATTCTGGCCACTTACTACCACTTACTAGGCATCATAGATAAGAGCATGACAGCCTTGAAATGGTCCCCTTATTTCAATTTTGACTACCAACACCTAATGCCTCCCCCACCATAGCAAGCAACGAACTACACTCAGCTACTCCTCTATTATCTCAGTAAGCATGAGAGAGGAGCAGACCATTGTCAATAATGTTGGCCTTGTTTTGTGGTTACCTATTCTCTAGTGCAAGGCAGATGCTTAGGTCCAGAAAATAGAATACACCTAAGAATTGAAACAATACAAAAAAGAACAGCTGAAACATTCAGTGCCAACATATTAGCACAGGTATTTTGCTTTCGCCAAAAATCCAAACAAACCCTTGGATCCCCAATAGTAGGTTTCTTGTACACTACTTCAGACGCCTAGAAGGGCTACAACTACTTTGAAAGTTATCTGCGATGAGCTACAAGTGTACACTATGAAAAACCACACCAAATCGGCTGCACCGATAAAGTTTTGGTACTCCAATATTTACAGAATGATTGGGTCACGTGCCATCTGCTGGTTTTCACATAATATCACCTTGTGGCAACACATAATGAATATTCCACTCAGGTATTCACCCTGCCTGGTCAACTGGTGCCACAGTTTTCCTTTAAAATATACCCAACGGTCCGGCAGATATCCAAGACTCCATTGATCCCTCAGTTCCCATGATATAACAGCTTAAGTGATGTTGAATAATTCATAGACAAACTTTCAAACTACTAGTCTAGCCTATCCTATGCCCAGTGCAAGCCTCAGCTCAGTCCAAGACAATTTCAGGTGACCAAGAAAGTTGACGCTGTTTCGTACACTATAGCTTCGGTAACATAGCCGCACTTAGCTATCGTAGCGTCATCGGGTCAAGTCAGTGCATGGCGTAACGTTCTACTCAATGATATTGCAACTACACCAGTAGTACTACTAGCACGAGCTCAACTCACCTTGAGATGGGCTGGATGGTTCGTGATAGGCTTGTAGTATCATACTAAAATCGCCCTGAAAAACAAAAGTTACCTTAGTACACTGTAGGGATAGGGTAAAACTAATCAGGCACGAGTCAAGTGTGGTTCATTTTCTCATCTGTCACCAGCTACACCATCTGCTGGTTTATTAGACATTATATAGATGAAAGAGAGTTGAAAGGATCAAGAAAGATAGCAGCTGCAAGCCTGCCCACCACGTGAAAGGTGTACCAGGTCAGACATACCTTCCATGCAAAGCTGATATCAAAATCCACTGGGTTGGTAAAGCCATCAATATCCTTAGGAAATCTAAATGAGTTGTTTCCAAGTACAACTGTTGTATAGTCTCCATATGTACAACTGTCAGCAGTGATGTCTCTTTGGAAATGTTTGAAGCAAATTCGGATATATGTTCTACATGTATCAGTGCATACATTGTCCGATAACTGCCCTGCACAACAACTATGATCGTTCAATAATCCATGATCATTGTTGAACTGAATAAGCTCCATTTTAAACTTCCCACTAGATGAAACCTGAAAAAAAGCAATCCTTAATTAGAGACCATTCAAGTTCTAGCAGTTCATAAATGGGAGAATGTAGTGCATACCTGTGATAATATAGAAAGTAAGAGGACCAATCCCGTCCTCACAGAGCACATGATTCTGTCCTAATGTGTGATCTGAAAAAGATGTTGCATATTACAAGAATGCTATTGCTATGACCAACCCAGAATCAGTATGACTAGCTGATCAATCCCCAGCTATTGGCAATTCTTCCACTCAAACATGCTGCCTAGTCAAGCAGATCAGTACATCTAGTACATGAAGCTAGATGGCACACTTCTCCACACAACAGGTAGGAAGCCATGAGCAACCAAGTCTGAAGAAATGAGAAATACTTACAAACATCCAAAATAACTATAAAACTAGTCCAAAACTGTACTAAGAGTAAGAGCTAGTTTAGACACACGTCTACGACCATCACTCGTGTCGTTCGCTTTGGCACGTGCCTGATAGCAATGAGCTAAATTTACTTGACTTGTATCTTTATTAATATGAAGCTATTTTTAATTGGCTCGTGGGCACGAGCCTCGGTTCTGATTGGTTAGTACCACCAGCCGGCACGAGCCAACTTGTACACAACACAATAGTAACTAGCGAGCCGAGGCTGTATACAAAGCCGAGTGCAAATAATCCAATCAGGCTTTGTGATCGTAATGGAAAACATGGCATATCTATAAACACTGACCGCTTTAACTGCAATAAAACAGCAATTTCACAGTTTTCCCACAGCCTCCCCAGTCAGCCTCCCCAGATCTGAATGCTTCATAGGACAAAATTTGACAGCAGAAAAGTAATGACCATATCACAGCCCATGCACAAGACTGATACCACTTCCTCCGGACTATGAAAAGGCATGCTCAGGAGCAGCTGCAGATTGACATGCACCTGTCTCAGAAAATTCATAACTTGGGAGTGTGAAAAGCATTATTGGACACCATCATTGTGTTTCAATTGGAGTAGTGCAATCACTCAGTAGACAATGGGAAAGGTGCAAAACTGTGGTCATTCCGCAGCACTCTGCATTGAGGAAGCGTACTCTCAGGCTATGTTATTCTATCAACAACTTGGCAAACAGGAGCATCTGTGCAGACAAGCAAATGAGTCTGCTGTGTATAGCCAGACACAGCAGTCTAGGAGAAGATAAATCACTGGCGCACAGGAACTGATTTCGCCCCAGCCTTCAAACCCTGAGCAAACCATATGCTCAAATTTTCGGCACCTTTTGTAGAGAAGGATTAATCCAGTTATGCATTTAGCTATCACTGCGTAAATGTGTGATGGACCGCATTTGCAGACTTAAACCTGTTTGCAGAACAAAAAGTTGCTACGAGAGCCGCAGTTCCTTCATTCAGTGGTATATAAACCATTTAATCCTATCTCGAAGCGTTACACCGTGTTTGTCCATCAGATGATGGAGCTTGCGGATTACAATGGAATCAGAGCCGAGATTTCATTGTCCACCTAGAGCAGGTGCTCACTGAGGGGTACCTGCCTTATGTTGGGTATAGGAATGGGTGCACTGAGATGATAGAGAAGGCAGAATGCCGGCAGAAAGGGGGCAGATGCATGAAGAGCAGGCTGTCAGAAAATGGATTGATGGATGACAGAGAACCCCAGGTCAGGGATGGCTTGATTTGAAGGAAGGTTAAAAAGATAGGGAGGAGAAAAGGTAGGGATTTCCCAATGAAATCCCGCGTGTTTGAACCAATTTTTCTCCCGAGTAAATTCATCATATCTGATAACGGATCGGTGGTTTTTTTTGTTATCATATGCCTGAAGTGGGCCAAGCGTGTGGCTGTGTTGTTCCAAGCCGCCCTTGAATAGTACAAGCAGCTGTTGTTTTTTGATGTCGGTTCGAGTGTCCGTGTGCTGGCGTACGGGAAGGCAGCCAATAAGTTTACAAACTCTCATTCTGCTTGACATTTCTCTGGTTTTTTGGCGGCAGATCAAATTTGAAAGCTGTGAGAGCATAGGAGCAACTGCAAAATTCTTTCAGTTCAATTAATGATGCTAATGTCACGGTCCCAGCCGAACAAGCTAATTAGAACTCTTTGTGTAAAACATGTTGGACGTAGGGAGAGATGGACAGCCGGAGCACATACCAGAATCATGCCACTGTTGATGGCAACTCTTGCTACAGCAAACAAACGCGCTACACGACCCGTCACTCTCTCGCCACTCTATAGGAGCAGTGAAGACTTTCAATAGGTGATCAATCACCGAAAACAATTCTCTTCAGTTGTTAGCCCGCATCATTGGAACGGACTATCTGACACTATTCACACCAGATAGAATCGATAGCCTCCCCTATAGAGGAGTAGTGGAATAGCAAACAAGAAGAATGACATCTCAGCCCTGCATCAACAAGTCAAACGAACAAACTGCAACAATGACGAGCCTTTGGCATTACGCATCCCAAATGGAACGTCTCATGACATGTGGTGGCAGGTCACAGCTACCTGCCTCATTATCAGGTACAAATAAACGCTCTATTTTACTCTTCTGGTCTCAGACATAAAAACTGGTAAAAAGTACCGAGTTTTTGGTCCAATCATACAGCTGACTGGTAGGTGCCAGGGGGCGCCAGTGTTCAGTTAAAGGAAACAAGCGTGGAACACTTATGAGCAGATGCAAGATTGTCCATTCTAATCAGGCAATTAGATTTAAACAAAACCAATTGCCGCACGGTGACTGCTCTCAGCTGCTCGCCACCGAGAATGAGGGAGAAAATCACACAACTTGCGACTGACATGATAACAGATCAGGCCCATGTCACTTAATCGAGATGACAACTGTTTGACACAAGTAGACCAGTGCCCCCCCCTCCCCAAGCCAAATACCAGCAGGCTGGTGGGCCCTTTCCCTTCCCAGTGACCGCATGCTGACAGCCCGCTTAGGTTGGCAAGTACACAATGCTTTCTCCACCCACTTGGCAAGCACCTGCACCTCTGTACATGGGTGGAATCACAGCGTTTGTCACTTATAGCTATGGGACAATTACACTAAAAGGGAGAATTACTGCCTACCTTAGAGAGAGAACACCGAGCTCCGTACTACCATCATCAGGTGCTGGGCAGCCTGTCAGTCTGAAATAGAAGGAAGAAGGTGAACGTGGAGTAGACGATGTTAATTCTCGTATTTGGGTGTGCAGCCCTGAGTGCATGAACTAATGGGGATGGGGTGACTACTAATGCCATGGCAGGAATGACTAGTATTGAATCATGTGGACAGACATAGGCTGCAGTGTCTCACCTCATTTATTTAGTTGTCAAACAAAGATTCATATGTTACCATTCAATGAATCAGTAATGCTTGTATCTGTTAGCACTAGGAAATTAATGGTGACCATGGGCGGAACGCTGCGCAGATTGTTCCTAAATACGTAGGGGAGTCTGGTCAGCTACCATCTATCAACAGCAGCCATTCACACTGGCAGAGGCCAATTAGTAAATGCAAATATTGTTGTATTTTGTCGTGGAGAATGTCAATTGAAAATGAAATGGGCAAAAGTTTTGACAAAATTGTTTTTGCTATTCATCAGAACTATTCATGGCATGATTCAATGAAAAGGCGAGTGTGAGAAAAACTGGGGCATCTTCTATATGCTGTCAGGCAGAGGGTTCAGTTCGCATAAACTCCGATGTACACAGACAGACGTCGTATGAAAGGCATGAGTGTCAAGGACACTTTCAAGAGCTCTCCTTCTGTCAAATACCATTCATATTCGACTGCGATTGCCACAACCTGCCACATGTCCCACTAACAACTATGAGAAGCAGGTTCATTGTACGCAACACGTGCCTAGCATAGACAGTGACGCTAACACCAGCTGACAGTCGACTATTTTCCCTCCAAAAATATTCACACTGGCCCGGCTTTGTCCGATTAATTGGAAGGGAGTTGTGCTCTCGTGCATGTTTAGAGCACTGGCAGGTGTACGGCTCGTTGTTTGCTAATCGGCTCAATCTCAGACGTTTCACTAACGTTTTTACAACTGCAAACCGTTAGAGATAAGAATCAGTGAGAGGCCGATGTCTTAGATCTTTCGCATTCTACAGTTGTGCCCGACTTCTGTAGTGGCGGCATAATAGAGTTTATAGATGATGATTACTGCCAACACAATGAGGACAATATCACTCATTCGTCTATTCAACAAATACAGATACTCCCATTGCAATCATAAAATTAAATCAGCTTGAAAGGAAAGACTCGGCAGAGAGAGAGAGAGAGAGAGAGAGAGAGAGAGAGAGAGAGAGAGAGAGAG
>ERZ1740065.3000-NODE-3000-length-10543-cov-5.276793_pt1 | contig 10543 bp, 8 predicted proteins | sample MGYA00581738_ERZ1740065 | MGnify/ENA primary metagenome ERZ1740065 (study PRJEB43018, sample SAMN04849749) | marine metagenome | isolation source: floating plastic debris | place: Pacific Ocean | collected 2008-09-01 | study: EMG produced TPA metagenomics...
GCTAGCAACAGGCACCGTTCGGTCTCTAGGGCGTGGCGAGCTTTGCGCAAGCCGGTAAGGGTTTCGCCAAACTGTCCGCCCCGGTGGGTAATCATCAGCGGCACCTGCTGCCAAATGCCGCGAAAACAGGGCGGCGCATCTTGAGAATAGTGGTCGTGATATTGCAGAGTATAGGTGCCGTCGCCATAGCAACGCGTGCGGAACCACCGCTGAAACGGTAACCCGAGCGTGCCTCGGGCTTCCAGCGTGTCCCACCAAGAGCGGTGCCAGCCTTCCCAGGGCAGTTGCAAAATCCGCTGAATCTGATCTTCTTGAAAGCCGCCGTGCTGCAGCAACGCGATCGCCTGCGACAGGGTGACCCGCCAGCCCAAAGTCTTGAGCTCTGACTGGCAGCGCGTTAGCGACTGATACTCCTTGCTCGAAAACTCAGCTTCTGAGGGGGCTCCCTCTGACGGCAGACACCAGAGATGCTCATACTCAATCACGGCGTCGATGTGGTCGAGTTGCTCACTGTCGGGGGGCGGCCCAATCGCTACCCGCAACTGGCCAATCTGATGCGGCAGGGCGATCGCCGGTGAACAATCGACTAGCAAAGATTGCAGCATCGCTTCGTCAGCCAGCGCCAGGGCCAACTGCACCTGGTTGCGATCAAGCCGGTCGGGATGTGCTTCGAGATGCATCAAGTCTGAAGAAATCATCTCGCTTACCTATGGGGACTGCTTAAAACAAAGCCGCCGAGCAGATTAGCCAACTTCTCGACGGCGGCGGAGTTAGTGGCAACCTAGCGATAGCATCACACGCTATCCCTGGCTTCTAACCCCAGTAAACGATAGAAAATTATTTATGGGTAGGCTGGCTTAACAAACTTTGGGGCTTGTTAGAAAAACGCAACAGTGAAGGAAGCGGAAGGCATTCGGAGTTCGGAGTGCCCTACGAGAAGGGCAGAGCCCAATGAAATGGAGGGACAGGGAGTGGCGTTTTGAGTCGGCTGTGTGGCGGTTAGACTTCGGCGCAGCTCTCAATGCCGCCTTCTATCCCTCTACCCTTTACTCTCTATTCTCTACTCCGTCTGCCAGATTCACACTCCCGCCTGCCGAATTCCAAATTCACACTCCCGCCTTCCGATTAGAATTGTTGAGATAAGCGAATAGCAATGAAGGAGTTCGGACGTGGCGGATAAGTACAGTCCCGCAGCGATCGAGGAAAAGTGGCAGCAGGTTTGGGCCGAGCAAGAGCTAGATAAGACCGACGAAGACCCCAGCAAGCCCAAGTTTTATGCGCTGTCGATGTTTCCGTATCCTTCTGGCAATCTGCACATGGGCCACGTGCGCAACTACACGATTACCGATGTGATTGCGCGGGTGCGGCGCATGCAAGGCTATCGCGTGTTGCATCCGATGGGTTGGGATGCCTTTGGCTTGCCTGCTGAAAACGCAGCGATTGATCGCGGCGTCCATCCCGCCAAGTGGACTTACCAAAACATTGAGCAAATGAAGGCGCAGCTCAAGCAGTTGGGCCTCTCCTACGACTGGGATCGCGAAGTCGCCACCTGCTCGCCGGACTATTACAAATGGACGCAGTGGAGCTTCATTCAGTTTTTGCAGGCAGGGTTGGCCTACCAAAAAGAAGCGGCGGTGAACTGGGACCCCATTGACCAAACGGTGTTGGCTAATGAACAGGTGGATAGCGAGGGCCGGTCTTGGCGATCGGGCGCGAAGGTTGAACGCAAACTGTTGAAGCAGTGGTTTTTGAAAATCACCGCCTATGCCGACGAGCTACTGCAGGACCTAGACAAGCTGCCCGGTTGGCCCGAGCGGGTGCGGCTGATGCAAGAAAACTGGATTAGCAAATCCACCGGCGCGAAGGTCACCTTCAAAACGGAACAGGGCGATGATTTGGAAGTCTTCACCACGCGCCCCGATACCTTGTGGGGCGCGACCTTTATGGTGCTGTCGCCCGAGCATCCGCTGGTGGAGAAGTTGACGACGGCAGAACAAAAGGCCGCGATCGCCGCCTACCAAACTGAAGCGGCGGCTAAAAGCGACATCGATCGCACCGACGAAGGCAAAGAAAAAACCGGCGTCTGGACGGGCAGCTACGCGATCAATCCGGTCAATGGTGAGCAGATTCCCATCTGGATTGCCGACTACGTGCTCATGGGCTACGGCACCGGGGCGATTATGGCCGTGCCCGCCCACGATGGCCGCGACTTTGCCTTTGCCCGCAAGTTTGGTTTGGATATCAAAGTCGTGGTGCAGCCGGAAGGCGAAACCTTGGACGGCGCGACGATGGCGGAAGCCTGGCCCGGCGATGGCGTCATGGTGCATTCTGGCCCGATGGATGGACTGCCCGCAGGCAAAGGGGAAGGGCAGAGTGTGGAGAAGGCGATCGCCTGGCTGGAAAAAGAAGGTAAAGGTGAAGGCCAAGACAATTTTCGCCTGCGGGACTGGTTAATCTCCCGCCAGCGCTACTGGGGCGTGCCGATTCCGGTCGTGCATTGCCCGAGTTGCGGCATCGTGCCCGTACCGGATGAGCAGTTGCCGGTGGAATTGCCCCAAGATGTGGAATTCAGCGGTCGCGGCGCGTCTCCCCTCTCCCAGTTGGATAGCTGGGTCAACGTGCCCTGCCCCACTTGCGGCGAACCGGCGAAGCGCGAAACCGACACGATGGATACCTTTATCGACTCGTCTTGGTACTTTTTGCGGTACGTCGATGCCAACAATGAAGGGGCGATTTTTGATTCCGCCAAGGCCAATGATTGGTTGCCGGTGGATCAGTACGTGGGCGGCATTGAGCATGCGATTTTGCACTTGCTATACTCGCGGTTCTTTACCAAAGTCTTGCGAGATCGCGGCCTCATTGATGTGGATGAGCCTTTTAGCCGCCTGCTCACCCAAGGCATGGTGCAGGGACTCACCTACCTGAATCCCAATAAGGGGGGCAAAGACAAGTGGGTGCCCTCCAGCCAAGTCGAAAATCCTGAAGATCCCCGCGATCCTGAGAGTGGCGAGCCGTTGCAAAGGCTCTACGCCACGATGTCTAAATCCAAAGGGAATGGCGTCGCCCCCGGCAATGTCATTAAGCAATACGGCGCGGATACAGCGCGGATGTTCATCCTGTTCAAAGCGCCGCCTGAAAAGGACTTGGAATGGGATGATGCGGATGTCGAAGGTCAGTACCGTTTCCTCAATCGGGTGTGGCGCTTAGTCACAGAGTTTGCCAAAAATCCTGCTAAAGCCAACAGTTCAGCCGTTGCTGGCGATCTCTCTAAGGTCGAAAAAGACCTGCGCCGCGCTATCAATATCGCCATTAAAGAAATTAGTGAGGATATTGAGGGCGACTATCAGTTCAATACCGCCGTTTCGGAGTTGATGAAGCTCAGTAATGCGCTCACAGATGCGAAATGCACCGATTCCCCCGCGTATGTCGAGGGCATTCACACCTTGGTGAAGCTGCTAGCGCCTTTTGCTCCCCACATGGCTGAAGAACTTTGGCAGCAGTTGGGACAGACAGGCTCCATTCACCAACAGCCCTGGCCCGAACTAGATGAATCCGCCCTAGTCGCCGACGAAATCACGCTGGTCATCCAAATCATGGGTAAGACTCGCGGCACCATCGAAGTGCCTGCCACTTCTGACAAGGCGGCTCTCGAAAAATATGCCCGCGAGTCTGACATTGCTCAGAAATATCTGGAAGGCAAAGAAATCAAGAAAGTCATTGTTGTTCCTGGCAAGCTGGTCAACTTCGTCGCAAAGTAATCAGTAGGAAGAAATTGGGGGCGATGAAGTGCGATTACCCTCAATCTTCCATAAACCTCAGTGGGATAACGGTTCAAATCATCCGCCGCAGATACCCTCGAATTCCAACCGATAACCTCTCGGCGGTCGGTGTGCATTTGTTTTATTATGCGTCTATCGCTTCCAACCATCTCAAATTTATCTCACCCATCGTAATTCTCCATATATTTATGGGCTAAATGCCACTTCAAATGATGATTGATGTCTTCAATTGCATTCTCTATGCGCCAACGAAATTCAATTTGACAACGAAGCTCACGAAGAAGAACAGGTTTAACGAGATGCTTTTCTAGTCGCTGCTTTGTACGCGCAACATATGCAAGTCCTAAACAAGCATTAGCTCGTACTTTGTCACTTGAATGTTCAGCTAGACGCAGACATATATCCTGTGCGTATTTCCAGTCTGGGAAATTTTCGCCTACTGCTAATGGTAAAAGCAGAAGCTCTTCCATCGTTCCATGATTCAATGATTTCTCGATTTCCTCCTTATTATGAAAGACCGGAAGGGGGCGATATATGCGTGGTGGTGAATCAGATCCTGAATCGCTCATCAGTTTTAAAAAAACAATAACCTAACCCTAAATCTTAGCCGCATAACTACTTATTATGCAGATTCTAGTCTGCATAATATGATGACCTGTAGATCATGTTGTGATAATGGCTGTGCAAGCGTTCCGATGTGGTCCGATCGCATCTCTAAAGGAAGTGTTATGCAGATGGGAGATCGCCCCCCATCTTCAAGCCGCTGTTTCTATTGAGCCTCTGCCAGATTGGTGAGAAGCAAAGCGGCTGCCCAGCTTACATCAGTCGTCCCTGGTCATTCCAGTTGCCAAACAGTTTGCCCGCTGCCGTCTTTTTCAAAAAGTTGCCTAAGCGGCGATCGAACTCGTCACGATTTCGCCGCATTTCTTTGATGTAGCTAATCCGCACGCGAATGTACAAATCTGGAAACTGGCAAAACTGTGACCAGGTCTCAGGGTTGGCTTTGATGGCCGCTTGAATGTCGTCAGCCACCGTAAACGGAGCCATCAGATCAGGGAGGATGGTCTGACCGGCGGGTGTCATTAAACCTTGGTCAATCAGCCAACGCGCCCTGGCCTTGTTGAGTTCCGTCCAGTGACTGCGAGGCTTACGCGGCGTAAAGCGTTGCGCCCGCTCGACGTCAGAAGCGCGTTTTTGAATGCCGTCAATCCACCCAAAGCAAATCGCTTCATAAACCGAGTCGAGATAGGAAACTGTAGGATGATCGGCGCGATCGTCGAAGATTAGCCAAATTTCGCTGGCCGTATCGTGGTTTTCTGCCAGCCACGATCGCCAGGCTGCTTTGTCTGTCGCGCGATAGGTCGTCGAAATTTGCATATTCTCACCAAGTAGAGAGTATTGACTCTATCTAAATCTGCCGGCCTATCTACGTGAAATATTGCTTGCAGTATATTCGCTTGAATTAGTCACATCACAGCAAATTGTCTATGGAGTCCAAAATCTGAAGTGGCCAGCCAAAATACTCTTAAGTAGGCATTAAAATACCAGTTAAGGTATCAAGAGAACTTTGCCAATTGTCTGGCGACTCTCCAGCAAATGATGAGCTTTACTTGCTTGGTCAAGAGAAAATTGATCCGCCATATTGATTGTCAGCAAACCCTCTTTCACCCATCCTAAGACTGTTTGTGCACGTTTTAATCTGTCTTCTTGATAAGCATTGTAAGTGGATAAACTCGCCCACATGACGGATAAGCATCCCCGACCGGAATCACCTGTGATGCCCGATAAGCGGTTAATGTCAAAAGACGGTATGTTACCGCTCGTCAAGCCGTATATCACCATGCTGCCTTTAGCGCGTAAAACCTCTAGGCCAGCATCAAAAGTTGTCTTGCCCACTCCATCAAAAACAGCGTGAACTCCAGCACCGTCGGTGAGTTGCAGAACTTCTTTGACCACATCGTTTTTTGTATAGAGGATGATGTCATCACCTCCGACGGCGCGAATTTTCATGGCTTTTTCGCTAGTAGAACACGTGCCAATCACCTTGGCTCCGCGCATTTTGGCCATCTGGGTGAGCAGTAAACCAACACCTCCTGCCGCCGCTTGGATCAATACGGTGTCTCTTGCTTGAATCGCGTAGGCTTCATGACTCAGAGCGTGGGCTGTCATACCTTGCAATAAAACTGAGGCCGCTTGCTCGTAACTGATTTCGTCTGGTTAGGGAATTACAACATCTTCTGGGCTCACACAATACTCGGCATAAATGCCCACCATCTGTCCGGCAATGGCAATTCGTTGTCCCTTGCTGACTTTAGTAACTTTTTGGCCTAAGGCAACGACTTCACCTGCAGCCTCAATGCCAGGAATGAGCGGTAACTTTACAGGATATGGTTTTCCTCTCCGATGCTGAGTATCGACAAAATTCACTCCGATCGCATAGTTACGCACTAAGACCTCGTTCGCCTTGGGGACAGGAATGGGCACCTGGCTAACGCGCAAACTGTCAGCATCACTGAATGCGGTGATGTTAATGGCATTCATTAAAGAGATCATCGCGATTTCACACCCTTAGCTCTGCCTTTAAAGATGAAGTGATTCGGAAACAAACTGTTGATATTCTGCAAACGTATCTAGGTCTATTTTGCCGTCAGGAAACCTTATGGTAGTGACCTGATCTCGATATTTCTGAATGATTTTCTTGGCACCCTGATCGCCTTTTAACTTCACCAATTCTGAATAAAAAATGCGATCAAACAAAGCAGGCGTACCGATAGTTTCATTATAACAACAGGCAATAATTGACTGATTTTGTTTGTCGTAACACCCAATCAATTGTTCGATTACTCTAGTAGATATCAATGGTTGATCACAGACAAGAAAAATCATTCCATTTATATTTGAGAAATCAAAACTTTGCTCTCTGGTATATTCAACTCCGCAGCGGATAGAACTGCTAATTCCTTGGCTCCAGTCGGAATTTCTGATTATTTTTACGGGAAACCTTTCTATCGATGGCTCTATTTCATCTGCATTTGCGCCCAACACCACAATAACTGCACTGCAGGAAGCAGTCAGCGAGCATTGAATAACGTAGCTAAGTAAAGTTAGGCCTCGGTAGGGTAACAGTTGCTTGGGTTGCCCCATTCGTCTTGACGCACCTGCAGCCAGGACGATTGAAACAACTGAATGTTTATTCACCTTATCTCTCTTTGGTATGATTGTTTGAGCTGTTTAACTGCTGACAGAAGTGGATTTCTGATATTCAAATGAATTGACTTTATCTGATGCGCTTGTTCGTTTTTTTTTGAATCGTTTCTTTGGCATGTAGAGGTTGGCAACGATATTTGCTGAAGCCAGCATTGCGCTTTGCTAAAACGGCCTGAATTTCAGTGATGATCGCGGTGGCAATTTCTGCTGGCGTATCGGCCCCAATATCCAGACCAATCGGGCTATATACTTTTTTGAGTTGAGCCAGCGTAGGATTCAATTTCTTCATGATACTAGCGATCCGATTTTTTGAACCCATCACACCCAAGTAAGGAATTGAGGTGGGTAGCAACCATTTAATAATTTCAAAGTCGTCTAAATAGTTGTGGGTCATCACAACCGCTGCGGTATTTTTATTGATGGATAGTTGTTGATTAAGAATGTCGCGACGGGTGAGGATGATTTCATCAGCGATCGCAAACCTTTGGTATGTTTCTGGTAACGCGCGACAGTCAACGACAGTCACTTGCCAGCCAATCGCTTTTGCCAATGTGACAACAGGCAAAGCATCTCGCCCTGCCCCAAATACGATTAAAGAATGGGGAGGTTGAATGACTTCGATAAAAACGTCAATGCTACCCTCGAGTAGCTGATATTGATTAACCGTTGATTTTTGGCTTGCTTTAGCCCTAATTGTATCGTGGGCGATCGCTTCAACAAGAGCACGATCTTGAAGATCGGTGTCCGTTGTATCGTCGGGATACAGAATCAATCGAGATCCTATCTTTAGGTCTATTTCTCGTGTCATGGAAAAGATAGTTGCGATCGCGCCACTTTTTTTCGTGTTCAGGCATTGCGAGATCAAACTGAGGGGAGAAAAGTTGTCGAGCTGATTGAGTTTTTCTAAGAGGATTGTCACGGCACCGTTGCACCCCAGGCCAAAGCCCCAGATCAGGTCTTCTTCTACTTGGGTCGCATCATATTCAATGATCAGCGGTTCTTGAATAATTCGCTGAGTGTACTGGAAAATATCGTTTTCAACACACCCGCCACTTAAATTTCCGACCATTTCACCCGTTTCGTAAACCAACATTTTGGCTCCCTTTTGACGGTAGGTAGAGCCAGACGTGTTCACAATCGTAGCTAAGAAGGTTGCTTTGCCTTTCTGCCGACTCTTTTCGTGGGCTAAAATAATCGCTTCTAATTCATGCACGATCGCGATTCTCCGGCGCAATTAACTTGAAGGAGACGTTTTTAGGACTAACGCACTGGTTCCTTTAAATCCCCTAATCCTCGGGGACTTTTTGGGTGAGGGCAGTAAGACGACGATTCTGGTGGCGCGTAGTGAGGTGGACTGGGGGTATTTCGCTACCCCCAGTCCCCGTTAACCAGGCCGTTCCGCCGTCCTGGACCTCGCGGAAAGGAGGGGGCAATGAGGTGGACTTAACGGGTGGTTCCAGCTGACGGTTGGTTGAGTCATTATTGCCCTGAAGCAAACGAGCTGTACTTGACCAAAATGAACGGGACGATATTTCGCCAATGGGTGATTGCTCTAAATCAACTTGTTAGGGAGAATCGGTAAATTACGGATGCGCTTACCTGTCGCGTGATAGACCGCATTCGCCACGGCTGGCGCGACGCCCATGATGCCAATTTCGCCTACACCCCGAACCCCTAACGGATTGAAGTTGAGATCCGGTTCACCGACAAATGTGACCTCAATGTGAGGGATATCGGCGTGGGCTGGGAAGTGATAGGTTGCCAAGTCGTACACCACAGGGTGACCACTGGCTGGGTCGAAATGACATTCCTCCATGAGTGCCGAACCGATGCCCATAATGATGCCGCCGCGAATCTGTGAAGCGGCAGCTTTGGCACTGACAACTCGCCCCACATCCATGACCGAAACCCAGCGCGATATCTGCAGCCGAGCAATATCCTCATCAACCGTCACCTCACAGAAATGAGCCCCCCAAGACTGAAACGCAAACTGGGTGCCCTCTTCACCGGGCGCAGCCGATCCCGTGGCTTCATAGGCGGCTCTGCCGGAAGCCTGAAGGGACGCAAACGCTTGTTGGGCGGTTTCGGCGTTGGCCCGTTCGAGCACGGCCTGGCAAGCATTCACCACCGCAGGCGCAAGCGTGGCCGTCATTTGCGAACCCCCTGCCAGCCCTCCATCGGGCATGATAGAGTCGCCGATCTCAACCTGAATAGTTTCGACGGGCAGCCCCAGCGTTTCTGCCGCTGTTATGGCGATCATGGTGTAAGCTCCCGTCCCCATGTCGTTGGCAGACGTTAAAACATGGACCGTTTCATCGGGCAGTAGGCGGACTTTGGCTTCGGCAGCGCCTCGATACCCGGGAAAGGTGGCGGCGGCCATGCCCCAACCCACTAAAAGATTATCCCGTTGCTGCGATCGCGGCTGCATCTGGCGCTGACTCCAGCCAAACTGTTCGGCCCCTGTTCTTAAACAGTCGGCAAAGTCTTTTGTGGAGATGGGCTGTTTCCGGCGCTGGTGCGCGTGCGTTTCGTTCTGTAACCGCATCGCCACTGGGTCTTACCCCAATTCCCTGGCGAGTTCGTCCATCGCCGATTCTAAAGCAAACATGCCCGGGGCCTCGCCGGGGGCGCGCATAAATGTCGGTGTGCCCACGTTCAGTACAGCAAGTTCTTGCCCCAACTTTAGATTCGGCGTTGTGTACATGACGGGGGTAATCGCCGTGCAGGGTTCCGAAAAAACCTCCACCGGAGACGTGCAGGTTCTAGCGGTATGTTCGATCGCGATGAGCTGGCCCGTTTCGTTGGTGGCGAGGCGCACCGTTTGTTCCGTTTGCGACCGATGGCCGGTATTCGCTGTCATTTGGCGGCGCGAAACGACGACTTTAAGGGGGCGTTGAAGTTCTCTCGCCGCCGCGACGCAGAGAATGCCGTGAGGCCAGGGAAAGGCCTTTGACCCAAAGGCACCGCCAACATAAGGGCTGACAATGCGAACCCGCTCGGTAGGGAGGCCGAACAACTCAGCATAGGTTCCTTGGGAGACTCTCACCCACTGAGTCGGTTCGTAGATGGTGACCGAATCATGCGTTTGCCACTGGGCCACCAGCGCGTGCGGTTCCATGGGGGCGTTCAGTTCTGTCTCGGTGGTGTAGGTAGCTTCTACGGCGATGGCCGCATCTGCTCTTGCTGCTGAGAAATCGCCAGTTTCAAAGGCCCCCTCCTGAAACTGAAAATCTTCTCCAAACCAGGGGGGGGACGCTTCATAGGTGGCTTTGTCGGCCTCCACGAGTATGGAGTCTGCTTGATACTCGACCAGGGCCGAATGAGCCGCGTCTCTGGCTCTCTCGAAGGTATCGGCCACCACTAAACCAATGATTTGCCCCGCATAGTGAACGCGATCGTCCGCTAAAGGAAGTCGCGTTTCATAAATTTGTGCATTTGCCCAGTCGTTGGCGGGGGCAAACACCCTCGGCATATTTTCATGGGTGAAATCGGCATTCTCGCCGGGCGATCGCTCGACGGCTGCAGTATCGATATTATGGATGCGTCCGTGGGCAATT
>ERZ1740065.3001-NODE-3001-length-10540-cov-11.081354_pt1 | contig 10540 bp, 5 predicted proteins | sample MGYA00581738_ERZ1740065 | MGnify/ENA primary metagenome ERZ1740065 (study PRJEB43018, sample SAMN04849749) | marine metagenome | isolation source: floating plastic debris | place: Pacific Ocean | collected 2008-09-01 | study: EMG produced TPA metagenomics...
AAGAGAGAAAGAGAGAAAGAGAGAAAGAGAGAAAGAGAGAAAGAGAGAGAGAGAGCAAAGGGAAACTTCCTAGAACTATGACGCAGTTTTAAATTGGATATTCTACAGCATTTAGAAGAACTTCACATGAAGGTTCTGACTCATAGAACTATTTTACTGCAATTAAACCGGCTCCAAATCCGCAAACAAACATCCACTGCAATGATTATTCCTGGACCCGAATTAATCGTGAATTACGTATTTCTCCTAACGTTATGCAGGCCTAGACTCTAGACTCGCTTGATTTCTAGACACTAGTGTACACTCAGCCCTCAAAGCAATTTAACAGCTGTTACCTCTAAGCAGAGCAGATCAGGGCAGGGCCATAGGGGATTAGTACATGCCAACGGAAGTCATAGTAGGTCGGTGCAAGTCAAAGGAAGTCAGAACAGGTCAGAGCAGCCCGGGTCAGAATGACTTATAATGTTTCAGACCTTGTAACATCATGTCATGGTGAGTTAGAATGAGTCGGAATGAGTCACAGTAGAGTTTTTCAGCGGGTAAGAACGAGTCACAGTGGGCCCGAGAAGTAGGCATAGCGGCGTAATGACTTATACCCACTCAAGCCTTGCCCTATTCTCTGCAAGCTTTGTGGTTCCATGTCAACTTGAACTAGGTTGGTCTCATGACTTATTCATGACTGATTCACGATCAAATTCCACCTAACGGTGCCAGAAAGTTGCCCAAATGAGACGAACAATTATGCACTTGTCACTCTTCTATCGGTCGGTTCGTCGGTTTCGTAAACGCGGGTGTTAAGCTTAAACTTGTTTAAGTGACGCATAATAAGTACAAACAAAAGCCGGCGCAGCGGCAGCCAACGGCGCAGCGGCAGCCAACGGAGCAGCGGCAGCCAACGGCGCAGCGGCAGCCAACGGCACAGCGGCAGTGCAGCAGTGGCAGCGTAGCAACGCAGCAGCGTAACACCGGCGCGTGATTCCAGCCTGTCTACCGATAGAGCAGTAAAAAATTGCCCAATTATCTGAGTCTTTGTAAACAGCAGTTCGCTATTGTGTCTTTCTTTTTCACTTTCCAGTGTATCTTGCAATTCAATTCTACTTGTATTTGTTATGCAAATCAAATATGGCAATAGGATAGTTGTCCTTGATCACACATGAGCCACTTACTGTAACCATCAGCGGGGTAAAACAAGACTTTAGTGACAGTGACGCTGCTTCCGCCTCCGAAATCAACTCTCGCGAATTTTGAGCTCTGTCAAAGGTGAAAGGTCAAAGATAATTGTAGTGACGTGTAAGATAATGAAATCAAGTCAACTTTTGAATACTCTGGGAGACCTGCATGTAAGTTGGAGTGATGATTATTTAAGACTTCTTCGGCTTCATAACATGCATTTCCACTAATTTCCATTCACTAGATTTCAGGAAAAGATTTATATTGAAATGCTTACTTCTGTCAAAAATCATGGCTCAAATATTTTTTCACTTGGTTTTTACAGAGATAAAGAAACCAAAACTGCAATCAATGCATAGTCACACCAACTACAGTCCTTACTGCTAACCAATCGGCTACATTGTCAACATATGAAGTGGTTGATGACTTTCACGCCAGTCAAAAGTACATAAATCTGTCCCTTTTGGTTTGGTCTTTGGTGACAGAATATCTGTGCAATTAAGTTAGCTTAACACAAATCATTTAAATAATTCCCACAAACTTACACTTACACTTACACTTACACTTACGCGTGTTCCGTCTACTTGTTGGATTGAATCAATTAAGTGAAACTCCAGGAGTTTAAAAGGTTTCAGAAATTGTTTTTTAAAAAATATATTATGTATATATATTATATTCAAATATTATTAGCTAGCTTAAGGTAATTAACTAAGTTATTTGAATTGAGTCTATTAGATGATAATAATGGAATTTAACAAAGAAAAAAAACATTTTTTAAAATTAATAAAATTTTATTAATTCAATTAAATTACGTAATTCAATTATTTGAATCAAATATATTAGATGATAAGGATGTTTATGGTGAATTTTTATGCTGAGAATATATTTCTTAACTTACAACTTGCGTGCAGAAAGCCTGAGACAATGCACCCGCCACTGTGTTGCCATCGAAAGCGTTAGATAGCTTCCTCGCATTCTTGGACGTAGATGAGCCAGTATATTTCTGACCTTCAAAGCAAAGTTAGCAGCTTCGATTAGTCGCCATATCCTCCAGTGATACCATTGTAACATTCAGTATTGCACTGTGAGACAGCACCTGGCTATTCTGATACTTTTCCATCATGCTTCCCAACTGATAGGAAGTTTTATTGATCAGAAATTGGCCGGTCAGGAGTTGTTAACTTAGTTATTATCCAATGATAGCTATCTGACTAACCATCTGAGAATATTTTAGTTCTCGTCAAAAAATCCTGAAGTCTTGGAACATTGTGGACAGGTTTCGTAGCCCACGGAACTTTTCCTTCCATTATCACAACTTTTGGCCCTCTACAAACGCAGTTTTAAAAAATGCTGTTTTTGAACGAACCCTCTTTTCCTGGAGTCATATTTCTCACAAAATATAGCTCCAGATACGCTTTTCTCTACATGCCGGTCAAGCAAACAAGTTTTTTGTCTAACTCATAAGTTCTTGGGGCCACATGATGCAGTTTCATATGCTCCCGTTATCTGAAATGAGCTCAAATGGCTCAAATGGCTTCCTTAACTTATTTGTAACGTCTTCTTATAGAAGCTGAGGCTTTTCTTACTCTCCTATTGGTAGGCACACCGATTTCATGTGCCGGTTATACGCTGGGTTTAGTCCCCACTTAGCATGCTATTGCTGGCGTTAGCGCTTGCGTAACACCAGCGTAACATCAGCGTAACACCAGCGTAACACCAGCGTAACACCAGCGTAACACCGACTTAACACCGGCACTTAGGAAACCGTTAGAGGAGTAAAACACGCAGAGGATGCTGTGCAATAATATACTTTTACCTAAGGCCAAGTTAACAAGTGCCTGAGTGGTTGTTGTCGGTGCAGTAGTAGTTGTGGTTGTAGTTATTGTTGTTGATGTAGTTGATGTTGTTGTAGTTGCCAGCCCTTCTGTTGTGTAGGTGACATAGCCTGAGCCATCGCAAGCAGTTACTCCTGGATAGCCAGCCAGATGGCAGGAGGAGGTGTCGGCGTGGTAGGAGAAGACGGCGCAGAGAGAGTTGCGACACTCGACCATACAGAGTGCTAGGTTGCTCGTGTGCATCTCTGCCGCTTTGTATAGAGGACACTCGTCTGAGGGGTTTATCTCCAGCCATATTCCCCAGTCACCAGCATAAACAGACTGAAGAGCAGAAATTTTATGTACAATAATATGATAGATAATATTCTGATATAATGATAGGAGTAAAGCCAATGGGACTGGACTGAAGTTTTTCAAATTTTTAAATAAACTTTTTTTTCCGGCAAAAGCTATAACTTTTAAAATGCCCTTCACTTCATACAATACTTCTCAAACCCTACTCCTACCTACTTCTCTACACCGCCTAAAACTTCATCTCATCAATATTAGGTTCGATGTTAAGCATACAGTTCGTGCTACAATACAGTGTCTCCGGTGCCCCCTCCGTACCAGCAGCAGCTCTCAAACTGACGCTGCCATAGTTTTTATTACTTCCAGTACTCAGCTTAGTGCCTTATGTAACAGCAGAGCAACGAGTACAGACTTCACTATCATACTCAGCAACTTGTCGGTCTGAAAATGCTAGAGATTCCATTTTTCTGAACTTTGAGAAGTCATAGCTTAAACCCCTGACTCCTACAGCTAGGAATCAGCCATATTTGAGCTCTGAGCTCTGATGGCTGGTTAGCCACAAGAGAACGTTAGAAAACTGCGGCTACCGATAGAAGAGTAAAAGTTGCCAAAGCATTACCTGCACTGAGATGCAAACGATTGCAAAAACAAGCAGTTGAAAACGCATGATGATGACGATGACGTTGACGATGATTGAGACTAAGATCCTCGCTTCGACTGTACTGTGAATATGCAGGTGATTTATTTCACTCTATATTTCATAGACTAGAAGACGCACTTGCATATTGATTATGGGGTGTTGTTATTGTTCTCTCATAACTCAGGGCAGGCACCACAAAAGATGCCATAAGTGAGCTGTGTGGTTATAATCAACCAAAAGGCAGCAACTTAAAAGGAAAGTTATTAGCATCATGAGAAAAAGCAATTCCTTCTCTTTAAGATGATCTTTATTACAAATGTTTAGTGTGATTATCGGCGGAAAATGAGGCCTGCCTTCATTAATGGATATCAAGGAATTGCTTCTGCAATTTTTACTCTTGTATTTGTTATTCTGTCAGTATGGCGGTCTTATACGCAGGCCTTACGCTGGCTTTAGTTGGCTTTCGCCGCAGTTAACAACAGTGTTTTCAGGCTTGAAGTTCATACTGACAGGAGAGTAGAAGATTTCACAGCTTCCAAATACTTTAGCTTTATCTGACTTACTATATTTATTTGGCTCTTGCAGTTCTCCCGTAGATATTCGTGAATCAGCAAATGCGGGAGTGAGCGGAAGTGAGAGGGAGTGAGCAGGAATGAGTGTGGATAGGCACGGGAGTGAGCGCGAAAATTGGCAGAAGAGCGACATAAACCATTGATCTGTCTTTTATTTTATTTTATTTCATTCTATTAATAAAATTTATTATTATTATTATTATTATTATTAAAAATATTAGTCATTGTCAGGTCACTTATGCGCACAAGGGCGTTTTAAAGCTGACGCAAACGGCTCTCCATTATCAGTCAAAGCATTCCCCCTCAACTATTTTTTTCAGCTAGTTGTAAATAGCTAAAGAAACACTGACTGCACTCATAGCACAGCCACATCAACCCTAGTTGGCATCACTAAACAATCGGTTATACAGTCAACAGATGCAAGTTGTCCTTCGGACAGCTACTAGTTCATGACTTGAGTGTCAATCAAAAGTATTGCTGGATTCACCCCTGGCACAGAATATGTAGTGCAGCACATGCATCAGCCATCCACTACACTCATACAGCGGATCTGTCACATATATGTCACACACTTGTGGCAGTCACTGTACACATGTGTACACTTTCACCACAACACACCAACAAGGAGAACAAATAGGCAGCGGGTGGAATGTGCGTGTAATAAACTGAATACGATAGAACAGAATTGACTATGCTTTCATCGTACAGGTGACAGTCAGTCTAGTCCATATAGTGCAGGCATGATTCTCCCCTCCCGAATGTCTCACATGACTGTCAAAATATAAAAAGACAGATGAAGAACAGAAATATTAGATTAAATGATAGCACAGAACAGTGGCTTCACTGTCTGAGATGTAACTTCAAGCCATTAGGAAACTAATTGAATTGAGAAAAGTATTAGTGAGTCTGTAGCTGAGTTTCGGCTCTGCATATCAGCCTAAAAATCAGAAAGGTGTTTAATGGGTGGAGCATAGCAGATAATGGAAGGAGTTAACAAAATAGTCGGCGGAGTCAAACATATAGTGGGCAAAATCAACCATAGAATGGCAGAGCTAACTATACATGTAGAATGGGCGGAGTTATCCATAGAATGGATAGAGTTACTTGTAAAATGGGTGGAGTTAGCAATATGATGGGCGGAGTTGACCACACCATGCGTTGGGTTAATCATATGGATGCAGTATCCGCATTTCATGGCCCTTATGAAAGAGTTGTGGATACAAATAAATGAGGTCGTAGCCCAGTTCTGACCGCTGAATTACCTTCATTGATTTCCGTTTGTTACTAATATCCACAAGGAATGTGTGCATTCTCTTTGTTCAGGCTTAACTGATTATCAGACATAAAGGAAGGATCTCCTGACAATGAGCTGTATTGATAATCTATGAGTGTGATGGTTGGATGGATAGGGATCAATGCTAGAGCAGAGATCAACCTAACTCAGTCATGTCTAATATCATACAACCGCTCATTTTCTTAAGGTCTTTTGAACTTTTCTTACTATTTGACTTTCTATTAGTGTTAAATCCAGCAGAGCTGTCTGCCTACCTGTCCAGTTCTGTCTGTCTGTCCAGTTCTGTCTGTCTGTCCAGTTCTGTCTGTCTGTCCAGTTCTCTCTGCTCTCCAACTATACATTAATGATGGAATCAGACAGTTTCCATCAAGCACTGTCCATAGATAAAAAGCCTGTCGTGTTTACAGTCTGAGATGGATGAGAGAGCCTCTCGTATTTATGAGAGTGGGGTGGATGAGGGGAGCCTCTCGAATTTACGGGGGTGAGGGGATGGAGAGGCTCTTGCATTTTTCCAGCCAAAGCCCAGAGCCAAAATTATTGTTATTTTCGGTTTCCTAATGTTTTCCTGTGGCTCATTGGTTAGAACCTGCTGAGCTGAGCTCAAAGAAGCCATAACCATTACTGTAGAAGAGAGGGGTTATATCTTAGCTGTAGAAGACAAGGATTATAAGTTATGACTACTCTGAGCTCATGAGAACTGAATCTTCAGTATTTCCTGCTCTAAAATTGTCACCTATTGCAATATTTTGCCGTAAAAGCCGTGTAGTAGAAGTTTTTTTAATTTTAAACTCTATTTGTTTGATTCAACTATGAAATAAGCCTGAAGTTCACTCAGAGAAAATTAAAACATCAAAATAAAGAAAGAAGGAAATGTAAAAACAAATGATGATGTAAACCTTCAGACTGCTTAAAACACTTCGATTTCAGCAACGCAGGATTCCGATCCACTCGACTCCCAGTCTATCCTCATGTACCGTCCACTCATAGCGGCGCCGCAGAAAAACTCTGCTGGTACAGCGCTGATACCATTGGAGTTGGATACACAGAGACTGTCAGTGTTGCTCAGGTCAGCTTCTGTGTCAGCGACATGAACTTCGACCAGCGTCACATCACCTTCTAAAATTTGTGACTGATAGTGAGAAGCAGTACTACAGGATGAGCAATAGAAATGCCGGATACGTGAGCTGCCAAAACCTACCTGTTTAAACCTCACCGTGTGGCCAGTGAGACAGTTAGAACTACATAAGGTGTGTTCGAAGTGTGGTCGCATTCTGATCATTAATAAAAAGAATGTTCTCATGTCGAACGCAGATTCTGAATGGCAATCTATAATAAACTGCAGCCAAACGCTCTGCATAATATTTCGATGAGAAGTTGTCATCCCCTTCAATTTTAATGGGAATAATCACATTTTTACGTTTTCTGATATACTTCCGCTTTGGTTACGCTATGTGCCAGACAGCAAGCTATTCTGCCAGCGCTTGATGCACTTAGCGTTTATTGGCTTTGTAATGCACTTAAATGGTTTGTACAGCTGCAATTGGATAAATTTCAGAGCAGATGGATTGGTACCTAAGATGTCAGTTAGTGCGTATGATCGATGACACCAATTCAGAGCATGAGGAAAGCGGGCATTGTAAGCTATTTAGTGCTAAGACTAAAAGTATGATCAGGGACCGTGTATGACGGATAAAGAATTCCAAAAGCACTTCAGGCTTTTCCCGAAGGTTTTCCATACCCACTTCTCGAGTACAGCTGAACGCTTGGCATTCGGAGTTATAGACGTTCAAAGAACGGTAAGCGAGGCGTTCTGCGAACATCCACAACAAATTTTCATTTCCTTCAATTCACAAATAAATAAATTCTTATTCCCGAACGATCTTCCTTCTAAACACACCCATAGTGCACCTGTCGCTCCGCTGAGAAAGGCAGTTGCACCTTTTTAGTGGGAGTAGGAGAGTTGCCTACAACCTTACAGGTTTTCTGGCCACAGGAATTACTGGTACACAGGATAAATTATCGTCGGATGCTCTTCCTGCCACCACTGCGACTGGGGATCGAACCCGGGGTGCATTGCACAGGGGCCCGACGCCGCTAACCGCTCAGCCACTTGTTGGATAAAGACAGAAGATCAGAATCGGCTGCTAATTAAGGAGCTTCTAACTATCTTCACTCGCCACTGATGAATTGTATAGAATAGCAAAAAAGCAAATGATCGAGAACTGAGCAAAGACCCAATTGACTAGCTAATAGTTGGTATCATCCGGGTGATTTTCTGGTACAAAAAGTACCTAAACAGATGTTTATTGATTTTTGCAGAAAAGTAATTATCAAGGTTGTTATTACTATTACCCAGCTGATTTTCTCCAACATCACTTTGGGTAGCAACGGCTTACGCCTAAAAGTCTTTATCTTACCGTATCCATCAGCTGGGTAGAACTTGATCTTGGTGATGTTAACAGCTTCACCTACTCCAAAATCAATTCTGGCATACTTGCTACTCTGCAGGGTTGAGGAAGAACTTAGCACATGAGCATAGGTAGAGTGTTGGTTTAGGAGAAAGAGGTTTCACTAACGTTAGCTGTGCAGAATGCGCCGTCAAGTGCGTCAGTGCTTGTGTTGCCATCAAAAGCGTTTTCAACTCTCCGATTGCTGTTCATGTGATCTGAACCGGCATAGCTGTGGCCTAGGAATGAAGAAGATGAAATAAGATTTCCCAATAAATTCACCCGCATGATAAAGCAAAGAAAACTAACCCAAAGCCAAGTTTACTGGCGACTCATTCCCGTCTGCAGGAGCTTCAGTTGTTGTTGTTGTAGTGGTTGATGTGGTTGATGTAGTTGATGTAGTGGTTGTAGTGGTGGTGGCAGGTGTGGTGGTTGTGGTGGTGGTAGTTGTTGTTGAAGTTGCCAGTCCATTTGTTGTGTATGTTACATACCCCGACCCATCGCAGGCGGCTACTCCCGGGTAGCCAGCCAGATGGCAGGAGGAGGTGTCGGCGTGGTAGGAGAAGACGGCGCAGAGAGACTTGCGACACTCGAGTAGACAGCCTACCAGGTTGCTCTCAGTGATTTCTGCTGCCCTGTGCAGTAGACACTCATCTGCTACATGATTCTTTGACATCCAAATACCCGCATCACCTGCCTGCACCGTCTAATTGAACAAAGATTTGTTGAAACAACATTTAATTCCAATGGCCTTACTTGGCTTGTTGGCTTCAACAGTATCGGGAAAGCATTGCAACGTGACCCTTTTTCACAGCTGTCAATACCAATCAATGCGCAGAAGAAATCAGGCTGACATAAATTCTGGCTGGCCCTTTAATCTGCATCAATTATCAAATAATCTGAGCTGCTCGCTGTATCACGGGACAATTCAAACATACGTGTAAGGGCTACTCAAAGCCCATTAATTTCTCAATATTCTATTCCATTACTGCAAACTCACAGTTTTATGAATTCTCTCCTTCCCATTTCCCTCTTTACTATGCATTCCTTTTAGCGTTCCTTTCTAGAGTTTTGTCGGCTTTTATTACCCATATTTTCAGCATTATATTTAACCTCCTCTATGTTTACCTCTCGACCTCCTACCTCCTACCTCCTATCATCTGCCATCTCCATTTGTTTAAATTCATTCCTCTCTTTCCCCGCCTCCATCTCCTGACTCAATCTCATCCCTCCTTTCCTTGCATTCTCTATGTCCCTCCATATTTCACTCCCTGTTATCTCTCCCGTCAGACAAAAAAGGGGCAATCCTGTTAAAAATCCAATCATGCGTATTGAGATCCACTCAGCTGTGAACTCAGAGAACAGAGGAGAAAATGATCATTACCTTGAGAGAAAAGCAGATGATCGCAAGACGAAATATTTCTGAAGGCGTCATGGCAGCAATTAACCAGCTGTCTTTGTTTCCGACCAGCTCAACTGTGCAAAAGCAGCTGGTTCTGTCTTGTCCATTCTTTCCCATTCAATAACAGAGCACCTCCCTATTGATTATTGGTCGACCTGATCACACAAGAACCGCAACAGGCATTGTGGAATGTACAATAAAGCAGTCTGAACACACATCGAATGGAGCTCACACAGCTATCTCTGTATCAGTTCACTCAAAGGAGATCCATGGATAGTCAATCTAAGAACTTCTAGTTTATACTCTCCGCTGTGTGACCAGTGAGCCAGTTATCACTGCTCAGTACACTTCTCCTGAGAAATGCAACTACACTTTTTTTGGGGAGGAAGTGTAGGCGAGTTGCTTGCAACCATGCTGGCTGGGTGACCGCAGAAATTACTAGTGCAAAGGATTAATTACAGTTGAATACCCTTCCTGCCACCAGCCTGACTGGGTATCAAATCCGGGGCACCTTGCACAGACACCCCTTGCCACTAACCACTCAGTCGAGGGTGCGGTATGTTCTATATAGAGGAATTAAAGTGTTAATATGCGGACCTTTGGCTCTGACGGATACTGCTAATATCACTATAGGGTAGCTGCATAGTCACTGTAATGTCAGATTTACACTCACGCTTACGCATAACGTTGTGGAGCTTGTGTTGTGTTGACGTATGCTGCATTGATTTCCACTGGCTATTATTGTTTATCGAATTAGAAAGATATGACTACAAAGGATATTGATATAGAGATCAATGACGACTGCATCCGGCAGGGCTAATATCAATTCAGAGGTATCAGAAAGATCGCAAGAGAAAGTGAGGATAGAATGAGAGAGGGAGGGATGGCG
>ERZ1740065.3002-NODE-3002-length-10539-cov-12.260206_pt1 | contig 10539 bp, 13 predicted proteins | sample MGYA00581738_ERZ1740065 | MGnify/ENA primary metagenome ERZ1740065 (study PRJEB43018, sample SAMN04849749) | marine metagenome | isolation source: floating plastic debris | place: Pacific Ocean | collected 2008-09-01 | study: EMG produced TPA metagenomics...
CTCAGCTTCTCTCAGCTTCTCTCAGCTTCTCTCAGCTTCTCTCAGCTTCTCTCAGCTTCTCTCAGTTTCTCTCAGTTGCTCGGAAGCATCTGTGTTGCTTCAGACCCTATCGAAGGGGAGGGTTTACAGTTGCTCCAAAAACCAAATCCCTACTAGGCTCTGCGGATGTCAACCCTCTGTTGGTGGTCTGTTGTGGTCCCTCATTTTGACAGCTTTTACTTGGCAAGTACCACGAGTCAGACTGCAGGGAATTCTGCAGTGCATGTCGCATGCTATTCTTGACATGACCTTGCAGGCACAGTTTCAACAGATCCGACTCTAAAAAGTACAATGATAACTAGTGTAAAGTTGCAGGAGAAGACGCATGAGCTACCAACTGGCAGCAGGACTTGGAGGTGAATGAATTGAGCACGGGCGCTCATTTCACACATGTATATTCCAAGCCTGAGTGAATGACAAGATCCGAGTAACTCCAAACAGAATCAGCTAGCTTGTCCAACGATGAGTTTCAAGTCGAGAGCTAGTTGTCGAAAGTAATGCATAGGATGACGTGAATTTCAACCTGTGATGCGAGCCAACTGAGGAATAATAATATTAAATCGAATATTTTTTGAGTTGGGTACACGCGTTGCAAGATTTTGTCGCAGACTTATTATTAAAATATTAGACTTGGATTATTTTCAAATATTTTATTAAAAAAACTCGACATATTGCAAGGTCTCGAACTCGCTTAATGCAACTTTGAGTCAACTTTGAGTCAACTTTGAGTCAACTTTAAGTCAACTTGCAGTCAAATTTCAGTCAACTTTCAGTCAACTTTCAGTCAAATTTCAGTCAACTTTCAGTCAACTTTCAGTCAACTTTCATACTCTCCTGTAAGTATTAACACCGTGATAACACACTGCCCTGAGATGTAATGACACTGAAACCCGATATCTACATATACAAAAAACCTATTGGTCAGCTATGCTGTCAGTTAGTTTATTGGTTTGGAAGCAACTGATGAGATAAATCAGGTCAGAAACAGGAGTATCTACGGCATAATGGTTTGCCATTTAGAGCCACCAATTATGTCATAGGTACGGGTGATATCCTCGTCAACCTCACCGCAGAAATTCCAGCAGTCTCTCCTAGCGACATCATGGCAGAAGTAGGTGCAGTATTCAACACACTAAAACAGTAGAGAGGTAGGCGATGTAGAGACTGAGGGATACGAAAGCAAAGAGTTAGTAGCAATGGCTGGAGCTGAATCCCACTGAACTGCTGTCTTATTGATGTACAAACATGGGTGAAGGGGGCGGCAAGGGATGCAAACATTGTAACTGGCTGAATGAACACAAGCAGCGCAACCAGAGCCACAATCTGAGTCTTCATCCTGGCTGTCGATGATTTTGAGGCTTGATCAGAACTCTATTGTAGTGAGTGATGAGCAGTGGAACTCACAATTATGTCTGGGCTCTATATTGGCTTATATACTGTCACAGTGTGTGCATGAGAAGCTAATTGGCTGGCGGTAAGTCATGTGATGGTTGAGGCTTCTCTAATTTTTCTCTTTATGGATGATAACTGAGAGATGTGATTGAATGACCAACTGATCACTCATCTCCCTGTCACCCTCATCTTCACCAGTATCTTCACCCTCATCTTCTTCCTCTCTCCCTGTCTGCCTCCTTCTCCCCATGATTACCTGCCTCCTCTCCCCCTGACTGGCTGGCTCGCTCCCTCTCTGATTCCTGCCTCTCTTCACCTCTTCCTCCTCTTCCTCCCCCTCCTCCTCCTCCCCCTCTCTCTCTCTCTCTCTCTCTCTCTCTCTCTCCCTAATCTGGCTGATATGTTCCCTAAAATCCTAATGATGTAAGCTTCCAACCCTCAATCACATGCTCTCCAGCCTCTAAGTGCTCCTTCTGTCCATATTTATCCATCTTTTCATCAATCACCAAGTCATTCACTGACTGAATCGATACTACTATTACTCTGATCTCATCTATGTTACGAATCGTGATCATTTTCTCTAAGCGCGGTATCCTACATTTTGCTGTGGTTTCCTGCATCACAATTCCTCAGTTTTGAAAGCAATGTTATTATTTGTGGTGGAATTTGGCATGTGAGCAAACTTGTGTAATGCCATACTCCTGAACTCCTGAACTCCTGAACTCCTGAGCTCCTGAACTCCTGAACTCCTGAACTTCTGAAGCATGTGAAACTTCAGATCTCCACACCGATTGCAGCAATGATAAAATAGGAACTGTCTCCTAATAGTTTCGATAACTAACTGTCCAACACGATATTCCATATCTGAGACGTTATCAACTATAAGACCAGGATATGACCGACACGGCTGATGAGGCAGTCAGAGGAGAACATGACAGATATGGCTGGCTAATTTGTTTTCAAACTCCAAAAGAATTTGTAGGTTCTACAATTGTGAAACGAGTAAAGAAAACCTTGCTAAACATTCCACCAGTATTTCCAAACTGAAGCTGTTGCACAACTTCGTGAGTAGAACAGAGATAAAGATATAAAACACAGCTGCAGGCTTACGTAGTGATGGATGACGCTGTTGATGAAGGCTTGGTGCTTTAAATGGGAGTGAGGCGATGGCGATTCCTGAAAGGAGGAGGTGAAAACCTGAGAGATGGAGTGGTGCATTTCCACAGCAGCATCACAGTGCATTAGTATGACTATGAACTAGGTCAGTAAAACAAAGTACTGTAAACCCAAATATTTTAGTGGACAAAATATTATAGCGCTTTGCTCAAATCAGCAGTATGTTTAATAATAACGACTAGAATTTTTACAGATTTCTTTCGAGCTTATATATAGCATAAAGAGCTATCAAAAAATATAGCGCTTCACTTAAATAGTGTTTTCATGGAATAGTTATTATAGCTATTATTGTAAGGTCGCCAAAATATTTGGGTTTACAGTATAGCCGTTAATGATAGGTGCAGTTAAGTTTCCGTCGGAGTTGTCACATCATGACAAATTTTTGGAGTTGTCATCTCAATATTAATAGAACCACTGCAATGATTGCAGGCATGTTCGTAACTTTTTAGATGCTGACTTTTGTCGTTGTTGAGGATGTACTTCTACCCCATTTTATAAATGAACTCCATCCACAAATGCTGATATTTTTTCTTGTTATTATGCTCATCTTAGGAAGAGATTAAATATTTCTACTGCTGATGTTTCCATTTTCACAGTAATATTGTAAAAAGATAGTTGCAGTTTTAAGTCAGAGATAGAAAAATAGAGGGAGGGAGGGAGGGAGAGTCTGATTGAAGAAAATACCAACATAACATTGTTAAACCCTATTCAAGCCATCAGGCACATTTTTGTACTCTACTTTGCTGTCAGAAGTGAATCATGAGGCGATGAAACCGTTACCATAAGTAAATCTGGAGTGTACTCCAGGACGAAGAGGGGCGGTATATTCCCCTACCAAATCTCGCCGTATGCTGAGCCGAGAGCAGAGCTTCACAAGCCTGTGGTAGCCAAGGCAGCGAACTTTGTGTAGAAACAGCTCCAATGACTTTGACCTTCTTTGTCCCGCCCACTCGACGACTGGGTCATTGATAGCGTTCCTCATTGGTGAGAGAAATTGGGTCGCAGATTGCGATTGGAGGTTGGCAGCTGCTACTGCAGCAGCAGACAGGACGTCAAGAGATCCAGTAGCTGGCTGACCGCTGGAGAGTACATCAAACAGAGGAGAGCCCTAGAAAACAGGCAGCAGGTGAAACACAACAAGGCTGACTGTAAAAATACTGTAGGGACACTGGTAGCATGACTTATGAATCTATGTATTTTTCATGTGTCTGACTCGACTAATGAGGTGAAACTTACTTCCTTCCAAGCCAAAGAGTCGAGCACGTGATCCTCACACTTCTTCAGATACTGGATAGTCTCTGCACTCAGGTCAGGCTCTGCCTTTATAAAGCACTCGATGACCTTACAAAGGTGGTACGCCTGGAGGGATGAGATAGTTAGTCAGCAGTAGAATTACTGTTGCAGTAAAACTCAATATAATGGAGTGTACTTACGGCAAGAGAGAACAACTCCAGCAGATGAGTGAGAGCGGTAACAGAGCTGGGGCTTTGGTCATACGTGTGACAAACGACCAAAGCGCAGCAGACGATGAGAGCTCTGTGAAACGTGTCGTTGTGGAGGAGAGCGTCAAAATCTAATCGCGAGAGCCTCGCCTCCTCCTACAGCGCAATATCAGATTTGTCTAAGAACAAAGTCTAGATGTGAAGAAACGAAATGAATAAAATGATGAAAGAAAAATGAATGAACAAAGCCCATGGAGAAAATCACATCAAATAGATAGCCATATCCATCAGATGACCTTCACCTTTACTACAACCAGTCACATAACTGACATAGACTTCATTGCTTGATGCCCACCCTAACTACTAGATTCAGGGGAGATAATGTCAAAAATGGCAGTTTGGCCGATAGCTAGGATATAGGTAGGAGACTCTCTATAAATGATCAGAAGGACCTTGTTTGGTTGATTACAATAATATATAGATGTCTATGGCTGCTTAAACACTCTAACAAAATGTAAGCACTCTATCATTGCCAGCGCGCTCATAGAGACGCGATACAATACAGCAGCGTTACCAGTTTCAGCATAGACTCGAGGACTTTGTAGTAGAGTCTGGAGACGAGATCGAAGCGCTGCTGGAGCGGCTGAGTCAATGGCCTGCTGGACGATGACTGGACTCGGACATACTCGCTGACAAACCGACCTCTGCCAGTGTCTAGGCGTCTGGTGATGCTGTCACATGGATTCACCGCACAGCTCTGGAAATACCCAACACACGTATCGTACAGCATAATAGCAGAAAACTAAGCCAGTGTTTGACTGATGTACAAAAAAAACAGATAGAGGAAGAGAGACAGAGGGAAGGAGAGCAAACAGAGGGGGTGAAGGGTAGGGGAGAGGAACGGAGAGGTAGGGACATAGCAGAGGGAGATGGCGAGGTAGGAAGATAGTGGAGAGGTAGGGACATTGAAGAGAGGGATGGAGAGGTAGGGAGATGGCGGAGAGGTAAGGAGGTAGGGGAGAGGGAGGGAGAGGGAGGGGAGAGGGATGGAGAGGTAGGGTGGCGGGGGGGGGGGACAGAGGGGGGCGGGGAGAGGAGAGGAGGAAGTGGTTGATGAAGCAGGAGAATGTCAGATAGTATATAATCACATGGAAATAGACTGCGAGAGTGGGACTGGCAGAGTTGGTGCTGTTGCCGATGATTGTCCTGAGGTGTTGGATGGTGTTCAGATGTCTCCGCACAGGTGTTGGGGGCGGGGGCATTGACTGACCGCCACTCGTACTGAAATGTGGGAAACTTAGTCTAAGTATATTAGGACCATGTGGAAGGAAAATTTGAGAAATCATCCAATGTCCTGGGAGAATCATCATCACCATATCACTGAGGTAAGTAAATACTTACCAGGAAGGTATGAGGAGGCTGTTGGGCTCAAAGAAGTCCATCTTGTTGATGGAGAGAGGCTGCATGAGGGAGAGCCATTTCTCTACCAGCTGAGGCTCGTCCATCACTGAATGGGCGGCTATGAACTCAGGCTAAAATAGAGATCACACTGCAGCTGAGGGTGATGATTGACACAACATGCAGAAAGTGGCAGTACACGTATTCTAGGTGGAAAATAACAGCAGCAACAAAAATCATGATAGAGGTAGAAAGTATAGTCATCTTGCCAGCATTGTCCGCAATCAACGTAAATTAGAATCGTCTTCCCTTGAATCTGACATTATCACTGAGTGTCAAATTTCCAACGACATTTCGACAAGACATAAAGCTAACCCATGTTTCTGGTGAGGGAAATATTCCAGTGACCTCCTGGACGTCTGCTTTGTCGGCCTGACAGAGGCGCCTCAGTATCGCCTCAGAGCTGCCTTTGTCTGATTGGATAACTAGCGAATCTAAAAATCCGTCAGCGAATGAGCAGTGACCATGTCGCTATCACAGCTCTTACCTCAAGATTATAGCAAGGAGTCATCTGTCTTATCATCAATCCCACAATGCATCAGCCGCCTCTAAATACATGTACCTCCGCCTACATTTAGTATAATCTACGTTCAGGATAGTCGTGGTTGAAGTTTCTGAGCCTAATTACTAGCATTAGAGGCTATTGCACATTTCTCATTGGGATGTAAATCCTCATCACATGTCCTGAATGCTCTGTAACTTAATGCTGAAGCAGCTGCGCACAAAACCACTAGAAGATGTCTATAGCACATTGAATGAGACATTTTCATTTGCTACTGTTCAGCAGAAAATCGCGTCAGGTCTATTATCATCAATTGTTTGAGGTGTACTATGATCAAGCGTTACTAGAGACAGGCAAGACTTCGCGCGTATGAAACATATGCATGCCATTCACGGTGATTAATGGGACCGAAAGTGTTACCCAATCAGATTGATAATGAGCTGACTTTGATCAACATTCCCAGGTGGTCTAGTGGTTAGGATCCGGCGCTCTCACCGCCGTGGCCGGGGTTCGATTCCCCGTCTGGGAAATGACATTTTTTCCTTTTTGTGGGGAGAGGTTTTGTAACAAGACACTTCTAATTGGATAAAGGATGCAGCCGTGTGGTACTTTTTTAATCACAGGCACATAATATGATAAGGTCTCCTTGTCAGCAACCTAACATCTATGATTAATTGCATTGGTGGAGAAGAAGCAAGTATGCCACCACTTACCATAAGGGCGTCTCAGCATGAAGGAAGGAGAGGAGACCAAGACTGATTGAAAACAATGTAAAAGCAGGTAGAAACAAGAGGCGAGCCCCAATTGGTCAATAGGCAATGTATCTAAAACACGGAAACCGTGGGCAGTCACAGCCTGTAACATGAAAGTGATTCAATACAACAAATCAGACGGGTAACATACCCTGAGCGACGATATAGTACAACCAGACCAACCTCTTCTTCTGTGTTAACTCAAGGAGCAACTCTGGATCACAACGTAATCCATCCTCACAAAAACTCTCGCTGAACATTCTAGAAGGAGAGATATAATATATGAAAGTCCGTGCTCTCACCGTGGCACTATTATCATCACATCTGTTATCAGAGAGCTTACTTGTTAAGCTTGTTAAAAATGGCTGCTTCAATAACGTAGCTCCGTTGCAAACATTTCACTGCCAACCTCACATGTTCAGGAAACTGGATGGCCTCCAGCATGTCGTTCACTTTGTACATGAAACTGGTACACCTGATGGGATTTGCACATGAAATTATCAGTCCAATTCATAAAGTCATCATGCTATCTACATCACATCGAAATAGTTCAATATCTTAACTGCATCTTTGAGACGTGAAGGAGAGAAGACACAGTGATGTCTAGTTGCTGCGCGAGTCTAGAGCCATTATCGTTGACCAGAGATAGGTAGATTATCACAGGGAACCAGTCGTAAGGGTTCTCCTAAAAAAATAGGTTGCATCGATGAACAACACTGAATCATTACCAGCGTACAATAAACAGCAGACATATTGATACGTATATAGTCACCTTATCAAATCCATTAACATATATCTCCTGTGCAGCCAAATCGGTGTAAATTTGCCAGCAAGCATCCCTGACTGTGAACGGCAACTTCAGACGATCAGACAGCTGTTGAAAACGATTCTTTATCACAGGATTAGGAGTAGACGCAGCCATGAAATGGTGAGCCGAATTGACACGTAACTTTTCTGTAAAAGTTGGTCAGTCCAATCGGTAAATTAGTAACCCAGAAGACCTGAGTGCGAGAGGAGAACAACACAACAACACTTCCTGTAGATAAAATAGGCCTTCGACGGCCAGAGACGCCTCACTTGTATGGCGGGAAAGACTATTTAGAAATAGCGGGAAATATTGAGGCGTAAAAATATCAGGTGTAGCCAATTTCAGCCAGAGGTATTTATAGACAATCAATTGCTTTTATATTTTATTTTGAGTAAATTCTCCGATGTATGTGCCATGAACTCTGAGAAATATCTGTTTTTAGTTGAAATAGCTCGGTAAGATAAAATTAGAGTCACGATGGTAGGAAAATATTGTCAGTCACATCAAATCATCATGGCGGACACGTCAACTTCCGGCCAGATCTCAAGAGCTGTCAGAAGTAATTTGTCCAAATGGGACACTGCTGGGGAGAGCCTCGCTCCAATATCAGATGTACAAAGAGATTGTCTACTTGAGCTCACTTCATTTGCGTCGAAACGTGCTACACCACCTCATGTAAGCTAATAATCACAGGCTATCCTTGAACCGGATTCAACAACTTGATTCATTTCAATTGAACAGCTGGCTAGATAGTGCAGACGAGTATGAAACTACCGTATATATGAAATAAACAAATCTTACCTACAGTTGGAAGATGAAGATACGGCTGGTGCACGTCTCTCGTTGCCAGAAGTCAAAACTAAACAGAAAAACGAATGGCTCGATAGCCTCTGCTCTGGCACCATCACCAACACGCAGCAGGTGTCTGCACGCCTCTGTTGTCTTTATTATTCCCCAATGCGTATATATTTCTGTGGTATCTTATCTGTTTTTAGTTCTATAACTGGTTTTGTGAGATCCAGAATCAGATGGAATGCGACGATGAGAGTCATTACGATGCATTTATCAAACAACTCGAGCACCATAGGTCTCAATGCGAAAGGTTTGCGAAGGACTGCACAAACACGATAGTTACCGGTTAGCAGTAATTAACAGATTCATGTTTTGTTTTAGCTTGCTGGCAGAGGTTACTGCCTGTCTCAGTGAACTGAGTGACCTGCAATCCAAACATGAGTTTGTCTCCACTAAGACCAACACACTGCATCAGTCTTGTGAACATCTGCTGGAGGAGCAGACACGGTTGATGAACGTAGCTGAGGCAATAAGCAGTAAATTATCATACTACAATGAGCTGGACAGAATTAACTCAGTGAGTTGGCGATATCATATCAGCTTTGGTCAAGATTCCAGCGTAGTATCGAGGTATAGCCTCAGATCTCATCGCTAGAGGGAGGGCTAAATGTAAGGGAGAGTGGGGAGGAAGGAGACGGAGGGAAGAGAGTGAGTACAGTGCTATTGCAGATGGGTGACCAGTTGTTTGTCGGATATAGTATATGGGAGGTAGTTTTGTGCTTTCCTGTCACCGACTCTGTGGAGCGTTTTCTGATTGGTCAAAATTATTTTATTACTTTGGGGTTTTTAGGCAGAAACTTATCTTGCTTAATCGAGTAGAATTGTATGGAAATGGAAACAGATTGATTTCACCAGATTTCAAATATTTTGAGATGTTTTATGTCCGTGACTCTCTCTGGCAATAAGCTATGTTGTGGCGATGAGTCATGTTGTGGTGATGTAAATATGATGTAAATAGATTTTGCATATGCAGTGCTTAGAGAATGATGACAATAATTCTGTTCCTCAGAAACTCGGAGCCACGTCGTTGACGGTAACCAGCGAAAGTTTCGTTCCCATGCTGTCCCGCATCGATGAATGCATAGCATACATCCAATCTAACGTGAGTATTCTGGTCTTATTTTACTGCTCGATTAGAATTTTTGCTGGTTATTTGAAACTGAAATTATTATGACAAATTTATTGTTGCATTCCAGCCGAGGTATAAGGACTCCGCTGTGTATCTGATGAAATTCCAGCAGTGTCTTTCCCGATCTCTGAACCTGATCAAAGTCCACGTCACCAACCTCCTCACTACGGCCACTCAGAATGTGTTACCTATCAAGGTGAGCCATCTTTTCTCCCCAATGTGGCCTCATCACTTGCCAGTATAGAATCTTCGACCAAACCTCTCCTAGCATGGCCCCTTCCAGTATAGAATCTTCGACCAAACCTCTCCTAGCATGGCCCCTTCCAGTATAGAATCTTTGACCAAATCTCTCCTAGCATGGCCCCTTCCAGTGTACCATCTCCACCCTACCCCATCATGGGCTTACCTGACACGATGTCTCTGATATTACCTTTCCCTGTGTAATTCCGTTTCCAACACCACTCGATACATGAGCTTGCTAACATCAGCGTCTCCGTGTGAGTCATCACTGCCCGTCCCTCTCCTACCATGGCCCCACGCAACACAGACACTTCAACACGCGTGTACCTGCCACCTAAGATACTCACCCTCCACTCGTCCAAACATCATTGCTTACTCGCTGGGTCACACAAAGCCCTTACAATATCATTGCTTTTCATTCAGGGCTCAACCGCTGTCTCTGACGATGCGTTTACACTGTTCTATGGGAAGTTTAGGACGAGTGCACCCAGGGTGAAGTCTCTTATTGAACAAATAGAGAGGAGAGCTGACAAGAACGCATCGTGAGTATTCTCTTTTATTCTTCTTCTCTACTATTCTTTGCTGGCTTTAAAGGTAGTTGCATTCTGGACCTGTACTCCTTCACCGAATGAACATCGGCTTAAAACTACTAGCTCTCAGGTCCATAGAGTTACTAGCTGAGAGAGCCTCCTGTTCCATAGAGTTACTAGCTGAGAGAGCCTCCTGTTCCATAGAGTTACTAGCTGAGA
>ERZ1740065.3003-NODE-3003-length-10537-cov-12.304045_pt1 | contig 10537 bp, 6 predicted proteins | sample MGYA00581738_ERZ1740065 | MGnify/ENA primary metagenome ERZ1740065 (study PRJEB43018, sample SAMN04849749) | marine metagenome | isolation source: floating plastic debris | place: Pacific Ocean | collected 2008-09-01 | study: EMG produced TPA metagenomics...
CACAAGCTGAAAATCCGAACAGTAAGGATTAAATCTGAGTAGTTGAGATCCCTGCTCATGTCCTTCTGAACTTGTGTTGTAGGAAGTTGGGCTACTCTGGTGAGCAGCAGCTGCTTAGACCTAGAGCGCACAAACCACGGCTCGTGAATGGGAAAAAATACTGTTCTTCCTCCATGGGTAGGATATTTTTGATTTCGGAGTTGCCTTCTCTCACCTACGTAGGCGCGCGCCTGAGGGAATAATATGATAACTCTTGAGTGAGAGCTCCTTGTACTTCGTTGGCTTTGAATTTACTGTAAACATATAAATTTTAGGGACCTCACAATAATAGCTGTAATAGTGACAGGAAGAAAACGCCGTTTAACTCTATATTTTTGGTAACTCTTCATGTATGCAAGCTCGAAGGAAATCACTAAACATTCTAGGCACTATTCTTAAAAAATTGCTGATCTGAGCAAAATTCTATGACATCTTTTCCTCTAAAATATCTAAGATGCAATCAGGAATTTCTCATTAGAGTTATTAGATTTCATTGTTGGTCGACGTAGTAAACTGGACTATCATGTCGTTGTGCCCTTGGTCTATATATCATTAGATGTTCCAGTGGTAAAGAGTAGTGAGTAAATGATGGTACATGTTTAGCCTTTGTTGCTTAGAACTAGATCTTGGAACTAGTGAAATTGTAACTGAGTAACTCCCATATGCTAAAATACGTTTCAGAATTATGATTTGTCTGATAAATTATCTCCATTCGATATGAACTCTCATTAACGGTTGGGAGTAAGGATTGTGATCAATTTCACCAAATCAAAAGGGTAGTTTTAACTTATTGAAAAGAGGTGGAATTGAACAGAAATTTGGCCTACATCTTGTCAGCTGTACACGACAAGTCGCCAATGGTATGTAGCCCTGGACCCTGAGGACAGAAGACTGCTGGTTGCCACGGTAATGTGGTTGTTACCATGGTAGCAGTTGTCCATAAGCTGACTAGATTTTTTTTGTTGATGAAAGTTGGAGAATACAGCAATCTAAGCTATGCAACTATTGGATGCTCACCAATGTTTGATGTGCTGACTACGTTGGAGTGGTTGCTAAGCAACCGTTTCATCAGCTCCAGAAGTTTCACTCCGGTGTTCTCTGCCACACCCTCTGCAAGGTTACATAACTACCAGGACAGTACGGCCAGAACAGTATATTTTGGATGAATGCTAATCTTCATTAATTTCAGGGCAAAGCCATAGTGTTTGGGGTTCTTCCTCTCCATGCTCTTTTCTATACTGGCCCAGGTCGGCGGATGAGCAGTTGTCTTCTCTTTGGAGGCAGCTGCGCGAGAGCCACCCGGTCAGGTGAGACAAATCTGCTCTCTGTTCTCTCTTTCATGCCGCTCTGTCTCTGTGCGTGTCTGCTTGGGTGGCTGTCTGTGTGTGTGTAAGATGGTGTTTACTGTTTATCTGTCTAACTGCGCTAATCAGCATGCCTTCATTTCTTTCCTCCATTGCAATGAATAACATAATTTCATTAGGTAGGTATGCAGTTGTTTTCTTACGCAAGTGCAATCGACCTATCCACAGCACCTGATACTGTTGACGCAGTAACCGCCGGTCAATGCCGTTCGAGCGCTGGCACGTTTCATGGAAGAGATGAAGCGGCGTCCTGTCTACCTATTGGCTACTCGCTCTCGGCCGCCAGTTGCTGCCAGTGAGGTTTGGGATAGAAGCTGCATGTATGCGCTGGGATTGGTATGTGAGAGATATTATCAGCCGGCCGGTGGCAGCTCAAAGAGAGGGAGAGACAGGGAGAGTTATGTTAGCTGTATGCCGGCTGTGATTGGTGGAGAAGCAGTGGATAATTAGATGAGCGGCTGCTATATATGGTAATAGTGTGGTAGCAGGTGTAACATGATCTAAAGGTTAAGTAGTGACTCGGCTCTCAGTGCATGCCCTGTCTCTAATTATGAGCCTATATCTCATCCTCATACTAATGATACAATAATCCAGACATTTCGAAACAAGCAACTCATCTCCGAACATTTCGCTGCCTCGCAAGCGTGATAATTGATTGATTGCTGCGCACTACGCCACAGTCCGTGGATCTCGGGCTATATTTCAGCTGTTTGGTACGGCATACATAGCTCTCTCACCGGCAAGAGACTAGCAGTTGAGCTGTAGCAAGCCGTAAGAGAACTGGTGATCCGTCTGTAGCAGCAGTGCCAGCCGTGGAGTTAACATCATACCTGCCCCAGTCAAAGCTTTCCTGTCAACCGCAAGTTAAAGACTACAAGGTAAAGGAGAACAGCTGCTGTATTCTCCTGTCTGTCTGTTTGTCTCCTGCCTGTTTGTCTGTCTCCTGTCTGTATGTTTGTATGTAGACTGTGATATCCCTTCATTACAGTTGGGCAGGTTTGCTATGGCTCTATAATGTACGCGACAGCCAGTCTGTACTTGTAGTATTTTTTTAGATAACATGGCTAACAGAACACACGATATGGGAATGGACAGAGCCCAGTCTTCAAGGGTAAGTCATGGCCATACACATCCACTTACACAATGTATATACCGTATGTGCCAGTATGTAACTCTCTCTCTCTTAGTGTACGTATTAATTATAGTTGGATAGGTAGGTACCAGTTAGAGGTACGTACAGAGGCTTATTACTGCAGTTCATTAGCGAGATCAGTTGATCATTGCGTTACCAGTGAGCAGAGATTGATTACAGGTATAGACCAACGTTACGTCGATACGCAATGATATCTGCATCAGTATCGACTATTGCTCGTGCATCAGTTCTCCCAATTCAGTGATTTTTCCTGGTCGATTATGATTTGATGGTTGCTGTATCAAACTGTAGGAGTTTACCATCTCAACTTCCTGGAAATCCTTGGGAGTTTCTTATTCAGTAATTTCTCTTGTCTTTAGCGTCGGCGGCGTTATGAGAGACGAGGTCTATGGGCTGCGATTGTATTCATTAAGAATATTAATCACCACACACACATACACATAGGTTTAATGCTGCTCCAATAGTTAACCTTTGAGCCATATAAGGCTGTACATTAGCTGCCTCTGTGGCAGAGGCTTACATCCTTCTGCTGTTGATCGAGGGAGAGCGTGTGCGCAACCATAGCATCAGTAGCGAGAGCCTGGTCTGCTGTGTGTTAGCTAATGATATCTCTGGCATTTATTGGTATTTCGTACCGGTTTGTTCATTGCGCCACCGCCGATTCGTGCCCTACTGTACGCCAGTATGTGTTTTGATATCAGCCCCTCCCCGTCCCCCTCTACCTGCCTGTAATGGCTGATCTACTCTTGATTCAGGAAATTAAAACTCAGATCTTTACTGAGACTGCTGCAGATGGGACAGTGACTAAGACCACCCGTGTCACCACTACATACTCTAATGGGGTGAGAGGGTGATCGCTGTCCACGTCTCAAGGCTTGTTGCTGGCGTCCACACTACCCTGCTTCCTATCTATTCATCCGTTACATTCCCTCCCCATCCCCATCCCCTCACTTGTCCTTTGTTGAAAGTAAAGGTGCCCAGTGGAGACCAATAACCTCTATGTTTGTGAAGCATATATTCATCAGCAGCTGTATTTTAGGATGTAGAGGTCAAGGAATCAAAAGAAATTTTATCACAAAAACAGGAGAAGTATGTTACTATATCAGGACCTTCAGAGGAGGTGACTAATGGTGTAATGGGTTACCCCACCCATCGTTGTCTGTCTGTATGTCCGTTACAAGGCGTGATCGTTTCCTCCTCCGAAATCCGAGTGCTTCTGTCAAGGCGAGGTTTTCTTTGCACGGTGCAGTTCCACAGCTGATCACGGTCATATGATTATCACATGATATCCAACCTGGATTATAGGTAACTCAGAGATCATCATCTCGTATCGAGTCAATCGGCACGGCGTCAATTGATGCAGACGTGACAGCCGATGATACTGGGGTGAGAGACGTCATGTCATTGTAGTCATGCCATCCTCTCTTGCAGTTCTCCGTCTGCTTTTTGATGAACCATCATTCTACTGCCTGCTGCCCAAAACTCTACTCTCCTACGCTGCTTTGTGTGCAGTCTGTAGTGCTGAGAGAACTGATGCTGTCTGATTGATAATACAGCAGGGGGTCTCTAGAACTCACTCCTCTTGGGAGGAATCGCGACGCAGCGTACCGTCACGACACAGCTTCGAGCCTCAGCAGAGTATCAGTCAGAGTCAGATATCTGTTATTTCGGCTGGGCAGTCACAACTTTCGCCTGATACCGGGTTTGAGGAAGAACAGTCTACTTACACGTTGACGTCTGCAGTGGAATTGTTGCCTGGCAACAGCGAGGCTGGGCAGGAAACTGAAGTCTCTCTGTCGTCATCTGGCAAGTTGGAGTTGTCTCCTCATACTGGGGCAGGAGAGACGCAGTCAACTGTAAGTGACACTGTCAATGTCGATGACTCCCACCGCACGGATCCCAGGTCTGTCAGCCCTGTTCTCTGTTCCAGCTGTCATCTTCCATCGTAGTTAACTTTGTCTGACCTGCTGGTATGTTACCTATTGGTTTGCCATTTTGTTCTGTCTGTTGGAGGATATCAGTCTGTTACCTCTCTATGTTCTGTAAGGTTGGTGTTACAATACAAGCACCTGTTGAGCACCTGTACCTGTGTAAATCTCATTGTACACTCATCTAGCAGGTTCTTGTTTGTGGCATAAGTTGTTATAAGCTGTATTTGGCATCACTTTACTCTCTGGCTCTCTGTTGATAAATCATCACCGGCCACTGATAATCGAGTTATAATAGCGAAATATATTTCTGCTGAGGAGATGACTGCAATGATGGTCAGTAATTGGGTCAGTAATTCATGCAGAGCTAATGCTGACCTGTAAATGGGTAACACACATCTGCCGAAATACGGATAACATTAGTTCAACAATGCAGCGACCAGCGCCCATTTACTGCGTCAGAAGCGTGATATGCTGTAGACACGGGAGCGCAGAGTGGTAATTATTGTATGGCTTCCTGTCTAGCTGCTGGCGAAGTACGACTATGGAGCTGAGAGGGAAGTCAGGGAATGGATCGAGACTGTCACTGGCCACTCTATCCCCGAGGGGCCGGACAATGTCTACAGAGAGCTCAAGAGTGGAGTTGTTCTCGTCAAGTATGAAACGCTCTGACCCTCCAGACATGAGATGTAGGTGTGATGTCATCGATGTATGTGTGATGTCATTGGTTTGTCTTAGCCTGATGGCGGCGATCTACGACGGCTCATCAACCCTGTCTGACAAGGCTCAAGCTTTCCGCCCACAAATCAAGCCTAGCAAGATGGATATTGCCTTCAAACAGGTCAGTGATTGGCATATCACTGAGTGTTTCCCTCTATACCATCTTCATTTTCATGAAATAGTTTTTATTTTCACCCTGTATTAGGAGGTAAGAGACAGAGTGTCCACTCAACCCTCGCTACATGTTACCATCCAGCCACGTCTACCCATGTATCCGTCTATGCAGTCTTATCGTTGATACATAGCATGTGTGCCGACGGTATACCCACACAGATCATGTGGTCACTATACAGCATTTGTTTGTAGATGGAGAACATAGAGATCTATCTCAAGGCTGCTGAGCTCTACGGAGTTTCAGTCACCGGCCTGTTCCCTACTGTAGACTTGTATGAAAACCGCAACCTTGGCACTGTGATAGCTGGCCTGCAGCAGCTCGGCTCAGAGGTAGGTGGAGCCACATGTCTTCCTACTTCTCTTCAGAAGTCTGTCAGTTATCGTGTACCATTAAAGAGAGGTTGTTGGAGAGCGTTACGCTATCAGCTGACCGTTGATGACGGCATGTTTAGTTTTAGTTGATTTATTAATTTCATTTCCTGTTACTCCATTAAAAATGGTTGATCTAAATGAATTGAGCTACTACTCTGTGCAGAGATACTACTCTGTGCAGAGATACTACTCTGTGCAGAGATATCTATTATTAAAAAAATCGCATAACAACTGAGAAAAAGCTCTTTGCCCTCTTCTCGGTGCTGGCAATAGCAGGATGGAATCTTGATGATAAATTGCTGTTTCTAGAAGATATCTTTGGATTGTTAAAAACTATTGTGCTATAAAGGGGATGTTTCTCATCTTTGCAGGTCTTGTTAAAATGGGCTTTACAACATTCAAAAATAATTTAGAATAGGGCCGGAAAGAGTCTCGGCATTGGCCGGTTCGAGAATCTGCCATTTGTCGATAGAGAACAGTACCAGGCAGGTGTACCATACAATAAAATTGATTTACATTGCTGGTATAAAATGTCTTAAGTCCTTCAATATTAAGGCTTTGCATCTTTAGTTGTTGCATAAAAAAATTCTGCTGTTAGTCTCGGATACCGAGTGATCAATATGGTTGTTAAGACTGAGCTCGTCATCAATGAAAACACCTCAAAACTTTGTCTCTGCTGCGGGAGTTAAAGTAGAACCATTGGCTACAGTATGAGAGTTTATATTTACAAGACTTGTTATGGTATCAGTGTGATTCTACACAACGATGGAGATGTTGCCATAAGATCTAATATGACTTGCTCTCATTCTACTTATAGGAAAGTCATGCAATCCTTAGATTCAGTAACTGTTGGTAGCGTCTCTTGTAGTGTCGGTTGTAGCGTAACTTTATCACACTGTTGTTGTCATTCATTGCTCTTATTTTCCCATGGATTTGGTATTTGGCATTGACTCCATTGTTATCTCGCACTGCTGCTGTTTATGGAGAAATTAGTCCAAAGATAATTTTTTGCATAGCTTTATTTGTATTTGGAGTTGCCCGACCTCTCTTATGTAGCGGTACGTGTTGTATATTTTAGTTTTATAAGGGTGTAGTGGTATTTATATGCAAAATCTATTCCTCAGTGTCAACGCAACGGCTTCAGTGGAGCTACATGTGGTGCCAAACCCACCAACAAAAATAAGAGGCAGTTCACCATGGAGCAGCTCAAGGGTGGCGACTCCATCATTGGTCTGCAGTCTGGTATGCGTTCCTCACCTTCTCTTCCTCGCAGCATTTGGGTTTTTGCATGCCGTAAGTTGTTTTGTTACCAATGAAACGTGTGCCGCTTGTTAGTGATGCAATTCACGGTAAGTCATTACTCTACAATGTTAGCCAACTCTGAGGGGAGACAACTCTCATGTGGTAAATAATCATTTCAGGTACGTTGCTCCACAAACTTGGTATTTCATTAGCGAAGTCAGTTTTTAATCATGAATGCTTGTAGGCACCAACAAGTTTGCCAGTCAGAAGGGCATGTCGATGGGTGCAGTGAGGCACGTCGCTGACATCCGCGCTGATGACATGAACCAGGACGGACAGGGCGTCATCAACCTTCAAGCAGGTACCAACAAATTTGCGAGTCAGAAAGGAATGAGTATGGGTGCTGTCCGTCACATAGCTGACATTAGAGCTGATGAGATGTGCCAGGATGGACAAGGAGTGATCAACCTGCAAGCTGGTTAGCTTTCTACTCACACCTCTAAAATCTATAGCGCCTGTTTGTTGACCTGAGTTTGATAGATGAAATTATGAGAGCTCTGCTGTAGTCAGATGTCTAGACCTGCTGCCAGTTTCTATATCATGTACTTTGATGAACACTCATCGCGCCTTCAGTAGAACTGCTTAGCTCTAGACAAGGCTCCTGGTGCAGCATTTACATTTCATATAACTCCCTCAGCCGTTAGAGCCAGCCGAAAGACTTCTATCAGTGATGATTTTGGCGGAAACTGAAAAATCCCCGTGTGATTCAGGTACAAACAAGTACGCTTCACAAAAAGGCATGTCAATGGGTGCGGTTCGCCATGTGGCGGATATTCGTGCTGATGATATGACTCAGGAGGGCCAGGGTGTCATCATCCTTCAGGCCGGTACAAACAAACACGCCAGCCAGAAGGGCATGTCAATGGGCGCCGTGCGTCACGTCGCCGATATCCGTGCTGACGACATGAACCAGGACGGCCAGGGTGTCATTGGCTTACAAGCAGGTACTACCGCCCAACTGTTGACTGCTGCGCACTCAGTATTTCTAGTCTAACTCAGCATGTTTATATCACGGCTTGGCATTTCTCTGATGGACTTGCTGTTGCAACTGTCTTAGCGCCAACTTGGCATACGTATTTCCTCTCTGGTGATTCCGCTATCAGATCGTAGAATCTATCAGCGCCTGATGACAGTCAGATGATGAGTTGAGATTGAGTGACTTTTACTGATTATAGGAACCAATCAGTATGCCAGTCAGAAAGGTATGTCCATGGGCTCAGTTAGGCACATAGCCGACATCCGCGCTGATGATATGGCCCGTGAGGGTCAAGATCACATTCAGCTGCAGTCAGGTACTAATAAGTACGCCAGTCAGAAGGGCATGTCCATGGGCGCTGTCCGTCATATCGCTGATATCAGAGCCGACGATCTCTGCCGTGAGGGCATGGACCATGTCCAACTTCAGTCAGGTTGGTCTGCTCTCCAGCAGCATAGATGGCTAGTTGTGGTGGTGGTACTTTGGTGTGGAAACAGAACAATGCTCCGCTTGGTTCTTGCACCTTGTGCTATTTTTCATGCGTAGAGGGTGTTTTCCATAGATGTAGATACGTATAGAAGGAGTTATATGCTGATGTAGGTGCTACATCCTACTAACCAATACGAGTGACAACGACTTGACTATCAACCAGCCAGGTTGATGACTGTTTGCTCCATCTCTGGCCGTGTGCTGGTTTTTCTGGTGAAAGTTTGTGTGGTGTGGTTGTACTATTACTAACTGCATGTGAGCTGTAATGATCTGTTGGGACTGAAGGAGACTACAACATGGCCTCTCAAAAAGGCATGTCAATCGGCTCAGTCCGCCACGCTGCCAATATTTCCGTGGAACCATACATCGACCCAAAGAGCAATGGAATTCTGACAGCACAAGCTGGTAAGTCTGAAAAACTCAACTCGTGTCAAGTACGAATTATATTCCTTTGCTCTTCACGTGATATTTTCATTTGCAGGCAGTACACAAGCGTCGCAGGCAGGCATCAGCCTGGGCTCTGTGCGTCACGGCGCAGATTTGAAGGCAGATGAAATCCTGCCAGAGACGCAGTCGATCTTACACTATCAATCCGGTAGGTTACACCACCACCGCCGCTGTAACACAGTACATCTCTTCGCATGGCTTATATGACAACTTATTTAGGTACTAACATTGGAGCTTCGCAGAGCGGTATGACAATGGGAACTCCGAGGCATGCTGCCGACATGAAAGCTGACAACATGTTGCAGGAATCACAGGCCATTCTCCACACTCAGACCGGTTGGTTCTCATAAACCTTCATGTGTAATTTACCATAGAATATTCAAAACTTCTCTCCTGCTCTCAGGTACAGGCAAGTTCGCGTCACAGAAAGGACTGAGCATTGGTTCGATTCGTCAGGCAGCAGATGTTAAAGTTGATGACATGACGAAAGAGTCTCAAGGAATGATCCATCCTCAAACCGGCTCTAATGAGAACGCTTCACAGAGGGGCATGTCTGTTGGCTCTCTCCGTCATGGCTCAGATTTACCTGTGGAAAAAATGTCACAGAAGTCGCAGGGTATTCTCCATTTACAAACAGGTAAGCAAACTCTGCATGAAGCTCTCAGATGCTAAGTACCTACTATTTTACTAGCATGTACCCATCGTCTAGAGACAATGTCACCCCTTGTTGAAATCGTACACAGATTTGAGAAAAGTTAATGTTCATGAATATATAGATATTGAACAGCTTTGTTTGTCTCCTTAATGGAAAAAAATTCATCCAACCAATGAACACCTTAGCCACCATAAATTCAAAGAATTTCACAATTTAGCAGTAAATAAAATGAATTCAGACAGGAGAGCAGCGGAATCCATCAAAGTAGAGAATTCAATTTCATTCCCCTACAAGAACAAATATACATCAAAGGAAATTTGAGAAATTAGTTTTACTTGGCTTGATCGGCTGCAGTTTGAGTAGAAAGTGGAAATGAGGTTGGTAACTGTCACAGCTATCCATATCTACTTACAGTCATGAATCTGTAACCAGCAAAGATAGTAGTGGAGCAAGATGCTAGTTTATTTGGATATGTTTGTGTAATTCAGCAATATATTTAGCATTTATCATGTTTTTTTCCTTGTCTACTTAACCCTCACCTTTGTTGCTTTCAGTGTTGGTCTGTTGACCTCCATTCCAGATTGAGTGCTTCCTTCCCGCTGCAGAGAATGCTCAACACTCTAATGTAAGCAGAAATTAGAGATGACAAAGAAACATCTACTTCCTTCTCTGATAATATTAGATACACAAATGGGTCTAAATTTCTTTTAGGTACCAATGATCCCATGCCAGCAGAGATGATTAAGATTGGCAACATCAGGTCAAATGTGGATCAGAATGTCAGTCAGCTGTCCCAGAAGTCGCAAGGAGTTCTGCACCCACAGACTGGCACAAACGAATTCGCCACTCAAGAAGGAATGAATATGGGCTACACTCCTCATGCTGGAGACAGAAAGATGGAAAAGCTGTCCCAAGAAT
>ERZ1740065.3004-NODE-3004-length-10536-cov-12.152943_pt1 | contig 10536 bp, 8 predicted proteins | sample MGYA00581738_ERZ1740065 | MGnify/ENA primary metagenome ERZ1740065 (study PRJEB43018, sample SAMN04849749) | marine metagenome | isolation source: floating plastic debris | place: Pacific Ocean | collected 2008-09-01 | study: EMG produced TPA metagenomics...
GACTCCTGCACTTTTCCAATATCAGTCTCTGGCATTTTACTCTCCTATCGATAGGCCCGCCGGAGTCATAAATGGCGGTGTTAAGCTCAGGCTTACTACCTGCGAAAGCATGCCAAGTGCAGACAAACTTAGGCTAGACATCGGCCTAGTATAGGCTTAACATAGATAGACTTGACTAAACACCAGCATATGATGCGCTGGTTGATAGAAGAGTAAAAAATGCCCAGTCTCTCTGGCTGTCAGTCTCTCTGGCTGTCAGACTCTCTGGCTGTCAGACTCTCTGGCTGTCAGACTCACTTCACTACCTAATTTTTAGGTACAATCAAACACAGCCAGCCAAGATCCGGAAAGGCATGGCGCCGTGCGAATGTAACTTTATTCTGTAAGAAGAGTTTTGAGGATTGAAGAGACAAGGAAGTATTTGTTTGGATTGCGTCACACCCGCTACCAGACCGTTGCTCATAGATGAACTGGTTTTAGGACCAGAAGCAATAGAAATTCTGTTTCTTTGAACTATCGCCATCGCTCAGAAATCCTACCCCTACAGCTAGCATTCTGTCATGTTGGAGCTCAGCTCAGCAATATGTAACCAATAAATCACAGAACATTCTGAGAACATTCTGAGAGTAACATTTTTAGCTCTGAATTCTGGCGACTAAAATGCATGACGTCTGGAAATACTGGAGACTTGTCGGTTATCCTGTCGCACGACCTATTTTTCTATCAATCATGTCAATCATTGGTTTGTAGGTGCTTGTGCACCTCGTATTCCTGGCATGACTAATCGATATGTGAAAAGGGGTCACACGCAATCATCTGCTTCTCAAGGCCATACAGAGATACGTTTGACCTTCCCTACCTGTCCCCCTGCCTGGTGTACTCCATTCCTCAGCCTGTCACCGCACACTGGGCAAGGATGAACTGACAGCTGATATTAGGCTTACAGTTGTCTTGGGAAGCGTAGGAAACTCAACCAAACTCACAAATAATCCCATGTCGGTTTCATCAATGCGCATTAAAGCATTCCCAGTCAGATCAGCAGTGACCATACGGACACGCAAGCAGGATGTGCAATAGATTAATCAAAACGTAGAGGGCTCAGTTTGTAACACAAAACAATGCGACCAAAGTTGAGGCTAGGCTGTGAAACTTATTGAAAATTGATCACCTCTTATGAAACGAGATTGCGAACAGCCTATAAAATAAACTATGTCACTAAAAGCGCTGAGTCAGCAGGAAAGAACTGGTTGGCTACGTTTTCCAACCTATTCGGTAACCATGACTGGCCATTAATCCCCATTTTACTCCAGATATGATCTAAATGCTCCAATGCCCTTCGTCAATTCGCTGGCTGGCTGGCGATAGCAATGTCAATTAATCAAACTAGCTTGTCGCAATGGCCATGAAAGCTGTATCGTTCCAGTACGGTGATTGATAGAGTTGCAGTGGATATAGTAAGCTTAGACTACCATATCCTCTCACCTCTAAGACATGTGTCTAAGAAGGTAAAGTAGATCCACAATGAAACATTCCTTGCTAAGCCTAGACTTGATTTGGATACATAGGATTGGTACTGCATCGTCACTTCCCGAATTATGAGGGCGTGAGTTTCCTCAGCATGAGTGTACATTTCCTAACTCTGGGGTAATACGGTAGCTTGTTATGCCGCAGACAGACCTCAAGGTGAAACGATCCGTCACCCACCTCGATAGCATTAGCTGAGCCTAGTTCCTACCTTCACATCTCTGCGCTCTATCTCAAGCTTCATCTTACAGTAATGCTAACGCACCTCTCAACTCGTCTCACTATAAATTCTTGAGACTTAGTTTCTCCGGATTTTGAGAAGCTTTAACTAAGATTCCGTTGTAAGTTAGCTTGGCTCAACATGATCTTACCAATGAAACGCAGGCGAACGTTACGAAACAACTTTAGTCCTTGAAGTTTGACTCCTAACATATTCGTGGGCTCAGGGAACCACTGGAGAGTTGACAAGTCTGAATGCTGTCTGCGTGCCATCTGACTTTGTCACCATTTTCTGTCCACACCTACTAGTGGTGAAGAAGACATTGAAAAGTTATCATAGGGAATGTGCTCAATGATGACGGGACGGTTGATGTTTTAATTTACACTTCATCAACACTTACGCACCCTCCATGAGGTAAATATAGTCTTGGTTGACTGAGGCAGAGCAGGTGATTGGTTGGTTACCCATGTGGGTTCTTGCAATGTCATCTCTATGCTCTCAACTATCAGCCTCACTACATTTTGTCTAATCATTGCAGGATGGACCAATGCCAAAAAGCCGTTTCCAGACCAGCAGCATGACACCCATATATCATCCAGGTGCGCAGAATATAGACAGAATACATCCTTGCAGAAGATATCTGAGTACACTGCACTTGTTGTAAGTTGACCTTCCTTCCCCTCTTTGAAACCGCTTCATATTGTACCACTGCCTTCCTCCCTTTCCATACCTTGGTTTGATACAACCACCTCTTGGTCTCTGTCTAGTGCTATCAAGTTTGAACTGGGGAAAGCAAACTAATTCTGTTTTTAGTATGAAATGTATTGAAGCTTTGGGAATCCGTATTCACCAGCGTATGTCTAAATTTACACGTTTATTGTCTTACAAATAGGTTTTCCATAAAAAATAAATAGCTTGTCTCCGACTTGATATCTTCAGTGCAGCGCAGCATTGTGCTTAGACATCAATGGCTGTCGCGTTTCTATAGCAGCGTAATGTCAGCACACTGGTAAAATGCTGGAAGATTCACTGGGTTTTTCGGGATGTATTTCACCTGAAAGTCAATCCATTTCATATGGATAAGCGACGAGCACAGTAGAAGAGAAGTGAGGTGATGAAACGGATATATACCTGCAATATATAGTCCCAGTATAGACCTGCAGGTGGTAACGTGATTTCTACTGTGTATATGTGTAAGCTGGGCTCTCCCAAGTCAGGAACTTGGGCTACCTCTCTGAATGTGGAGACACAGTGAGGCAAACCGAGGTTGATAGAAAAGTACCCCTGCAATGAACAGCAAAATCTATCGACCTATCGACGTAGCAACATCACTGCAGCATCGTTGACTCATACTTACCGGCGTTTCTGCTTCGGAGAAGTAGTGATTCAGATTCTTCTGGAAGATTACTGTCATATTACTCTCTGCACTACAAACGAAATCCAACGGTGTGCATTGAAGATGACTGCTTGGATACGCTGATGAAGCCTTTACTAGCGTACTTACGGTAGCCTGATAGCTTCTCCGGCTGGTCTGCCACCACATGGTGCTTCCGGAAGTTTGCAGTCACTCGAACCTTCAGACGAATACAATAACTACTCATCCAAGTCCTCAGGTAGTCACAGAAGGTAGAACATTGAGATTAAGATCGAGACGTTACCTGGGGTGTTTAGTCCGGAGATACTTCCTCTTTGTATGGGACTCAGCAGGCACATATGCCCACTGCAGACGGCAAGTAAACCAAGGCAAAGTAGTGCTACAAGTAGTTCTCTGTACATGATGTTGGAGTGTAGCGCAACGATAAACTGCAATGCGCCACTTAAGCTACGAATATAAATAGGCTTATACCGACGATCAATCAGTCTTCGGAGGAGGGACCGAGGTAGCTGGCAACCCGTAACGTCATGGGAGTAAAGAGACAACAGGCTATAAACTTTGCTATGCGATACTTGTTTTGCACTATTTCCTCCCGAATCAGCTGAAGTCACGGTTGACTGGAATTCAAGGATAAGACAGTACAGTTAAATGAGAGATCAGAAGCAAGTCACCGCTGGCTGGATTCATTCGCGGGGCTAAAGTTGCGTCATTTTCTTTCATGAACTCTAGAGAGATCGATGGATTACGAGGCCAGGTAATAAGTGCTACACATGAGGCAATCGTTTCTAAGAAATTGTAATAATTGACTAGCTATGAGAGCTCGCACTTCTATCGGATGAGAGATCTTTTCATTATGATCGGGAAAAATCCTTCCCAGAATTCTCCCTCATTTCCTCTTGCCCACAAAAAAGCACTCCATAATGCCAAGATAGGTTCAAAGTGTCAGTCTGGCTGTTCTCCCTGACTGATCGAGGGGGCATCGATGGTTAGGGGGGTGTGATGTCATGGACCAGATAATTGCCACATCATGAATAAAGCCGTAAATAAACGCCTCTACCAACAAACCTACAGGCAGAGCCTTTGCAAAGATGTCTGTCATGGAGCTCTTAGCACCAACTAGGGAAATGGGCACTTCAGATGGCAACCCAAGAATTGACGTTGACTAGAAGGAATGACTTTCAGCTCTCTGGTATTCATATCCCAATAAGCTGATAAGACAGAGATGTAACTGGGCTGGTAGCTGCCATTTTCGTTTGCGATGAAGTGGATGATAGGCGAAACGAAACCCTGGCCAAATCTATATCACACAGTCAGTGGCTTCAATAGGTTACTACCAGTCTAACTTCTCTTTCCGTAATTGACTTATGAAATTGGCTCTCCTCCGACACTAATACTGTTTAACTCATCTTTAATCCACTCCACACTCCTGGTGCCATGGCTAATCCTTGGTATTAGTAGTAAAGAAGCAGATGCATAAATAGCTACTCTAATACGTAAAGCAGGGCACAAGGAAATTCTCTCAAAGGATCAGAAGTTTGTGAAGAGGTGAGGATGTTACCATGGCAGCGATATCATCAGAGCTCACCATGGTTGTCTGCTCGCTGCTGCCGGTTCTTTGGTGTCATTGACCCAGTGTACAACAGTCCTCTGTCACATCATGTTTCCGCAGATAACCTCTCTCTATATTAAGACTTCGCTATATTGTTCTCATATGTTGATACTTTAGAACATCCATACCTCCTCGCGCAGCATGCACCTCATCATACATTAACAGTTTGAACAGAACTAGCATTACACCAAATAGACATAAGCTGGGTAGTTTCAGAGAGATAACGGGCTACCTACTCATACTATTGCCAACGCACTCATCCTCCTATTCCATGTCGTTCTATGTTCTCATTATTATACTCAATAGTTTGTCAATAACACTTACCAGTTATGTACAGCATAGAACTCTATCAGTTGGAAACATATCTCCTTTAATCTAAAACGCAGAGGTAGATGCAATGCAGGCTACATACATAGCCAATTAGAATGTATACGGCTATTATAGCAAATAATATCATTGCTATTTTCTTATAATAGTTACTCTTTCTTACGCAGTGCACAATTTCCCACCAGTCGTAGCCTAGTATTTTCTAGTATTCAGTTTAGTTTAGTTTAGGTTGTTAGTTTATCCTACTGTTTTGTCACCAGCTAATCATCAGTATACTTATGCAACTGTCTACATTGCACCCAGCCTTGTGATCTGTCCTTGCCGTTGAAAATGCTGTGACCTGCTTTCCTCATTTCTCGCTGTGTCACCAGATTCTATTAGAATGTTAGGTTTCCTTCTCATACTTGACACATCTCTCATCCTGGATGATGAACCCAAAGCAGTTGTGATTAACGAGTTACATGGAAATGGTCTCCGAACGCAGGCCCGGTGCTTTGGGTCTCCCACTGTACTGGCAGGGAGGGTGGCTCCCCCTCAACCAGGGGTTACATTGTAGTTTGTTTTGAAATTGAACGTTTGCAGCATTAGATAAGAGGTTCAAGCTGATCATGATGAGTAGAGATACCCCGTCTAAATTAAAGCACCAACGAATCAAATAATACGAATCCGGTCGATTCGAATATGATGTTTAGGGTTGATGCAGTTATCACAGTAAGTCCTGCTTGGATGAAACCATGAGCAGAAGTCCCCTGATACTGAGTTCTTCCCAGTAGACACTGTGGGCCTTACAGATTTCAGCAGGGATTCTGTTCCTGCTAAATGAAGGTGCTTATTTTTTACAGGAACTGCTTTCTCCCTCATTCTCTTAGTTTGAGTCTCGCTCTCAACCCGGAGGTATGTGAGAGCTTGATGGCGCGACACCGCCATCCATGTATAGGAGTAAGGGGAGGCAGCTGAAAATGGTGCTTCCACTATTCTCCTTCTAGCTGAGGCAGCATCGACCGTCCCACTGGCCACTGTACTTTGAATCAGAAGCGATTCAACTCAGCATAGTTTAGCTTCCTCCCCAACTCCTCTAAGCTGTGAACATGAAAGCAGCTCTGTGTACTGCATTTAGCCCATTCACCACCCCTGCGGCCATTTTGTTCACTGAATGTCCCTCAATGATTGGTTGCTATGGAGAACATCGGCAACTTTAATAACGTCAAACTTAACAGCAGTCAATCTGACCGTGACCTCAAACCCGCACGAGAAGCTGGACTCTTAGACACGAGGCAATTTGATTGGACAACTACAGCTCTATGTGTTTGGTTTACCATAACTAAGTAGTGCACACGTGCTTCCGCTATTGTCTTTGGTGGACAGCCACCGACATTCCATCTCCTATATACTCCAGGAAATCTTTTCTACACTTCGTTGGTCACAGATACATGGTTTAACATAATTAAGTAGTTAACACATGTTTCCTCTGTCGTCATCAACCACAGAAATTCCGTCTTTCAGATAAGCTGAAAAATCCTTACAGTTGCAACTTCAATTCTTGCAAACAGACAATGCTATAAATCTTCTTAACACCGTAAACCGTAAACCGTAAACCGTAAACCGTAAACTCTAAATAGTTTCTAACGTCACTTTGGTTTCTGCGGCCGCATATAAATATGATATAATCTTGAATTCCTTATGATTGTAATCTGCTGACTCAGAGTCTGTGCAGAGACAGAAACTACTTATACGGCTGAGCATGACTGACGACCATCATCATACCTGTCAAGTCTTCTGTATTTTCCCAGGAGACTCCCATATTTAAGGTCAAAATTGCTATTATTGGCTTTCCGCAGCATATCTCAAACTAAGTATGCCCACTATATGTCATATGAAAATGCGATATTGATATGCCGAATATATCTCATACTTAGCAATTTTAGGTATGACCTACATATGGTATACTTAGAGGTACTTTTTCCACCAATCAGCAGGAACAGGTATGGATATATGGAGAGGCAAAAGTGAATAGAGATGCTGAGATGGGATGATTAATGAATGATATGGGGATAGGCCCAGGGTACATAAGTAAGGACAGGGGTAGTGAAACATCGGGCCGTTGGATATGGCTTGGGAGTTTGTGGAATGTATCTGGGGCGGTGAACAGAAATGTGCAGTGTCAGGAGGCTGCTTTATGGCTTGGCAGCGAGGAATGCATGAGGAAATGGGTGTGATGCTGTGGGGAATAGAGGCAGGATGGGCGATGGCAAACACTAACTGTGATGCAGTGATGAGTGGTGCTCGAGCAAGTAGAGGGGCACTGAGAAAATGAGGTCAGCTGAGCGGCAATGGGGATCAGATAGAGAGCACAGGATGCAGAGTGCTCCGTGGGCGAGGGCTGAATGCAGAGGGAAAGTAAATTAGGAGGTGGCAGTTGCGGTGGAGATGTCAAGGTGCATAGAGAGGTAGGAGTTAATGGAGGGGCAGGTGCACCTAGAGGTGCAGCCACAAACAGAGGGGCGAGAGAGAAATGAGAGGTAGGGATTGCATAAGGTGGAGGAAAAAGAGACGAAAGGTAAGTTAAAAGTAGGAATAAACAGAGAGGAAAGAACGGTGAAGCAGGTTACATGGAAGGCAAGTTAACTAATGAGTTGAATAATGTATGGTGAGTTATGAAATATACTCATAGCCCTACATGTAGCTTAGTATGACATCTGGTTGTCATGCTCATGCTTAGTGAGTATGACCACCACTCGGTGTATGAACATCAAACCCTATCCAGCCAACATACTACGGCAGTGTAGCTTGGGTAGGCTGTCTACTGTATGATATATAGCTTAGTATGACTTCAGGCTGTCATACTGAAGTTTTATAAGCATGCCCAATTTAGGGCATATTAACAGCTGGACGTGAACCAGAGGGCCTACTACCCTCTGACCTACAGGGTGACAGACGAAGCCTGACTAGACCTTAGAATGATCTCCTCTCTGCTAGATAACTCATTTGGGCTTTCGTCATGCTCCTGCAGATATTCGTGCATCAGCATGTGAGGAAGTGAGTGTGAGTGAGTGAGTGTGAGTGAGCGCGGATGGGTGCGGGAGTGAGCGCGGATAGGTGCGGGAGTGAGTGTGAGAGAGCGCGGATAGGTGCGGGAGTGAGCGCAAAAATTGACAGAAGAATGGCAAAAATCCTCATGGCTATAAAGGTTACGATGAGTGTGGTGTTGCGAAAGGTTCGATATACACATAAAATGCTAATCCTAGTAAGACAAGTATCTTCTTTTTTCATGTTTTATTTAGCTAGACCTTTAGTAACTTGCGATAGAATTTATTCAAAAACTATTTGCCAAGTTCCAGAGTCCCATTGCGCAACTTTTTCCCACTTATAAGTTGCAATGACCAGTCGGAAGTGCCCATGTGGGGCAAATAAACGTGTTCATTCCACTGCATATAGTAACACGATGTGGATCATCCATCACTTGACTCAGGGTGGGGAGGGGAGTGGGGAGGAGTGGGACAAGAAATAATACATGTCTTTATCGAACGCTGTATGGATGTTGCTCACCTGATTAATTCAGAAGTTTAATGATAAATCACTGAGCCATTTGATTGTTAAGATTTAGTTTTGCCATACAACATTATTTATCTGTGAGTCTCATCAACATGAATTTGTAAACCTGCACAGTTATTTGAAGTTACTAGCTACTCTCCGATATAAAATGAATTGAGGTATGAGACTCCAGGAGCCTTTGTCATGGAATTTAAAGAATGGTTCATGCTTCTCTTCAATTAAGAAATGAGTCTCCACTTTGTTCAGAGATCCATGTGAGGATATTAACGGGTAAGCGTGTTTGTTGTAAACATTATTTCTGTCAGTGCGTTTTCAGTTCCATGTTGCATCGCCTCGCAGTAAGTGTGAACTAATATCGGACAGTGCGAAGAGTGACACCATATCTTCTATTACAAGCAGAGGACTTTTTTTCCACCAGCTCTGCCAGTGACTGGAGCCCTGCCACGGCGGTAAGAATGCCTCAATTACTCACCGCTGCTACAAGCCGTGTTGTGTCAGCCGTATGCTGTTTTCTGTCACAGTCTAGTCTGCGTTTGTCACAGGCGGCGATATCTGACCACGAGTCGGCCATGAGTAATCAGGACGGGTTTGAGGAGCTGTCGCAGACGCTGCTGCAGTGCACAAGTCAGGCGGAGGAGAGCATCTCTCAGCTCGGTGCCCGAATAGACAACAAAGATACACTTCTCAACCAGCTCGACATCATCAGCGTAAGGGCTCTCCTCCCTCCCTTCCTCCGTCCATCTGTCCGTCCGTCCCTCCCTCCTCCCTCTGGTGCCCCAAGATTAATCATGTGGTTAATTTGAAGGTCAGTTTCACTGATGAGCCAAGAATAATGCGCTAAAAAATATGTGAACCAGTATGATTACGTGTTCATCTAAGCGAACCCAACACCGATATGGTGAGATAGCGCTAACTACATGTTGTGACGACTCTGGTGATGTCAATGTCAGCCGCTTCAATTGGTAGCAACGATACCGCAATAAATTCTATCGCTCTGAAACTCGTTTGTAATTTGCAGCGAGTTCGCTGTACTCAGTAACAGGTTGATCAAGGAGAAATACGTTATGGCCACTGGTATATAGTTGATGGTTGTTACTCTTATGATACTCTTTGTCTTGATGTCGACTATGAATAGAAACTCTCACTCCGCGCAGCCACAAGATGAGGTTGATTTCGTATTGAACGGTTTAATCAGGATATTAATCGTGATTAATTGTTTTGAAGAAATGCAGCACTAGTGAAAATGTTTGGGATTTGTCATATCATCATCAATAGAAATGCGGCGGTGCCACTAGGCACATTAGGGGGTTTATAGGTAAAGATGATTTCGGTGGGGAAATACTTGGACGGGACACCATTTAACATAGACTCTATCCACAAACGGTAACGTATCTCTTCGCTATCACGCTCAATTTTGGCAGACGTCGGATGTTTCTAATGCCAGCATTTCCACTTTTACAGCAAATGCTAATATGAGTACATGAGGCTATGGATAACATGGTTCTAATATCTCTAAGAAATAACAATTGGCGCAAATGCTGTAATAAATCGAGTGAATCGCTGCACAGCAGCTACTAAACCTGTGAATTACATGCAGTAACGATGTACAACTCCGTTTTAGCTCCCAGCCTGGCGGACCCTGCTCATCGGCAGAGCAGTGGTCGCTATTGCTGGAGCTGCCGGATACGCTCTTTTTAAGAGATACCACTAATCGTAAGGGATCTATCTTCGGGTTTGTCTTTTGTCTTTTGTCAAGAAAGGGTGAGATAGAGAGAGGGTGAGATAGAGACGGCAATATAGAGCGAGGGCGAGATAAAGAGATAGAGAGAGGGTGAGAGAGAGATAGAGAGAGAGGGAGAGATAGAGAGATAGAGAGAGGGTGAGAGAGAGAGAGAGAGGGTGAGATAGAGAGAGGGAGAGAGGGAGAGC
>ERZ1740065.3005-NODE-3005-length-10531-cov-11.524055_pt1 | contig 10531 bp, 14 predicted proteins | sample MGYA00581738_ERZ1740065 | MGnify/ENA primary metagenome ERZ1740065 (study PRJEB43018, sample SAMN04849749) | marine metagenome | isolation source: floating plastic debris | place: Pacific Ocean | collected 2008-09-01 | study: EMG produced TPA metagenomics...
AGGACAACTCCCAATTCTGAACAGGGGCCAAATGTAGCTGGAAACTCGTCTATTACCAGGAAGCTTGTCTCTCACTCCTCGCAACGTCTTCAGCTTTATCTCTATTGGTTGAGCAACTTTATCCCAATCCAATTTCCATCTTTTGCCCTGAGTACCACCATAGTCACAGTCGGCAGAGTTGAGAGAGCCATACATCCTCTAGTGTTGGAGAGAAAGATAATCAACATCACAATACTACTATTAAGATATACAACCAAGCTAATATGTATTAGATCTGTATAAAGAGGAGATTTTTACACGCAGAGAGATAAATGGAATGAGTTACCTTCACATCAGCTTTGCGCTTATGGAGAACAAACATCAGCTGCTGTTCAGACCTGTAGAACGATCGGTGCAGCATGTCAACCCTCAGTTTGTCTTTCTCACTTGCCATCTCCATCAGTTTGTCCAACAGCCTTCGTCTCTCTATCAAATACACTCTGATTAGTTAGTGAGTTATAAGCTCCATAAATAAAAGCAGCAGTACTAACCTTGCACAGCACTTGAAATAGTTTTCCTTGTTCTGTCTGCGTGCTTAGACAACTCCAGTTTTCTCTCTTTTTGCCGGGCAAGGCTCTCTTTCTGCTGATTGATGTAGGCATCCCTCAACCTCTTCTCTTCTTCCTATCCAATACGACAGCATGATAGGAACCTGTGTGCATATATCACAAGACAGGGGGGCGGGGTTTACTAGATGAGTTCATCAAACGAACATCAATAATACGGAGGTTCTGCATTAAATGCTATTATTATGACAGCCCTCATGCCTTCTCAACTGTAGGTGGAAGAACTTACTTTATGAGTTAAGCAGGACAGTGAGCAATGTTTTGGAAATTGAGGGCCCAAACCCCAAACCCCATTCTGAATAGAAATCATTGCGGTACCTGAATCTCGTCCAATGATACATTGGCTATCATTAGAGTGTCATCCTTTATTTGGCTATCAAAGTCCTGGACATAGGCGCCCATCTTGGAGTTGTCTACAGAGTATCTCAATGTCGAGATATCTTTGTACTTGGTCACATGTTCGGGCCTATTGAACAGTGACTGCGGCTCCCTGCAACAGGCCAGGCAGCGTACTAATCTCTGCCATTTTCATTGGTACCTTGCACTATGACTGTGATGTAGATAGTAGAGTGACATGCAGTATGGCTATAACTCACCTGGTGCTTTCAAGATCTGTGTCTCCTTGGCTGATGGAATTGATATACCTATACAGATCAGGTAGATCAGCATCTTCCTCGGGTGGCACTGAATGGGAGAGGGGAAATGTGAGAGGAACACCCATAGGTTTATTGTACTGGAAAGTTATTGCGAGCTAGGATTTTTTTCAGATTGCCTCACGTACATATCTCATCATGCTTGTCGCCGTCACCCAGTATAATCCCATGATCTTCAGCTTGGTGAGTACGGAAGTCATGAAAACTCAGTTCTTCTGGGTTTTTTATTGTCTCAGATTCATGCAGCTGAGCAGTCATCTAAAAATACATTGATCATCAGTCAGGTAGCTACAGGTCGCAAAGTGAATGCGAATTTTCGTGTGACTATTATATCAATATGATATAGGACACTCCAACAGAACCTTATCTGTGTCGGATTGACAATTGCATTATCTTTACGAACCTCTCCACTGTGGTGATGATCTTCCCGGTTCTTAGAGCTAATACCATCGGTTTTCTCTTCACTCTCCATGTCAACTCTCGGAAACTTGTTCGTGTGAAGTCGCTAGCCGAGTTTGAGCGATAAAACGTGAGCTGGCTACACTTTACGCAGCCATCATTTCGACGACGAAGTTGTTTAGCCGCTGCTTAGCATTTACGACGTCATGCTATAAACAAACCGAGAGAAGACAACCCTACAGTATTCGTTTGCGGGGCTTCCTCGCGTTTCCCATTTGATGGGAGGTATGGAAGAGATAATCGATTACAGGCACTTGCTATTGGTCCCTAAAACGTTTTGTTAAATATTTCCTAAGGCTTTTATAGTTTCAGTAGTAAATGAATTCGGAATGGTGAGAGAGATAGTGGCCATGATCATGCTATGGATACAAGTCGGTGGGCAGGTGGCTAGCAGTAGGTGCCACCTTATAAGAGCTGCACTTTCATAACAGTAATCCAGTAGATTCATTTATTTCAACTTTGAAAAGATGTAACTAAATGAGTGCGGACCAGTCTTAAAAATAAAATGGCGCACTATACCAATGTAGTGGCGTATAAAGGCTATTATGTGTGAAATTCAGAGTATCAACTGCAACCATTTCCCCGGGAAAATCAAGTTGACAATAGTTCTGACGTTTTAAAATATAGATGTCATAGAAAATATATATGCTAGTATACTAGGTATTGCTTATTCATGATGCACAGTTGCCCATTGCTTCTGATGCAAGTTCACTTTCTACAAACTCATCCAATAGACTAGGCCAGGCTTCAGTGTCATCATACTTGGACAAATCACCCTGAATTTGATCGGTAAAAACCAGGAACATATCCCATGTGTCCTTAGAGATCCCTTTGACAGAGCAGTTATGCTCTAGAAAGAAGAGCCATTTTTCCAGAAGAGACGGATAGTTTTGGGAGAATACTAGCTTCCAGAGGCTGACAGCAAGTTCTGTCGGTAGAGTTCGCTGACCAGTTTCTGTATCCAAGGCGAACTTAAACGCCCATCTGTAGAAAGGTCCAAATGATTTATTCTTTACAGTGTCCAATAGCCTGGGAATGGCTGCTTTCATTGACTCAATGTTGTGAATGTCAAGATGTTTACAACCTTTCACAAATTCATCCTCCGTAAATCGGCACATAACCTCTGCATTTAGACTATATGCGAGAACTAGCACTCTAAAGTCTTCAGGATCGAGCTCAAGGTCATCGCACAGCTTCTCTATGCCTTCAGCAGATATAAAACCAATCTCATGGTCCACATAGCGGTTGTAGAAATTCATAATACTAGAGGTATCTCCATGAGCAAGGGTGTCGCCGTTACTGCATACAATGGCCGCTTGGTGCGCTTCTATAGATGGCAGTACTGGGTAGCGAGGAAATGTCAAGTCTGAGGATATGGACTGCTTGTGGGATGTATCATGTGATGCAATTACATGTGCTTCTTCTCTGCTGTCCACATTGTCCTTGTGGTTCTTATCAGAAGTGGTATCCTTAGGCTTGTTCTGACAGCAATTTACTCCACCCATCATTCATCCACCTCAATTTCAGCTTTCAAATCATCAAATCTTTATGCAGCTGAAAATTTAAGAGGTATGGCAATATGTAGACTCATACGACGTGATATACACGAGTTATATTACTCCACTAGCTTAGCAAAAAGAAAAGACCAAAGGCCATGTGCAGTTAACAGTCATGCATCTAAAATAATGAGCATACGCACCAAGTCTTAAACTCACAAATAGAGAGTACTTGTGTGTGACATTTGAGTTAAATGGAACAATCCACCAGTATTGCTAGACTGAACGAGAATTCCACCGGAAATAAGTAAATTACCAACCAGTACTCGAGCTACAACTACACGGTACAAGAAAGAATTCAGCCGAGCAGTAACATGGTACCTCATAAGAGCTGTTTCAGCTGTACTTCTTCTATGAGTGGGACTTTCCATGCGAAGAAACAGAGAAAATGAGGAGTAAAGAACAAGAGCAGAGGCTGGAGAGAGACCAGTAGAGAGAAGGGAAAATAGGAGATGATAGGAAAACCTGTGTTACTATAAGGTTCTGAAACTATAAATTAATTAATCCCCAAGCAAGGAATTAATTAATTATTAAAACAATTTTTTTGCTCAGTGATTTTCTTCAAGTTAAAAAATAGACTATAGAAGCTATATAATTTCATTATCAAAGCTGAAATCTATGATATGTTACCTTGCAACGTCGACATTACGTGGTAGCTGCCAACGAACACTTCTAGCTACAATGGTGCGGTGGTGGTGAATGCGAACACTCTGCTTTGATCCTTTCTTTTTGTCCTTTTCATAAACTGTGGACGGTTTTATTACTGCACTGTGCACTCATTCATCGCCAAATTTTGCCTTCGGCGGTATTATCTGAGGTTATTTAGGTTAAGAGTAAATAGATGCGGGGTTGATGTAGAAACATTCAGCGATGGGACGAGTTGCCATCATCGACAATTCTGTATCGTCAAGACTGGAACGGAGTTCTGATGAATGGTGCATAGGACTTCTGATTGGATCAGTAAGCTCGACACGAAAGATTCTCCTATTACTGCTGATATATATATATATGCATTATATCAACTCACTTTTTTCGACGCATTTATTTTATTCAGCACACTGAACAAAAAGATTTCGTTGTACATTACGCTGCTACTCCGATAGAAGAGTTGGAAGACAGAAACAAAGGACTTAGTAAGATTTCTGACGTGCTCGTTACAAGTCATGCCGCTGAAGTGAGTACTAATTGTTGAATATCCATCCAGAATGCTTTTTGTCGATATTCCAACATCCATATCCCTCTCTACCGATGAATTTGCTTCAACTCTAGGTTCAAAGAATGTTGCCTGGTGGTCTATGTATACTTGGAATTGCTGCAATTGCACCCAGCAATGTTCTGGATTCTTGCCACATTAAAATGCAACAGCTGATTCTATCTGCATTCAAAAAATTAAGAAGTTATGATGATGCTTGTCCTGAAACATGGCATCTATTTTTATATGACAAACTGACTAAAAGGTGAGTGGGTGTTCTTTCTCCAACTTGGTGTTGTTTAGTTTAAAAAATAACTCAGTGCACTGAACAGTTTGCATGTATCCATCAGCAAATCTCTTTATTCTTTTGACCTTGGTACACACTGTGCATGCATGCCTAATCTTACTACTCACCAGCCTGCTCAGCTTATCCTTCTCAGTAGTGATGCTGATCACTGCCACCACTTGTTTGCAGGTTGACAAGCAAGACTCTTGATGCTAGCGACTACAAGGTTAGCAGTCCATAGTCCACTAGCTCTCATCTACTGCGATATTGGAGTGATAAATGCTAGTTGTTCTATACGCAGAGTTCTCTGAGACCAGCAGAGGTCAAGGTCCAATCACTGAAGACTGGCTGGATTACTGCTCGTTCGTCACTCTTTGTCAATCAGAAGTTCAATGTCCGCTTGCAGCAGCAAGATCAGCACTTTGAGCAGCAGCTCCTTGTGAGTCTCACTAGTATTGCTCTCGAAATAGTGACTAGTAATTCACTCGGAGCCAGTTATTGATGTACGCTCACCAAGTAGGTGCTGATTTCTGATGGTGATAATTGCAGTTGCTGGCTTTATCTCTATCCTAAAAATCTCAAGAATGGCACCAAAAATGATCATAGTGTAGTACATAAACAATCCAATGACAGCCACAGTCCTTCTGCACCACGTTGTTTTCAGAAAGCTGGTTATAATGATTTCTTTGGTTATGAAAACGTGTTCTCATTTATACTGATCTATACAGATGACATGAACAATGGAAGGCTAGAGTTCTGGCTTGGCTTCGTGACAAAAGTTTTACGGAGTTGATTGTCCACGTCAGTTGCAATGACACGGTGGCTGCCGAGTCCGATATGGGACAATCAGGAATGGTTGCAATGAACACATTCAAAATTCTAGCTGGGCACAGGCATTCTCACAGATAATTTTCTTCCTGAGATGTTTTGATGCTGGCTTTCTGTGTGAATCCTCGATGGGTTGGCAGCACAGTAGATGGTGTTGCTCCAGACAGTGTTGTTCCGGATGGTGCAGTTAGTGTCATGAGTTGTCCACTAGTAGTAGTCTATGTCATAAGCTCTGAGACGTTTTTGTCAAGGAGTCCTAGATTGAGACTAAAACTGCTAGTGAGATCTTTCACATGTTGCTGCACCTCTCCCCCAATCCCTATAGAGCTTTGAATTGGTGGGAGGAGTAGAGTCAACTTTATCCTTCATGCCTGTGCATAGGAGTTTTCATGTGAAGGGCAGTACTGACCCCACCCTTTACACCGATGTTTTAACCAAGATGGCTCAGTAAGCTGGAATGATGGCAGCCAAGGTCACAGGTTGTAGTTTTTTTAAGGTTCCTTCCTTGTAGGTGACCACAATGCAGTGGGGTTGCTAGTTGGTAATTGTTGAGCCAATAATGCCCTCTTCTTTGCCTTTTTCTTATCTTTGTCCTGAAAAGGTGACTTACCAACCTCCTTACCAGAGTCTAAATGGAACTGGTAGGGATGCCAGTTCAGTTCATGCTTTCTTGTTGGAACAAATACAGAATGACAAGCATCACTCAGATGTGAGCTGATTGCTTGACCAATCATAGGCAAGCAGCAAACAGCAACTAAACCAAACTGCTGGATCCACTTGGCGCACCGCACTGCTTAAAGCTTTTTCCAGTATATCCCATGCTTGGTCATCCCCAGTTGTCACAGTGGTTCATTGAGCTAAACTCATCTGAGTATACATGTATATTAGTGAAAACAAATGTACGAGATGTGACCCAAAAGTTCCAGGACTGATCGCTGTCTTTCAAGGTGCATTGGATTTCGAAAGGACGTGTATACTATGTGTTGTAGTAATATCTTGACTACCCATAGCCTTGAAAGCTTGTTTTGCTCATTTAATCTCAAAATACTTCACCGAACATTGAAGTATGTTGGCGTAGATCAATGGATTTCTTCAAAATGCCATCCTCTAAGGAGCAATGTGTCTGCCTAAACCTCTGTGTAAAATTAGGTGAAACAACAACGGAAACTGTTCTTACGCTAGAGAAAGCATTTGGGAATGCTGCTCTGAGTTGAGGGAGGGTTTTTTGAACGGCACAAGCAATTCAGAAAGACAAGTGTTGAAGACAACGAAAGTAGTGGGAGACCCTCATTGTCGCCAACCGATGATGCAAAAGCACGTATCTCAGAAATACTAGATCAGGATAGGAGAAATACGCTGAGAGAAAAAAGTGCGGAGTCTGGGCTCTCTTATGGCACAACAGAGTGTTACGGTTGATCTAGCTATGAAACGAGTCGCCACCGAGCTTATCCCAAAACTTCTGAATCCCTATCAGAGGAAAAATTGCATGTTAATTTTCCAAGACGGCAGTCTCTAGCTCATGATCCAGACTTGTTATCAAAGATAATCCCCGGAGATGGAACCTGGGTATATGGGTATGATCCTGAAACTAAATTTTAGACATCACAGTGGACGAGTCCTGGTTCTCCGAGGCCTAAGAAGGTACGGCAGTCTCAACTGAAAGTGATGTTGATTTTATTTGTCGACATTAGTGGAGTAGTGCACCACAAGTACAATTATATGGACAAACTGTCAATCAGCATGTGCACAAAGAAGTGCTTATCCATCTTAGGGAGATGCAATCAGGTCTAAAATGCCAGAATTGTGGTCATCTGGGGATTATTATCTGCACCACGATAATGCTCCAGTTCACTTGGGCCTGAAGGTTTGCAATTATCTGGCCAAAAACAAAGTTCCTACACTCCCCCAGCCCTTCATATTCACCTGACCTGGCACCATGTGATTTCTACCTGTTCCACAAAGTAAAAATGGTGATGAAAGGCCAATGCTATGATGCCGTGGATGGAAAAAACTGACAATGAGCTCAGAAAAATCTCATGAGAAAGCTTCAAACAGTGCATGTAAGCATGGGGAAAGCGGTGGGACCGCTGCATTAGCAGCTCTGGATGTTACTTCAAGGGGGCAAGTCCGATTGAGTTCATGTGTTCATTTTGCGTAAATAAATCAGTCCTGGAACTTTTGGATCAGTCCTGGAACTTTGGATCAGGCTTCGTATATGCTATCACTTGTTCCCTCAACTAGGAAAGGAAATCAGCAATGAAGATGATCAAAACACAACCTAACCACTGCTGCCATACCAGATGAGTTATCACAAGCTAGCACCAAACAGTGTAGCGAAAATACCAATATCTGATCAACCGATCTATCTTCCACAGGACTGATAGCTGTGGCCCTATTTCATTTATTGGAAGTGATGAATGCGAATGATCTCTCTGCGGGGTTACCAATAGTGCCAGGTGGACTCTCCTGCGACTGCTTATGTACACCTGCAGTGAAATACAGATTACATTGATAGCCGTATCGTATTTTTTCTCCACTCCAGGTATCAAGCGTGTCAATCTGTTTTTAGGGCGGCCTATCACCCTTCCTTGATTCTGTTAGTGAATCAGTATGCATACTTGATGGGAAGAGGCCTCACGATAGTGAAATGTATGGTGAATCAATGAAAAGCAAGAAATCTGTGCAGTCAGAGTCTATGAACATCAATGTTGAAATGCTAGTCAAGGTACGTGGCCAAGTGTGTCATCAATTGTATATGAGCTATACACCTCTGTGTTCATTGTCTGTCTGTTACCTGCAGTCAGAAAGCCCCAGTAAAAGTAAATGTGAGGAGATGATAGCGTCCCTCTGGATACGAGGTACCGTGTCAGCTGTAGCTTTCCTCCGCTGCCCTGTTGCAGCCTCTCAAATAACCCAGGTGAGTAACCATGCTGCTGAAGTTTCTCGGTAGAATTTGAGCTTTATAACTTTTTGGCTATGAATAGGCTATGAAATCAGACGTCAAGAAATCAATTACAGTTCGCTGCCAGCTGCTCTGTGAGGATATCCTCCAAGTTGGTAGTGAGAAACACACTCTAGAGGAGCAGGTTCGTCTGTAGTCCCCTGTGTTACAGCATGGTCCAGCGCTGCCCGTGTGACTGTATATGTGTCGTTTCAGCTGGTATATGAGATGCCTCCTAGAGTATACATTCCCCATGACAGCTCACCAATTGTGTTCAGCGACTACATGTTCAAGGATGAACAACTAGAAGACTGTGCAATTAGAGCTCAACAGCTTCTTGGTGTTGATGGTTTAGACTGCGAATCCATAAACAGCAGGACTGAGAGGACAGCAGGTCAGCTAGCTCTGCTACTTGATGTCATCAACTCTATAGGGGGAGCTCTTCTACTGTGTCACTGGAGTGGTCAATTTCTAAAAGTTTGATTGCTGTGGTGGGGAGACAAATTGAACATCAGAACAGTCGGAAGCTATGTACCCTTGGAGGCGGGTTCATGTGAAATTGAACTGGTTTCCCCGCACATGAAAGGCAACACAGTGAGATCTGTTCATTCCACCTGCTGTAACTGAGCTGCAAGCCAGTAACTTGTTGACTAAGTAAAGCCGAGTGAAGCACTCAAATCTTCTCATAGATGTGAATTCTGATGAACTGATATACATTATAGGCAAGGAGTTTCACCCAGTGCAGATATTGTTGTTGTGAACTATGTTGACTGATACTTGATACTTGATTTTTCCAGATATTGGTGATATAGAGGTCATCAAAAATCTTAACACCCAAGTGATTCCTGAGAAAGATGAGGAAATGCCATTGAGTTCTGCTGTGAATATGAACTTCTGGACAATAGGCTGTGAGTTTACAATTTTCAGCAGGGTGTAGGCCTATGCCATTAAGAAGCAGATCCACTGCTATGATGTATGTGGCAGGTGTGTTCTCTCAGTTTGAAATGCTGCCCTGTACCTATCACATCTGTGGTGTAGCAGAGTATCCTTGCCATAGTCGCATAGGTCTGCACCCAGTAGGTATTGTCGAATATGAAGCTTTAGATAGTTTACATCTTCTATCAGCATGTCATACAGTTATTCATGTCTTTTTAATATTTTTTTTATAATAGGTTCTATACCATGATAGTTATCAATATACAGGTGAGCTCGTATCCAGATACCTGCTTGGTAGCTCTATGGAAAGTTCCGTAGAGCGGTAGTATTTGCTGGGTTTGGGGTTTGGGGTTTGGGGTTTGGGTTGTATGGAATATGTACTTTCCTGGATTCGGTTGGCTTGCACAGAGGGCCAATACCTGAAGATACTACAGATGCAGAATGCCACAGAGAATGGGATTTGGTGAGCATCCAATAGAAAATGGCCACCAGCTATCATCCGGTTGGGATAATACCACATAAACTACGCTCCTAGTCTACCGAAATTAGTACACAATAGTGGAGAATATACCATAGCTGTATATAGTATTCCTTATATGCCCTCCAAACCCATCTACTGCTTCATGACGAAAGGGATTGCCTTGCATCTGATACGACATGTACATCAAACATATCTGAAGAGGTCTGTGGAAGGATAGCGTTTGTCTGTTTCTTTTAGCCTTGGCGTCATGTGCTGTGCTAGTCTTGGCTGCTTCCTTGGCTTACTTCAATCTGGATGAGTTGCTTGGATAGAAGATGGCCAAACTCTGTAGACAGTTTTAGCAGGCACGATGTTCTATTTATCTGTTGTATGTTATTTGTCTTTATGGTGCTGCAGAATAAACCGTCTGACTAAACAGCTGGTGCAGTTGATTTTCACCATTAGAAATAAAACTTTACTTAGGGTCAATATCTGCCAACCATGATTGCCATTCATTCTATGAGCAAGCAAAAAACAGAGGATTGGTGGGGGGGGGGGAGGATTATGGTTTAAGGAACAATATATTACATGTTACAATTATGAGGGAGGCTTATG
>ERZ1740065.3006-NODE-3006-length-10529-cov-9.916173_pt1 | contig 10529 bp, 7 predicted proteins | sample MGYA00581738_ERZ1740065 | MGnify/ENA primary metagenome ERZ1740065 (study PRJEB43018, sample SAMN04849749) | marine metagenome | isolation source: floating plastic debris | place: Pacific Ocean | collected 2008-09-01 | study: EMG produced TPA metagenomics...
CCTTGGCGCCTACTGGCTTGCCGCTGCTAGATTTGTGGCGATTACGGTGGGGAGCGGGCATGGCGAATGAAGCACAACTCGCTTTGCTCAGGCAGTGAGTAGAGGCTTGGAATCAGTGGAGAACAGAGAATCCACACGAGGAGATCAACCTCATCGCTGCCAACCTTGTCGCTGCCAACCTCAGTGGTGCCATCCTCAGCGCTGCCAACCTCAACGGTGCCAATCTCAACGATGCCAATCTCAGCGGTGCCACGCTCCGCTATGCCGACCTCAGCCATGCCGTCCTCCGCTATGCCGACCTTAGAAACGCCTACTTCAGCGATGCCACGTTCCGCTTGGCCGATCTCAGCAAGGCCGACCTCAGTTATGCCGACCTCAGTTATGCCGACCTCAGCAAGGCCGACCTCAGCAAGGCTAATCTCAGCAGTGCCAACCTTGGCGAGACGGTATTCGCTGACGTTGATCTGAGTCAGGTTAAAGGACTGACTGACTGCCACCATGCTGGGCCTAGCATTATTGACCATCGAACCTTATCCCGCTCGGGTCAACTGCCTACATCCTTCCTGCGGGGTGTGGGCTTACCCGATACCTTCATTGACTACATCCCCTCCCTGTTCAATCAGCCGATTCAGTTCTACTCCTGCTTTATCAGCTACTCCCACCAGGACGAGGCGTTTGCCAAACGACTGCACGCCGACCTGCAAGACAAGGGGGTGCGTTGCTGGTATGCCCCTGAAGACTTGCCGATTGGCGAAAAGATTCGCGTCGGCATCGATCAAGCGATTCGCAGGCATGACAAGTTGCTGCTCATCCTCTCAGAGCACTCCGTTAATAGTCAGTGGGTCGAAAGTGAGGTGGAATCAGCGTTAGAGAAAGAACGGGAGAGCAACAAGCTGGTGCTGTTTCCCGTCCGCATTGATGACACCGTGATGCAGAATCGGGACGGGTGGCCGCGCGCGATCAAGAACACGCGCAATATCGGTAACTTCTGCAACTGGAAAGACTATGACGCTTACCAACAGGTGTTTGAGCGGTTAGTCAGAGACTTAAAGACGTCACTCAACGAGAAGGGTAATGAGGGGCATGGCTGAATTGCGGTATAAATTCACCCCCTAGCTCCCAATTCTTATCCTTTAGGCAGAAATCCGTCAAAGGATTGTGTAGCGAGGTTTCTGGCCTTGAGTTGCAGGGTTAAGACCTCACCGCCTGCGGCACCTCCCTTGGTAAGGAACGTCAGTTCGGGTTAAGGCAAAACCTGTTACTTTCCCCTCCTGGGAGGGGCTGATGGGGTGGGTTCAAGCCGTCGGAGAAACCCACCCCGTCCTACGGACACCCCTCCCAGGAGGGGATTTGGCCCTCAAACTACCCGCAGATCCCTTGTCAGTCTTATCCCGAACTCAGGTTAAGGCGAGGTTTATCAAGGCTTCCGGTTCCTCTCCTTGGCTCTAACGAAGCGGCGCGCAGCGCGAGAGGTTAGGTGAGGTTATTCAGGCCCTCAAATTTGTTGAAACAGCCTTGAAATATAGCCCTCCGGGCATTCAGGAAAGGGTTGCCAATCGGGGCTCACCCGATCGTTTGACGTCAATCGCCAGTGCTGTTTACTGGGCGTTGCCGACTTGTACAAAGGCCGCCCAAAGGGCCGGATCGTTGGGATAGGTGGCGATCGCGTAGAGCATGGCCTCACGTAGGGCCTGGGGCGTATTGCCCTGTTTTAGCCGCTCGGTGTGAAAGTCGATCATCAAGTCGGCGGTTTGCTGATCGGGCACTTGCCAGAGGGAGACCACCACTTGGGGCACCCCGGCAGCCATGAACGATCGCGATAGACCAATCACCCCATCGCCGGTAATGCGGCCCCGGCCCGTGTCGCAGGCACTCAAAATCGCCAAACTGGCCTGCAGCGGCTGCTCCAGAATTTCGGCAGCGGTGAGGAAGCCATCATTTTGAGCATCGGGCGCCAGCGCCAGTGCTCCCTGCAGCGGCTGCGTGCTGTTGAATTCACCGTGGGTAGCGAGGTGAATGATATCGGCCTCCGCTAGGGCGGCTTTGACTTCCGCTTCAGTCGCTGCGCCGCGTAATAACGGTGTCGCTGAGAGCAGATCCGCCACGGTAGCGGCCTCCGTTTCGGCATTGGGTAGGGGCACAAAGCTGCCGGGCATGGGACTGGGGTTGCCCACGACGAGGGCATTCGCGGCGGCAGGGTTGGAGGGGGCGGCGCGGTTGCTCGTTAGCTCTAGCACCTGAATCGATGGCGTGATCGCCACGGTGTGCTGCTCAATCAGATAGGTGCCCTGTTCGTCTTGCAGGGCCGCAAACGGCACGAGAAAGAGGTGTTCTTGCGGGACGAAGATGACGAGATCATTGGGGTCAGTGGGCAGCAGCTCAGCGATGGGGGCAATCAGCAAGTCATGGAGCTGCTGCAGGGGCAGCTGAGCGATCGCCCCCGTGGGCTCAACCCGCGAGAGTTCACCGACCGGCAGGGTCGGATCGGGCAGGACGAAGTCAGGATGACTCACGGTGACGGTCTGCCCATCAGGCGACACGCTGACCACCTGGTATGGGGCTAGGTCGGCGAGGTCGCCTTCGCGCCGGACAAAATCACCCGGTTGCAGGGGGCGATCGCCCGCGCTGGGCACCACCCTCAAGCCCCGATTTGCCGCCACCAGGGACGGATCACGACCGGTGAGCGCGGTGCGGGTCTCGACGACGAGATCAGCGACAGTGCTGGCCGATACCGCAGTCGGCAGACTGACTGAGCGAAACTGCACCGCGCCATCCGGCGACACCACCCAGATATAGAGCTGGGCATCCCTCGGCTCGACCGGATTTTGCACCGACGCGGCATGGGGTGGCTCCGCCGCCTGGTCGCGAATGATGGCATATTCCACCAGGGTGGCGTTTTGGTCAGCGGCGATTTGCTGCAGTCGGGCCAGACTGGGGGGTGACACCGGCCCGGCAGCACTGGCTGGCCCCTGTCCGCGGGCCAACAGCTCCACAAAGGCGCGGGCGCGACTGCGTTCTGATACTTCGAGGGCAATGGTCGGCTGGTCTTGGTTGACCAACACTTCTTGCAAGTTGTTGTAGGCGGCCAGTTGAGTTTCAAAAATGGAGATTTTGAAGGCGTCATTAGTCCCCAAACCGGCGCGCAGCGATTCCCACAGCTCGATCGCAGTGAAGAGGGTCTGTTCCGCTTCGGCCAATCGGTTCAGATACAGCAGCGCGTTCCCCACATTCGTCAGGGCGACCCCCTCGCCGAGCCGAGAGCCGAGTTGCTGAGTGATCGCCCTCGCCTCCTGACTGTAGCGATAGGCCTGTTCATAATTTTGCTGATAGGCATACACCGTGCTGAGCCCAAGCAAAATTTGGGCAGCCTCCAGAGGATTTTCCAATGCCGTCGCCAGGGCCAGACCCTGCTCGTGGTAGGCGATCGCTTCGGCAAAGCGTCCCTGAATGGCTCGTATTGAACCCAGATTGCCGTAAGCCTGCATTTCGCCATAGAGATCGCCCGCACCCCGCGCAATATCCAGGCTGGTGAGCTGTTGCTGGGCGGCTTGTTCGTAATCCTTTTCGGCAAAGTAGGCGTTGCCGAGGTTGCGATAGGTCAGCGCCTTCCACTGCGGCGCGGTCTCAATGGGCAGGCGGCTGAGGCTGCGCTCATAGAAGTCAATGGCGGTGGCGTAATCGCCGAGGGCCGCATAGGTGGCCCCCAGGCCCCCCAGGGCAATGCCTTCTTGGGTGGCGTCCCCTAGAGCGATTGCCTGATCGAGCTGCTGTTGATGCAAATCCAACGCGGTGAGATAGTCGCCAATGACAAAGTGAGTAATCGCCAGGTTGTTGAGGGAATAGGCGATCCACCGGGTGTCGCCCTGTTGGGTGGCCGTGGCGAGGTTGGCTTCGTAGCAGTCAATCAGGGCTTCATAAAGGGCCTCGGAGCGATCGCGAGCGGCCGCGTTATCAACCGTCTCGACCGTGGCCTGGCAGTTGCGCAGTCCGGTATTGGCGTCGGAGTCGGTGGCTGATTCGGCATCGGCTGCCGGTGCGGTCGCGCCATCTTCCTCAGTCGTGCCAGTGGCGGCATCATCGGTAGTTGTTTCTCCGTCGGCGGTCGGGGTGCCGCTCTCCGTTTCTGGGGTGGGTGTAGAGGGCTCGGTTTCGTTGGTCAACAGCGAACTGCCCGCCTCGGGCTCCCCTTCTACGGCTGAGCCATTGTCACCGGTAGCGGGCTCTGGCAAGTCGTCCTCATCGCCGCCCTCGTCGCCACCCTCCCCGGTTTCGCCCTCGTCGCCCGGTTCCTGAATCTGTCCCAAATTAACGCCCCCGCCGGGTTGCGGCAGCGCTTGGTCCTCCCGTGGCTCGACGGTAATGTCCAAACTTGGCACATTGGTGGCGGGAGCATTGGCGGCACTGGGGGGAAAGATGCCATCCTCACCGGCGCTGATCGCGATCGCGGCCCCAATCAACAAGCTGGGTTCGGGCAGCACCATGCCGAGTACGCTAAGTTCCTCTAGCTGCGGCGACTGGGCCAGCGGCAGGCTCTGTATAAACGTTTGCTGTGTTGGGAGGAGATCAGGCTGGGGAGGAGGGGCCGCTCCCAAGGTGGGTTCAAGTGTTGTCACATCGGGCAACTCGGGTGATTCAGGCGTCTCAGGGGCTGCGATCGCGACGGTGATGGCGACCGGGGCAGAATTGGCGACCCCATCTTGAGCCCGCAGGGTAAAGGCCGTAATCGTGCCGCTGGTATCAGCGGGGGGGATGAATTGCAGGGTATCGGTGGGGGCGATCGCATCACCGGCCTGCAAGGGGGTGCCGTTGCGCAGCAGCGTTCCCGACTGAATCGAGTCGATTGCGAGCGTGGTGATGTCGCTGTTGGCATCGACAACAGTGGGGTTGAGGTCAGCCACGGTAAAGTCCAGCGGCTGATCAACTGCTGTGGCCAGCTGCGGTGAGGCGGACAGCGTCGGTGGGGCGTTGACTGAGGTGATGGTGACAGCGGGCGAGGGATTGTCGGTACCGCCAGTGGGTTGGACATTGAAGGTGCCGCCGGTGAGTAGGCTATCAGCGGCGATCGCCCCCGCCGTGCCATTCACGGCGGCATCGCCGATCGTAAAGGCCGCGTTTGTGGGGCCGCCATCATGCTGGATGGTTACCGTGCCGGGGGTGGCCCCTTGAGCGTTGATGGTGATGCCAGCGCTCAACCCTTGCACGGTGCCGTTGGCCACAATATTGACGTCGCCCCCCGGATCGGCGCTGGTAGTGGTGGCCGCGATCGCGTCAAAGGTAATGTCACCGGTGGACATCAGACTCACCGCGCCGGGAATTACCGCGCTGGTATCAATTGCGCCCAGTTGTAAGCCTGCCCCCATTACCGTCACCGGGCCGCCCTGGGTTTGCAGGGTCGTGCCGCCACCGGCAATCACCCCACCACTGCCGCTGTTATCAGCATCCGCCTGCAGTGTGATCGCGCCGAAGTTGGTGGTGAGGTTGCCGTTGAGCAAAATATTGTTGTTGGCGATCGCGGTCAAGCCCACACCGGTCGTGGTCGTGACATCGGTACTAAAGGTAATGTCATTGGTGGCTTGCAGCACCACATTGGCCAACGCGGTGTTGAGCGCACCGACGTCAATTCGCGTCGTATTATTGGCCCCCAGGTCAGGGTCGGTAAACTCATCTACCGCCGTGAGTGCGGCGGTATCGGCCCCGGCCGCCACAATCTCAATGTTGGTGGGGTCCAGCAGCAGCGTGCCAGTGCGGCCCGACGCGGCCAATGCATTCACCGTGCCCGCAAACTGGAGCGACTGAGCCCCTGAGATTTCGACCAACCCGCCGCTACCACTGCCGGTGCCCTGCACGCTGGCCTGGCCGAGGAATCGTGTCGTGTCATCGGCCCAAACGATTACTGTGCCACCGTCGTCTGCCTGCAGCGCATCCGCCGCAAGCTGAGACTCCGCATCGACGATCGTGACTTGCGCCCGAGGCAACATCCCCTGGCCTTGAAAGTCGCCCCCAATGCGGATTTCACCCCCACCCAGCTGTCCAGAGGCAACAACCAAAGCGTACAAAAGCGAAACCAGCAGCCCCAGCAGGAAGAATTAAACGCCCAGCACCCCAACGAAACCTGCTGACCCAGCAGGTAGATTTGTCCGCCCTGCTCCCCTGCTGTCACGATGTCCCCCGACGCGATGACGCTGCCGAGTTCGAGGGTGGCTGCCGCTGTCGGTGATTCCAGACGCACAGTGCCATCCGCATTTTGAACGACGGTCAAGTCGTGGTTGGCGAGGGCACTGCCGGTGAGCAATGCCGGTAGCGCCAGGGGATTTAGCGCTAGCTGCCCGGTCTCGGTGAGCTGTGGCGTAATTTCCAGGCTGAGCAGCTGATTTTCCTGACTGATGCGTACCCGGTTTTCGCCCGGCACGGCGGCCAGGGTAATGGTGCCGCCGGGTGCCTCAATGGTGCCGAGATTTATGACTTCACCCCCCAGCAGCGAGATCGCTTCACCCGCATCGACGGTCAAATCGCCCAAGTTGAGGACTGTACCCGAATCGCCTGCGAAGGCAAAGCGAGCTGGTTAGCTGTCGTCGCCGTAAAGGAGCCGGTCAGAGCGATCGCGCCGGTGGGGCCAAAAATAACGCCAGCGGGATTGATCAGATACAGATTGGCCTGGCTACCGCTGACCTGCAGCAGCCCGTTAATGATCGAGGCGTTGCCGCCATTAACGCTGCTGAGAATGTTTTGAATTTCCGGCGAGGCGATAAAGTTGGCGACCTGCTCAGCCGTCAGGCCAAACTCCTGAAAGCTGTGGAATAGGTTGACCCCATCGCCCGAAAGCTGGCCGCCTGTGATGTCAATTTGGCTGCCGTCTGGTGTCACTACGGTGCCGGTGCCGTCCGCATTGGGAATCACAGCCTGAGCGAGTTGGGGTGGCGAGAACTGCGGCTGGAGAGCGGATTCAGGCGAGAGGATGGGCTGCAGGGCGATCGCGATTTCTGAACTTATCGCTAATTCTGCTGGGGCAACCGTGGCCAACATTGGGGGGAGATTGGGGGGAGAGATCGCGGGGGCAGGGGGCAGGAGCATGAGTCTGACTCCGTGATGGAATAGGGGGAGAGTGGGGAACAGGGAATGTCAATGTATGACAAGGCTTCAGGTATGCAGTTTTGAGCTTTGCGTAGCAACCCTAGGAGTTTTCGGCTGGACGCCTTACTGCAGAAGGATTGTAGAGCCGAAAGGCCCACAGCATTCGGTGAGGGGCTGGTTGACGACATCATCGAGTTGCACGGTGTCGTGCTCTAACAAGCTAGCCCAGGCTGAGAAGGCCTCATCAGACTGGGGATCTTGCAAACGCCAGTTGCCAATTTCCGTCAGGGTGTCGTACCAGAGGCCGTGGCTGGCGAGGATGTCGATGCGTTCTTCGGTCGAAGCGTCTTCGAGCTGCTGGGTCAGGTCTTCGTCGGGCGATCGCCGCACGACGATGCCAGTCGTTGTGGGTTCGTCGCCGCTCTCTTCGGGACAATCCACCGATAGCGTCCAGCGATAGGGTACGTCGGGTTCCAGCGCAGGAGCGTCTTCGGGGGCGACCAGACGATTGACACCGGCCTGCGGTATGTCTGGATAGATCGCGGTGTATGCCACGTCATCGGTGCCTTCAGCCGTCACTGTTAACTGCACCGTGCGTCCCGCTTCTGACAGAAATAGCCAAAACGTCGGCGGGGGCTGCAATGTTTCGCCCCAGTGGGTTTGGGTCGGTTCCAGGGCAATGATGCCGCAGCCGCGACTGCCCGCATCGCGCACGGTGCTGCTGCGTCCCGGTGCGCCCCGATTGGGGGGATTGTAGGGTACGGCCTCGGCGATCGCCCCCAGGGTCGACAGGCTCCAGGCGAGTACTGTGAGCCCACTCAAAAGAGCATGATGAGACCAGTTTAAGAAAGCGTTCATAGGGGGGATTTCCTGCGAGTTGAAGCATCTGCTAATCGGTGCTGACCGATAATGGTGCCACTGGCGGCCAGCGTGGTGCTGAGGGCAGCGGGCAGAAGCGGCACCCACCACCCTAAATTCAACAGCCCCCAGGCAATTCCGTAGAGCAGCAGCACGGCACTACCCGTGGCGATCGCCCCCCAACTAAGCCGCCGACACCGCCAGCCAATTAGTCCACCGCCGCCGCCCCAGGCCACAATCCACAAAACTTCACCCCAGGCGGGCCAAGTGCGGAGGGGCGATCGCCCGTCTAAGGCGGCCGTCAGCAAATGATTGACCATCTGGGCCTGCAAAAACACCCCCGCCGTCTGCTGTCGCGGCCAGCGGGTCGCCCCTGCGGGCGTCAGAAAATAGTCTGTGGGATTCGAGACTGGGGCCGACATGCCGATGAGCACGATATGGTTCTCCAGACTTTCCAGGTCGATGTTTTGTGTCAGGAGATCAGTGACAGAAATTTGCTGCCCAAACGCCGCTGGGTCAGCATAGTCGAGCCACACCTGATAGCCCCAGTGATCGAGCTGGTGATAGGGGCCAGAGTGACTTTGCAGCGGCGTAAACTGAGCGCGACCTAACTGCAACCGTTCATTGGGCAAATTTTCCGGCTCAATGCCTGCGGCGGCGAGATAGCGAATGGCCAGCAGCGCACTCAGCGAAAATTCTGTGGCACAGGGGTCATCCACCTCAGGTGTCATAAACAATAAGTGGCGGCGCATGACCCCGTCATGGTCTTCGACCACGTTGCTGAAACCCAAGCGCTCGGTTGGCAGGCTGGAAGGCGGGGCAATACCGCTCTGGCCATCGCCTTGATCTAGGCGCACGCTGCATAGCCCTACCAAGTTGTCTTGTTCTACCAGCAGCGGTGCTAACGGACCGTTTGCCTCCAGCTGATCGCGAAAAATATCCAGCCCAATCAGCCGGGGCTCGTAGGGCTGCAGGCGCTCAATCACCTGCGCCAACACCGCATCCGGCAGGGGATAACCATAGCGATTGATGTCAGCTTCGGTGGCTTCAACCACTAGCAGTCGTTCGGGGGTGGCACGGGGCAAACGCTGCTGCAGTAGGCGATCGTAGGCGCGCAGCTCCGCCGGTTGCAGCCCCCCCAGCGATCGCCCGGCCAATACCAGCACCGACGCGGCGATGCTGGCCACCAGCACGATGTGTCCCCGGCGGCGATCGGTGATCCTAGGCGTGACTGGAGCCGTGGTTGGGGTAATTACTGGCAGCGATTGGGGAGTCCCCTGGGGAGCCCCCTGCAGCTGGGGCCAGGTGGGCGGCGGGTCGGGCACCGTTTGCACTAGCACCGGCAACCAACTCGCACAGGGAAAGTCGCCTTCCAACCCTTGCAGCCGCTCGCGGGCTTGCCGTAGCGCCAATGGCAAGGTTTGCCCAGCGGCATAGGCCGGTAGCAAGTACGTCAAAAACAGCTGCGCAATGCGATCGGGTACGGGCTGACGCATGACGATCAGCTGCGGCAGGTTGACCTGCTCTAGCGCGGGCACTAACCCCAAGCCGTCACAGGAGTTAAAAATCGCCAGCTGCAGACCGTTGGCGATCGCTCGCCGGAGTCCATAACGGAGTTCCTCTAGGGTGAGGCTGTCTTGGGGGTTGATGAAAATGCGCCCGGTCGCCTCAGCGCTCTCGCTATGCCCGGCAAAAAATAGGATGTGCCAGGGCCGCTCCCACAGTTGGTCGTTGATATCTTGCCGCTGGGGCTCGACCAAAAAGGTAACATCGGCGTAGGGCAGCGCGGTCAGCAGGGCGCGATCGCGGCTGATGTCAATGCCCGCACTATGGCCCAAAATGGCGAGCACGTTGACTTGGGCCGAGTTCACCGGGACGATCGCCGGTCGCTTAAACTGCGCCGCGCTAAGGGCTACTTCTGCTTGAGGATAGCGCTCTAGAAACTCCCACAGGTGCCAGGGCAGCTGCTGCAAATCGGGGTTGGCGGTGCGCACTAATACTCGCACGCGATCGTCGGGATGCAGTTCTTCGCGCAGCAGGCGATCAATCGGGCGAAAGGTCTCGGCTGAGAGCCACTGGTTAAACTGGTGCTGCAGAGTCTGCGCTGCCTGCTGACAGGCATCAACCCGCTGAATTGAGCCGACATAGACGATTTCTTTGGGGCGAATGCGCGTCGGCGTATCGAGCTGCCGATAGCACTGCTGCCACGCCTGCAGTTGCTGTTGCAGGACAGGGGCAGTCGGCAAGGTGCCCGTCACTACTGCCACCGGGCGATCGCCCTCGGCACCCACTTCCGCCGTCACGCGAAATCCCTGGTGCTCCAGGTTGCCATCGAAGATAAGCGTAACCAACTGACAGCGCATGGGCTCGATACCGGCTTCAGATCAGGACAAAGGAATAGGCCAAGAGGGTTGCCGCTACACTTCAAACCGTTCGGTATAGGTGCGATCGCCCAACGTTACTTGCACACTAAACTGCTCGGTGATTGCAGCAACAAACTTGAGCTGAATCGCTTCCGTATCGCGGGCTTCCGCCTGCATGACCGCCGCGTCGGTGGCGTCCAAAATTGCCAGTCGCAGGGCTGTCGGCAGGCGAGTTTG
>ERZ1740065.3007-NODE-3007-length-10527-cov-12.129011_pt1 | contig 10527 bp, 7 predicted proteins | sample MGYA00581738_ERZ1740065 | MGnify/ENA primary metagenome ERZ1740065 (study PRJEB43018, sample SAMN04849749) | marine metagenome | isolation source: floating plastic debris | place: Pacific Ocean | collected 2008-09-01 | study: EMG produced TPA metagenomics...
TTCTCTCCATGACCACTGCAAAGGGCATTCTACAAGGATCATCAACAAATACTCATTGTCGGTGCAAGTACATGACACCCTGTGTGCGGCTTTATTCACCACTCATATTTCCACATGCATTCAATTTACAACAAACCCTTTAGAAGCTTTGGAGAGGTAAACAGACAATTTAGTACAAACAACATTACAAAAGCAAGTACAAGCTGAAACTTACCAATTGATATCCCAAACGAATCTCGGTCACAGCAGCACCGAGAGGAGAACATGGCTAATGACAGGAAAGTCATGGGCATGCAAACATGCCATAGGGTTATCCGACGTAAAAGTAAGAATTAGCTATTAATTAATTATTATAAAGCTTTTCACTTTATATTTTTCAGAAAGAAAACTATTTTTAAAAAAATTTGCATCTGTAAGACGCAGGGGTGCCATGAATAATTTTTTCCTCACCGAATTTAGACGCTGCGTCTAACCCCCAGGGAACATAGACGCACGCAGATTTCCCCGCGTCTAAGATGCGCGTCTTATAGTCGGGGGAACACGGTATGTATTTTGAAATGAGTTGTATGAGTAGCTGCTCATGAAATCTTGGACGCACACTGTCATATACCAGCTTCTGCATAACTACAGCTCAGTAGAACCCGTATGATTAGATTTTCTGGAGGGACATCTAGCTGAGGTGCTAAAAAAAGTTGATGTATTTTGCAGGAGAATTACACGGCTTTCATCTCCATTGATTCACTGAAAGGTGCGTGCCTAGGGCTGCTGAATCTTACATGAATATCTACATCTGCAATGCTGACAGTGGAAAGGGTATCACAAAATTTAGTTTGTCCTGCGCAAAAAAATTGGATAGGGAGAGAAAAAACCAACGCGACAAAAAACAAAATTATTTCCCTGGACGTCAATCTACCATCTGCACCTATTGTATAGCTGATAGCAAACATTCTACCGGCCTCTCCCCAGGGTGGGCGCAAGGGCGCTTCGCCCAATGTTCCTAACAACCTGCCCAATGTACCAACAGGTCAAGACAACAATTTTGATGAGAATTCAACATCAACGACCACCCATTCAGTTGGGTAACTAGTATAAACAAAAAGGTTGCTGCCATTAGTCTGCTGAGTATAGAGGTCTCTTGTTGTACTCGTTTTTTGCAGCATAATCATCGACCACAGCGACTGCATCCGGCTCAAATATGTGGCCAATGCTTGGTTTTCACGCTGCTACAGATATTACTACAGCTATTCTATGCTCCTGTATGCTAGTAGATTTATCCTAGTTGGTGCAGTGACAGTGAATTAGAGTTTACATTTAGAGTATTGCTTTTGAGTACCAGCAGACAATTTCAACACAAATCTAGCTGCATTTTGAGAGGAAAGAAAGACCATATCCCAATGGCACTGAATCACACTTGGAAGATATGTGAAGGTCAGTCAGCATTTAAAGAGTTTGTTTGTCAAAGTCAAAGGTGAGTTGGTGGCTTTATGATTGCAGCCTATTTCCTAATTGTAGCGATCACCCTGAGTGTAATTATGGCTGAGGCTGGGGAGTGAGGGCACGAAGCAGAAGGAGCTGCATGTTTGTTTGATTGCGTCTCGATTTGCATCCATCTGTTGTTTCTCTTGGCAGCAGTCAAGCTTTCTCTGCCGAGTTAGAAGGTGCTATGGTTTCATAGTGTTGCTTGGTTGCGCAACCTCCTGTCATGACTGTCTGTGAGTAATAGTATGCTCTGTTATTATGTACTACTTAGATGACGAAGACAAGTGTTTTACACCCATCAAAAACACCATCAAAGACCAAACAGAGAACTACCATCAACCATAGGTGGCTTTCATGCCTTAGCTGGCTTGTTGTGGATAAATGTAGTGGATGTAAGTAAATTACCCTAACGCCATATTTAGCAACATTGTTGGACACCCGTCCTCTATACTACAATCAAGTCTAATTGACAGATGAAACTATGAGTTGCAAGCTGTGCGAATGGCATAAGGTTGCTGCTGAGGTCAGTTGACTTCTGATTGGTGAGAAGAAAGATGCTAAAAAAGTGAGAGGACAGCGATGAATCCTACCCGAGAGATCTATTATAACCTGTAAGTACTATGGTTGGCATGGAACTCCCTACACTTTTATGACACTTCTGCGCTACACATTCTCATTTCTGTAGGTAATGAACGTGAAGAAGGAACAAGAGAAGAAGAATAACAGCATGCTTAACACAGTGGTATTAGCACTAGTAAGAGGATAAAAGACAAATTATTCATGCTCTTGGTATTTTAGTATTGGTAAATGTTTCCCGTGTCATGATGGCAGTTGGTGAGGTAAGAGAGAGCAGTCAGATGACTTTGATAAGGTATTGTAGTAATCTCCACAAGACAAGCTTAGTGCATAGTTCAATGTGGCTTAGTTCCAAGATATGTAAGACAATGATCATTGGTGATTGTGGTGGAATAAAGTTTTACTCCCAATGTTCCATCTCTCATGATAAAAATCTTGTATTTCTACCCAATGTACTGCTATCCTGGGGGAGAGCCCTGCTATTCTATCTATTTTCAATCATTGTGAAAAGGAGAAAATAAATACTGCCTAGTATGGACTTCGATAACAAACGTCAACTGACTGTCTTATCACTAAAACTGAGGAAGCACACCTTTATTTTCACTCAAGTGGTGGTCATACCTGCCTACCTGTGATTGAATGTACTTGGGATTCCATCTATCTGAACTTTTCGAAGTCATGGCTCAGAATCCCTACCCTCACAGCGAGGATTATATGGTATTTGAGCAGAGCTCAGAGTTATTCAGTGATCTGACCTTCATTGCACAAAAGCTGAACTATATATACATGTGCATGTAAACAAGAGCATTTATATAAGCTTTATCTCAGCTAGTTATCGCAGCTACAAAAGTTCTTGTGGCTTTATGACTATTCATCATGGTCAACGCCTAACCAAATCTGAGCAAAATCTAACTGATAAGCTACAGGAGAACATTAGAAAACCAACAACAGCAATTTTTCAGCTAAGATGCTGAAGTCTGGGTGACTGGCAAGTGGAAGAAAAATTCTGGCTCTGGGATTTAAACCTACAAACCACGGACTCCCTGCACAACAGTCCAGCATCCTACTGCTGAGCTACCACAGGACGCATAACGTGGGCGCCATTAGTAAAGAATATATCAAATCATGGACCGGCAAATGGTCTTTGGGACTGTCCTCAGCGAATTTATTCATGAAATCATAATCTGGTCACATCTGCCTTGCATTTAAGTTAGAAGTTCTAAAACCCGTGAGAATACACCATCACATAGTCAAAAGTAAAGATGTCTTAGGTTTCGTCCTGAGAAAAAACCTTATGTTGACAAAGTTTTCTGCACAGAAAAATAAGGCTTGGTGGAGCTTTGTGAAGGTGCTGTACAATTTGTTTCAGATAATCGCGATTCAATCTCCAATCCTAATTGCATTTGGTTCTAATCTGTTTGGTTTCTTGGATTGGCAATCGTAATCCAACCAAGCTCGGCATACATGAAGGTAATCGGGATCTAGTCAGCAATCATGAACCTGCCAATCATAGTGTAATCCCTACCGTGCATGGAGCCAATCGTTATTCATCTGACGACTAGGTAGAGAAAGGAAGCCGCTCGACTATTATTGACCAATCACTGAGTGCGTGACATCTATAGCACAAATAACTTCATTAATCTGAAGAGTGGAGCTGTATTTGACGTTGTCAGTACAAGCCTTCAGTCCATGGATGTTTTGGAGTCAGCATACGCGTAGCTTCAACCCCAAGGTCGATCGAAAGCCATCTAGATGAAGAAAAGTTGGCCAAATACTAATGACAATCGCTTATAAAACCCATCATAAAACATTGGTAACACCTGTATATTGAGCCAAACAGCTAAAAACTTATTAGTCAAGCACAACGTTGGGTCAGCCACCTGGTTCACTAATCTCCTCTTAGCCAGTTTCAATTTCTCCAGTGCCTTTAATATCCTTTGACTTAGTATTCTAGTTGAGACTCTACAGAGGCTCGCGGTTGATGGGAACACCATCGGATGGCTAAACAGTTTCCTCACCAACCGGCAACAAAGAGTGATAACTAGAGAAAGTAGATCAGCTTGGTCAACTATCAATGTCGGAATACCTCAAGGCATGCTAGTCCATTGTAAGTCCATTCCTCTTCACTCTGTATACTGACAATCTGAATCTGAAATATTCAAGTATGCAGATGTTATTGAGCTGGTGGGATGCTGCTGTGGAACTGCAGGAGAGGACAGCTGTAGTAAGGAAAATAATAGAACAGTAGATTGGTGCAAATCTAAGGGACTTTTACTAAACGAATCTGAAACCAAAGAGCTGATTTTAACGGTGGCCCGGTGGTCCTCTATCAACATTTTATATGACAGAAAGCTGTGAAGTTTTTGCTTTTATGCTTTTATACTAAGTACCTCCGACATAATATTACTATCGCGTTTAGTCTCGTACTCTAAGTGACAAATCTATCTATCTGTCTGTCTGTCTGTCTTTATATCTATATATCTACCTGTCTGTCTATCCATCTATCTAGCCAGTTAAAATTGTTCAACTTTGTTCAATCCAGAGGACATTGTGATTGACTCCATTTCCACTTAGCAGGCAAAAGCCACTGAGCTTCTGAGGCTACGAGCTGGAAGATTGCAAACCAAGCGTTAGCTCTAGTATTACTCATAGCAAGGGAGATAGCAGTAAATATTATATATTATGTTATATTCATGCGTCAACATATGCATACCAATCATCAGAACAAGGTAGGTACATCATATCAAATTTAGGAATCAAATATTTGAGGAACCTGTATCAATTCATCAAAGCCACTTCACACATTTTGGATGAAAAATTTGCATTTTAAATTCATTCACAAGTATATTTACGTAAATAGAGAAGAGGTATGCTATTTTTAGATAGACAACAGTATTTTAACTCTGACTAGGTGCAGGTGCTGACAGCAGTGTGAGGATTAAGATAGAGGTAGACGGAATGCTCCTGTCAGTCACTATGCTCAAGAATTACTTGACACGCCTTAGGTACGCCTAAGGCTGGGGTAGGGCAGTTTGTAAGAGTGCCTAGGTAAGTGATATCTGGAGTCCTTACCTTTCCTTAGACCTCCATCTTCGGGCAATCTTTGGTATTAATTAGTGTTCTTAGGCGTGCATAAGGAACTAGTAGGCTTTGTATCTATGACTTGGTTCTTTCCTTTTCTAAGAAAAACAGGCACCTATTCTTGTACTTTGATTTCTCCTCACTGACATTCCTATGACTTAATGGTTGGCAGCCATTACCGATATGTAGGTCTAAAGCCACACTCTCAAATACGCAACGAATGTTGTTGATTACTGTTGTCTGTTATTTATAAAGAAAACTGGATATGTAAGAAGAATAGCATTGAAGATGATGATATTTTGAATGTTTCATTGAAATGCAATAAAGAAACACATCATATTTATCTCTAACAAAAAATCAAAAGAACAGTGACCAGAAAGCAATGTAGGCAAGCATAGGAACCTTAGCCGCATATTCAGACTCAAAATAGTCACCAAAAGTGTGATCAAATCACAATCGGTAAAAATGAACTAAAAATGGCGGAAAAATTACAAAGAAAGAAGAAAGCCTAGTTAAAGTCAAAGGAATGGCGGCTTTTGTCATTCTTCCGTTGACATTTGTGCATCAGCATGTGCGGGAGTGTGCTAGAGTGAGCGGTAGTGTGCGGGAGTGAGCGGGAGTGAGCGCGGATAGGCGTGGGAGTGAGCGCGGATAGGCGTGGGAGTGAGTGCGGATAGATGCGGGAGTGAGCGTGAAAATCCACAGGGGAATGAAAAAAACCAAAATGGCAAACAAATTTCTTTTGCTGGTTGTTTTCTGTGAAATCTTGGAAAGATCTATTTGTTGCTAGGCACTGATTCAAAATAACCCTGTGTTACATACAAAAATATCTTCCAAAAATTTCACTGAAAGCAGCCAGCAAAAGAATTATTTTTTCCTTATTTTGAAGTTAATTTTGTTTGCTTTCTTCACTGTGTGTTGTCTGTCAGTTTTTGTTACTTTTCACTGATTGTACTTTCATCAAACCTTTAGTGACCCCTTTCGGTTTGGGGTTTGGGGTTTGGGTTCATATGCCTTTCTGCATTGCTTTCTGGTAACCTTTCTTCAGAGTTTTTTTACAGATGAATATGCTTTGTTTCTTAATTAAGTTTCGATAACACTTTCCAAGCATCACAATCGGTGTTTGTCATTCTCCTGTCGATTTTTGCGCTCACTCCTGTGCATATCCACGCCTATCCACGCTTACTCCGACTCTCTCCCGCTCACTCCCGCACGTGCTGATGCACGGATATCTACGGGAGAATGACAAAAGCCTCACGATCTTCCAGGATGTTCATCTTATGTATTGCCCACCCCTATCTATAATTTCAGTTGGTAACTTAGAACATGCATATCTATGGAGGTAATTCACTTCTAAACCCCTCCCGGTTGTGGTATATAATATAGGTATTTACTCTCTTCACCAAACACATCTAATTGTGCAACATTAACTATACATATTTACATGTTGTTATGGTGAAAGTTTGATGAGCAATAACGGAAGTGTTGGCGACCTACATTCCACCAGTGGATACACTCCCTGAAAATTATCTTTTTTCATCTGAGCATGATATTTGTTGTTGGAAGGAGGAAGAAAAGACAATAAATTAGTATTTTTCCAACATTACGTATTGGAATAGCAACAGTAGCAAATAATATCTATTGTATCTTTGAGACTGTAGCTTTCAACCTATATGTCTGTAATGGCTGCCAGCTACTAAGCTGTAGGAATGTCAGTGAGGAGAAATCAAAGTGAGAGAATAGGTGCCTGTTGTTCCTAGAAAAGGGAAGAACCAAGTCATAGACACAATCCTACCAGTTCCTTATGCGAGCCTAAGAACACCAATTAATACCAAAGATGACCTGAGGACCGAGGTCTAAGGAAAGGTAAGAACTCCCGAGACTTCCCTATGCAGACCTTAGGCGTACCTGAGACACCCCAAGTAATTCTCGAGCATAGTGACCATCTACCTAACATAGATTCTCACCAACTCCAGTGAAATGAATAGATCATTGCCTGTTAATTAATCACTATCTTCTAGGGCTGTCACTATAGTTACGATAACCGCGTAGTCACGAGACACTATTGCGGTAGTCGCATGACTCTATCATAATAGCACAACTCTCAGTAAATAACCAGCATCAGCTCTTAAAATAACAGACACCTCTGCACTAATCAGGGGTCTCAACCTGTCAACCCAAAAAATCCTAACACATTCTTCCCGAGACTGAGCGAAGTGCAGCGTAGCACCTGGGTGCAAAGAATGTGCATTGAATGGTACTGCAAGGACTGATGTGGGTCTATAGTGGCATCCTGTCCAACCAGAGGGGGATGGGGGGAGGGGTCCTCCCTCGAAACCATTTCTAAAATTTCAACATTCTGAGAGCACGTTTCATGGTGTTCTAGAACTTAAAAGTGTCGTCGCCACTCACATTAGTAACTAGTAAAGCTGGAGTTGAACTTGAATGCATCAGAGAGCACAGAAGCTTTTCTCATTATTTTCTACTTAGGATTTCAAAAAATCTGAACATGGAAGGAAAAATCTGAACAGATCTAGGAAAATCCAAACACGAGAGAAATCACGGCCGAACATCCGAACAGGCACAAAAATCCGAACAGCTCGGCTAAAATCCGAACAGTTGAGACCCCTGCTAATGATTCATGTTGACTATTTACAGCTGACCTAGGTACATTGCATTGTTTAGTAGCAACATTTTACTATCAATTATGAAGGTTGATAAATGAACATCGGATTATTCATGATCACAAGGAACTTGTATGAACTAAAATACACTAGATGGAATGGTACAGGATTTCACTCACACTTCATATCTTGTAGCATCTGTTGTTACGAGACTGGGAAAGCTATGCTATTATATCATATGTTCTGATCACTCACTATCATTGTCTATTGAGGGTAATTTTCCTAGTCCTATCATTCTTCACATGAGCTGCAACCTCAGAATGAAAGGTGCTATCAACTAATATGGATGTAAAGATTTTACGCGCCATCGTACTATCACAGTCACACATAAATGTTGCTTTACTGATATCTATCGGCATTTTTACCCTCATCTTGGTATGCGCACCTATTCATGTGCGTCTGTGTTATGCTGCATTTAGTCTGCAATTAGTACATGCGCATATGATAGGCGCGCATGCCAACATAAGAGTAAAACATGCCCATCTATCAATACCAATAAACCCAAGAAAGTTCTAAATGCTATAAAACCCTACATTACAGGTGGCATTGCAATTTTGATTCGCTATCGTGACATTTTGTGTATCGTGGACTTGCTATCGTGAAACACTATCGTAGGTAAAATTTACTATCGTGACAGCCCTGCTACCTTCGCATGGGTGGCAAAGCTTTTAATCTCAACGGGAAAATCAGGAAACATGCTTGGAAGCAGCCATTCAATTAAACTAATGAAATCCTTGCAATTGCCCAGCATGACCAATGCACTAACGACACTACATATCATGTTGTATGCTCACCTCTCTAGATTTTCCTCATCACTACATGCTACTGGCAATCTGCCTAGTTCTGTTTCTCGGTTTGTTTATTGGCCATGCAACCGAATGGATATTTTCCATGCAAACACCAAGTTACTATTTTTGTCAGCATGAGAATCAATATGACTTATAGCACACAGCTAGAAAAATCAATCGGCTTAACGCATATTTCATACAGAATCACAGCTGATATGTTTTAGTACATCTCGAACCGAAGCCACAGTTAGCATGACATTGACTGCAAGCCTGCTTGGAATCATCATCTGCTCCTCCGCTTCTATAGCGGTTTGGTAAGTGAATTTAAAGCATGGTGTGACTCTCACCCCAGTACTACACCGAAACATACCACTAGAGCTGTAACGGTTTGGGATTTTCAGCTTTGGTTCGGTTTCCAGTTTTTCATGGAGGTAATGGTTCAGTTTCGGTTTTATCTTTCAGGTTGCGTTCAATATATCCTTCATCTGGGTTGAGTCCAGTCTACTCAAATTTTTCTGCAATACTACTATTTGTGGCCGTTTTTGCTGATCTCATCCTTCAAACAAAGACTGATTTACTTTACAAGGACATTTCTGACAAAGAATAGTGATGTGAGAGTAAGTTAATGTGATTTTTATACCTTGCAATGACAACATTCGTTGGGCACAGAAACCGAAATACCAGAAAGCAATTTCGGTGAACCGAAATGAGGCTAATATTTGGTCGGTTGACCGAACTTAACCAACACCATTACAGCCCCGCATACTGCAGTTTACAAGCTACAAATTTGAAGCCATTTTCATTCTTGCAAATATGTATAACTTCAGTGCTCAACTGGGATGTAACATTTCCAACACTTTCAGAACTTAACTGTCTCAAAGCAACAAAAGTAAGGGAATATAGTAAATATTATCGCCATTTTCTGCATGTTATGGTTGCAATTATCTGGTCCGAAGATCATGCCGTGATCTGATATGCGTCTGTGTCATATTTCGGGCTATCACTGTAACGAAAGCATAGTACAAGGGAAGGAAATTCCTTGATAAAACCTTTCTGTCTCTCAATCGGCATTGTACTGTTGTAGTCATTAGCTTTTTTCTGGTTTAATGCACCAAACGCTCCTCCCACTCATGCAAATTCCACCAGTATACCATAGTTTCACTCTGAGCGCACATCTATAATAATATTCTATGATTCAACACCGAAAAGATTCTGCTTCGTTACAAATGAAAAGGGAAAGATGACTAGCCCAATCCTGTATCAATTCTGATATCACTATCCACACTCTGACACTTCAGTCGCAGCACGTATGAATAATGGAGAGATGCTTGACACGGTCAGGGAGCTTTGAGTAGAGCGACTGTATCCTCTGTAAACATCTGGATCCAATTATTATGTTTGACGCAGCGATTCTTTACTCTTTGAAAGTATGTCAATAGAGGAAGTATATTATATCCTGAATCTCTTATTGTTTACCTATTGGAGAATATTTGACCCAAAACCCGATGAACAAGCGGAGGGAGCAAATATATCAAATAAAAATCTTATTTATAAGAGGATGCTTACAAAATTATCAAGTCCTGAACTTGACTCAGGGTCCATTGATTGCTTTCTCTGACTGATTAGAGCCTAGCTTCAACTAGCATTCAAACTGCAGTCAAATAGTGACGGCTACACTTTTGCTGATGTAGTCAAATGGGTAGTAATGATTCTTAAGTTGATCAGCTCGCCTATGAACTTATAGACCCGCCTCAGGACCGCCTAAGGCCCGCATAGGGTGGTTCTTAGAACTACCTAGGGAGTTCTAAAAAATCATAGGCGGACTTAGGCATTCTTGGGTCCTATTCCTCAGGCTATCCTCTGTTTTGTTAGGCGTCCCTATGATCGCATAGGGTACAGATAGGCTTCAAGTCTAAGAA
>ERZ1740065.3008-NODE-3008-length-10526-cov-11.220609_pt1 | contig 10526 bp, 8 predicted proteins | sample MGYA00581738_ERZ1740065 | MGnify/ENA primary metagenome ERZ1740065 (study PRJEB43018, sample SAMN04849749) | marine metagenome | isolation source: floating plastic debris | place: Pacific Ocean | collected 2008-09-01 | study: EMG produced TPA metagenomics...
ACTCGTTCTCTTTTGATGGGTTGGTGTGTTGTTTGTGAGTTTGAGTGTGTGATTGTGTGGGGTTGAGAGGGAGGGAGAGAAAGAGGTGAGTGAGAGGAAGGGAGAGGGATGGGAGAGAGTGAGGCGATATTTACAGATATCTACATGTACTTGTCAATGGAATCCATATTTGACGGAGGCGATTAGCCTTATTATATTCCTACACCCTAAATGCTGTGCTGGGCTGCTAGATCCAGTGTGTACTCTGGCTGCCCTTTTGTGGACTAATCAATATTGGGTATCACTCCTATACAAACCTCCCGGTAGATTGATTTTCTAATTGTTTTGTTTGCTTTCTTTCAATCAGCTCGTGGGTATGACCGCTACGATCGGTATTGGACGAGCAAAGACAATCAGCTCAGCTTTGGACTTCATTTTTGGCATATTTGCCAGATTTGGCTTGAAGAAACCTCCAACACCAGTGGTGACTAGCTCAGACGAGCTTCAGCAGCATGTCAGCAATGCGTATGAATGTAAGTGGTCATAATGATTTTCCGGGTTTAAATACTGTAAATGCGGTTTCAATTGCGGCCGAAAGTATAACAGTTTTAGGTGAGGGCAAATGATACCGACTGTAACAATAACCAGTGTTGTCAATCCCGAATGGCAAAATATCGTTGATTTCAGTAATCTAAAAATATAAACACTACCTTGAAACCCACTTTATGGCCTTTATTTCAGTACATCACTGCTCACCAAATACAATTAGTCAGTTTTTGTGGGTATGTGGTACACACAGAAAGCAATTACATGACCTAAAATTATACATTAGCTGGCTCAAAAGTTCACAAAGTCGTAGATCTACAAGTAAAATCGTAGGGTTGGCAACACTGACAATAACGGATTGGGATGAGCGACATATATGCTTACTAGACTTCATATGACTAAAGTGAACGGTTTGATAATGCTTATAACGTTTATAAATGATTATTTAGATACACGCTCAACTACTGACAGCATGGCTGTATAGAATGCTTTTGAATTCATTTGTGAGCGATTAAGGAATAGTACTGTAAACGTGGTAATTACTGTAGAGCGGAAGTTTTATGTGTGGACGATATTTGCGTTTTAGCGTGTACTCAAATTTTGCGATCTTAAAATTTTTTCGGTTTTGGTTCAGCCTTAGTTATATAATGAAGTAGAAAATAAATGCGTCTGACGATATTTGCGAATTAGTGATTGACGGCTCGATCGCTAAAATTTTCAAATCGCAAAATAATTCCGTTCTATAAGGAGGTTCTATTTATAGCGTTATGAAATAAAACTAGTTTTAGTTTCAGTGTTGAAGAAAGGAAAGTTTCACGGAATTTGATTGGACACTTGCTGATTCATTGCTGTCCTTAGTGTACTAAAATATCCCAAGGTGTGCAGTGACTAGATTCCAATAATATGTTCTTAGGGAGTTATCTTCTCTTCTGATCTAAAGAAAAGTTGGCAATGTTAATACTTTTATTCTCTATTACTATCCTTATTTTAAATTATTTTATTATTTTATTCATTATTAAATTATTTTAAATGAGCTTAATTTATACGTAAAATAATTGAGATCGATGCGAAAAAACAAATATTTTAGTATTTATTTATTTATTATATTATTTATACATATTTGTTTCTCGGAAGGTTTGCAACTTCTGTAAACTGGAATTATGTTGAACTGAAAAATATTTGCAAAAATGCCAGGAAGCCTAGAAAGGAAAATTTTCGAGATTGAAAAATTTTTGCAAAAATTCATCACGACTATAATCATTATATAACCATTGAAATTTTTTCCAATTTCAAATATTCGCAAACAAATTCCGCCGCACAAAAATTCCGGTCTGCAGTAATTGCAGTAGGTGCAAGATCAGTTGTTACTCGTCACATTTATTTAGGTTTTTTTGTATCTATCTGTCTCACATTTATTGTTATCCTCAAGCTGCTCCTCTGATGCTGCATCCTGTCGGCACTAAAAACCTTTTGCAGCCATTTCCAGTATGTTGTCATGGCCAATCAAACATCTGATATCAGACTAAATCACTTCGATCTTCACAGCTACCGAGACGATGGTGACATGCCACGAGGACAGGTTCACCCGGAAGATTGTAAAGATCATGAAAGACCTAGAGGCTACCGTCATCAACATCAGTAAATACAAAACCTCATCCTCTCGCTCTAGATATGATTAAAGTCGCGGTTAATGGCATCGGCATCATTGTGTTAATGCATGCTGCCGCCTGGGTGAGATGGTGCACTGCCCACCTTGTGTTAATCAATATTTGCGCCACTTGTATAAACCGTATAAAACCGTATAAACTGTTAATTTGTTTCTTATATGAAATCACAATCGCTGTCTTTATCAAAATTGCTCTGTTCGTGCTATTTTTGCGATCGTGATATAGGGATTCATTGTCATATATTAGAAAATTCGATCAAGTCCAAAGTAAACTCTGGTGGATGACCCAGATATATGACCCAGATGTATGGCGCAGATATGTGACCCAGATACGTGACCCAGATATGTGACCCAGATACATGAGGACAATGAATTGATTCATAAAATGGTTTTCAGTGTTGTCTGTGAGCTTCCAGGAGCGCAGCAGAGAGCGGAAAGTTCCAGCGTTTCCAGACCGGAAGAGCTCACAGAGTTACCAGCAAATTATGGTGGCAGAATATCAGGCGATGAGTTGTCTGTTTAAATCAGGAGCTGAAGAGTCTGAAGTTGATCATGATCTGAACATCATTCAAGTGGCGTTGCTACATCTACTGGTTCGTTTACTTATGCGTAACAGTCGGCTATTGACCTCTTCCCCCCTCATTCCTACCTCTATCTCCCTCCATCTCTCTCCCTCTCTCTTTCATCCTAACATCTCTCTCTCTCGCCCCTCTCTCTCCCCCCTCTCTCTCCCCTCCCTCTCTGCATCCCTCTCCTGCTCTCTCGCTCTCTCTCTCTGCTCCTCATTCCCCATCTCTCACTCCCTCTTTCATCCCGCTCCCTCTCCTATCCTTTTACCATTGTCGGTTTATGGAGGTTGAAAGTAGATGGACAGTAGGTAAAAATTTACTCATTGTAGATATACAACCGGGCCCTGGTACTGGTTGACCTGCTGAACTGTGAGCAAGGTCTGAAGAATCTGAAAATGCTTGATGACTGGCCTGTGTACCGGAGTATACCAAAAATCTGGAAACACTGGACTGGTAAACCAATACCACAACAGCCCCATCTGCTGGATTTGATCCTGTGTTGTATTCGACCAAATGTATTTTACAAGACACCAATGTAGCTGCGCTTTGATCGCATATTAATCTTAGGTATAGAAATCATAGACATCATAGACATCTAGACATCATAGACATCATAGACATCTAAACATCATAGACGTCTAAACATCATAGACATCTAGACATCATACTGGCAAAATCTCCGAATTTATAGACAGCGGAGGTAAAGCAAACCGTAACCCCAGAAGAAATAGTTTCAAGAAATTTTCAGATATTGGGTTTTGCCAGAATAGCGCTGATCTTCGTTCTGTATTTGATTGCCATCGATTTATTAGTAGGGCGAAATACCAGTTTTCCCTTTGCTATCACTCATCACATCATCATGTGTTCCGTGGAAAACTAAACATTTAGTTGTTGTTTTATCACACATTATTTTTACTACTCATTTTGAGTTTTCAAAATTAAAGCTTTCTGTTCGGGATACCCTGCTCGGGATACCCTGCTCGGGATACCCTGCTCGGGATACCCTGTTTGACCCATTTAACTCCTCTGGGCATCGGTTCTTTTTTTGTTCTGAAATGCCAACAAGTCGCATGCCCAAATCTTATTTGAGCTTCTTTTGGCTTTTCTTTCTTGTTCCGTTTTTTGTTAACACACTAACTTGTAATTATAGCTAGTGCTCTTTTGATTCCTTCATTTAGAGAACGCAACCCCGTCTTTGAGGCGCTTTGTGTCACAGACGTTATGTGAGGTTATGTGGGGGGGGGGGGATGTTAAATAGTACAAGCAAGGTAATTTGTTTCAGAGGTTGATATCTGCGCTGAAATGGTCAACATAACTTATGTATGATTGTTTCAGACAACAAAGCAGAGTTGGAATCTCTGCAGGCAGCTGCCGACCGAGAAGAGAAGAACGAGAAGTTGGAGCGGTTGAGACGCCGTCTGCATGATCAATTCGACCGAGACAAAGATTCTAAGGTCATCATCTTCGTGTCGATGCGTTACGTGGCCAAGTCTTTGTCAGATTGGCTGTGCTCGCAGGAGCCTGATATTTTCAAGGCCAGATTCTTCACGTCGTCCAGACACTCCGTACAGAAGGGAGGTAGCGTATGCTACTGTTATAAGTCCAGCACTCAGTACGAACAGCTTTATTATAGTGTTATTATTATTATTATATTTGTTATATTGTTTTGCTGAAAACTTAAATGTATTTTTATTGGAGTTAGCGTGTATTTTGTGAAAGTCTCAAAAGGTTTACCATTAGATCTTGCTTTCTTGCACTTCTTTGTCATATACAAAGATACAGAGTACAGTAAATGCTCTTTCAGCCCAAGGTCAGGGACATACTGTAAGCATAGAAATTTTAGCGACCTCATAATAATAGCTATGATAGCAACTGGAAGAAAAAACACTATCAACGTTGTCGCTACATTTCTGTTACATCTTTATTTTATATATAAGCTGGAAATAAATTGCTAAACATTCCAGGAGCTATCATTAGAAATGCAGCTAATTTGAGGGAAACGCCAGTTTGACAACACTAAAATTTCTACGCTTACAGAATTTCTATCTGCTCACATTAAAATCTAGCTTTTTAATGTGAGATTTTAAATTTATCTCATATATTTCTTGTATTTCTTTGTCAGATGAGAACAGGAGATTGATGCATCTTAATCTTCAATGAGATTTCGTCTTTCTAACCATCTTTTAGCCACTCCAAAGTTGTATTCACGCTGTGCCGATAGCCGCAACCAATACCATCATTTCACGCATTTGCACGGTGTGAGTAGCTCAAGGAACTCGCGGTACAGTTCAGCTCCCATTGGTCAATGCCCAGCCGATGAAAAATTCTAAACTCTCCTGCTGTTATCGCCAATGAGTAGCCCTCTCACACTGTGTGAAATGATGGTATCAGCCGGCAAGATGGTATCGCTATCGGCACAGTGTTGTCAGTTACGGCAAGCATTCATTTCTTACCAATATTGACCTATATTCCTCCTTGCCCTGACTTCTCCCAGCCCCTCCTTCCCTCCCGTTTCCGTCCCTTCCCTCCCGTTTCCGTCCCTTCCCTCCCGTTTCCGTCCCTTCCCTCCCGTTTCCGTCCCTTCTCTCCCCTCCCCACAAGTAGTTACTGGCCAGGCTCGTTATGTAACCATGCATTACGCTTAGACCCCACACTTGTCGGATGAAGTGTTTTCTGCTTCCATGAAGGCATGAAGACCAGCTTCGCGTAACTGCCAACCATCTTGGGGTGCACCTAATGACCCCATGGCCCCATGATAATCGCTAGCATGACTGTTTGAGACTGATCATGACTAATTAATGACTTCTTGATTTTTCTCAGACATACCAGAGTTTATGTCCTGATACGTTCCAAAGCATATTGTGAGGCCTGCCTTGTGCTGTCTTCACGGATTTTATGACTCTGTCTTGTTGCTCCCGGATAGCTGTTGCTTAGCGACAACAAAGTTCTTATAGTTCTGATGGCCTTGAAATAAATTTTGTAGGCTGGAAAGTGATTGCGATTAAACTAACTGCGATTTTGAATGAACTTAAGAAATTGTAAATTAATTGCGCTGTAAAATAAATGCGAATTCCAGTAACTCATGTTAACTACTGACTGAAAGAGAAAATGTTGTGAAAGCACTTTTTGCGATTAGAGTAAATCGTGATTAACGCATTTGTTTTTCTGTTGCAATCATTTTCCAGTCTAAAAAGTGGTCCACACTCCTAAACAGATACTATGAATACGCTCCAGTGTCTTTGTCATATTTTTCCTTGCCTACAAAACCATTTCAATTACAGGGTCCCAGCCATCTCACCTGATAGACGCGAGAGAAGGCTTTGAGGGCAACAAATACAACATCCTCGTCTCCACGTCTATGTCAGAAGAAGGCATAGACATCAGAGCCTGTAATCTAGTGGTGCGGTATATGTATGTCAAGGACGCTATCAGCAGGATCCAGGCTAAAGGTCGGTTTTTGATTGGCTATCAGAGTTATGCAGAGGTATGATGTCTTTTTGTGACGTAGGGCGGGCGCGTCACAGGGAAGGTCGACTGATCAACATCCTGGATGAGAGCCTACGGAAACAGGAGGAGAGAAACCGATTTCAGGAAAAATTGATGGAAGAGGCGTTGTCACAGATACGCAGTGAGTGTCTGCCATAGAGCTGTTGACCTGTTGTACAAGTGGAAACCTTAGGGTGGAAAAGTTTTTAGCAAATATCGCGATTTGCAGGAGATCGCTAATGACAAACCCAGCTGAGTGGTCTGTTGGAGTTTTCACATCATGAAGACTTTTGGGAGTTATCATTTCATTCTTAAAAACCCTACAATGACCTCGGACACGTTTGTGACTTGATGAATGCTGGTTCGTTTTTGGTGGGAGGTAAACCTACTCAATCCACAAATGCTAACATTTTTTCTCCCTGTTTCGCTCATTTTGGGGAAAAGTTAAATATTATTTCTACGGCTAATGATTCCACTTTTACAGTATCTGGCAATGATATATTTTCTGATGGTGTTTAGTGTTTGTTGTTTGTTGTGTTGCAATGTAAGTAGATACTGCATTATGAATGTTTATAACGAGGTTCCATTTATAACGAGGTTCCGTTTATAACGAGGTTCCGTTTATAACAAGGTTCTATTTATAACGTTTATCACGAGCTGCTCAGCAATGCTATCTGAAAATTTGTTATGGTTATTTGGATTCATCTTCTCTTGTTTAGAGTCATCTCGTTTGGATCAATGTTGCCCTATTTGGATTTATTTTCCCTTGCCATCCTTCCAATTTAGTCATTGTTCCGCCACTCAAAATCTTTATAGTTTGAGCCAAAATTTAACGTGACGAATACAATAGAAGTAATTTTGGCACCTGTTGGATGTATGATTACCTACGTACCTACGTAGGTATGTACCTACGTAGGTACGTACCTACGTACATATGTACCTACGTACCTACGTACCAACCGAGCGAGCTAGCAACTCTAGTAATTGTAATCATGTTTGACGTCTTTCCCACAGCACTCAATGATGAGGAGTTTGGACGCGAGATGAAGAGTAAAATGGATGAGATTTTTCGGGAGATACAGCGACAGGAAGTTGTTGAACCCGATGAAACCGATGGCATCATCAGTTGCTCCGCATGCGGATTCAGGCTGGGAAACATCGCTGACGTCAGGCGTTACAGTAACGGCCTGTATATTGTACTCGATGCCAGCATGCACAGACGAGTCGAACCGTTTGCTAACAGCGAGTTCCTGGGAAAGGGACACAATACCGGTAATGACCTTCACCTTTGGCTCATAGACAATATCAATGCTTGTTGCTATCATTTATGCCACTGGGTACTGTAGAACCAGATTTGATAACGACCGTCTAACGGTCGCGAAAATAGCAACAGAAGATGATTACTATCATTTGAATTCTCTATAGAAATGATGCCCAATATACCTCATATAGGAGTTGTCTTCCCATTTATCGGATTGCTATCATTTTTATTTCTTGATGATTTTGACGGAAACGCTAAAATTTCTGCTGCTATCAAATCCGGCTCTACAGTAGTTCAGCTAGTATATACTCTCTATATCCATTGCCAATTGTCAGGTATTGTAATGCTGTGTGAGGATAGCACTACATGTGGATTTGCATGTCAGTGCAAGAGTGACACAAGAAACTAAGATGAGCTGTTAGCAGACATTATATTAATCACAAGCAATTGACAACAACAATAGAAAATATAACTTAAGCCTGGTTTCACTTACTGCGATGTGTCCGCGGTGCCGCAGATCTGTAGAGCAGCAAGTGTGGATTCTGGCGAAATGCGCAACACATTGGGGCTATCATTACACCGCCTACAGCGAAAGTTCAGCTCCACCGAGCTCTTGCAGCACCATCGCAGGCATAGCCTGCCGATAGCACAGTACTCACTATCGCAATACCATCGCAGGCAAGTGAAAATCAAGCTTTACTGAGACATGACCAGTCAGCCGGAGCAATAAGAACAAGGAGAACAAGGAAAAGCTTAATTTGGCTTAAATCCATGTAACCTGCAGAACACTCCGGAAGGCTCTCTGTTACTTTAGCATAGAGAAGGCAACTCCTGGTTGGCACCCCTGTCTCCACGGTAACATCCCCACGATGCGATGGCACTATAAGTACGATAAGATTATCAAAAGTATAGGGGAGTGAAAGGAAATAATTGTGAGGTGGAGGCAACTCCTAGTTGTAGAAGGTGTCATGCAGCTTTCTATACCTTTATCCAGTAATGAGCCTATCATTTCAAAGCCTGTGGCTAACTTGATGACTATAAACAGGAAATGCCTAACGGTTTGACTCAAAGACTGATCGGTATCATCTGATCGTTATTCAGTTTAAACTTTGTAAGAAAATTGGGTGATGGTACATTTCCTCCCTCATATTAATGTCACACATATTGAGGATATGAGGAAAGTGTAAAAGGAAGTTAGAGGTAGAGGAAGTGTATAAACACATGCATTGATATTGATTTTGTTATCTTTTATTTTGCTTATTTATTATTATTTATTATATGTCATTTATACATATTAATTAATGTGAGGGAAGAAGTGTACCGTTACCAAAATTGTCTTATGTGTGTCAGCCTAGAAAATCAGTAGTTATGTTCAGTGAACCACTGCATATTGTTGTCAAAGCCATGAAATGAGTGCAAGTCGGCCTGTGGTAGTTCAAATCATTCGAGTCTTATTTGATGGTAATTTTTCGCCAAAGTCTGGATGATGAAGCATCGCTTTTATTTTTGTCTGTATTTCCTTTCAGGTGCGAAAGCTTTGGCCTACCTTAACTGCAAATTCGTCAATGACGAGGGTAAAAAATGTGGAAAAAAAGTTGGTCAGCTCGTGGAGATCATGGATGCTGGTGAGTGTAACTGACCATAAGATAATTTCTATAGTTCCATGATAGGATTTTGGGCTACGGATTGATTGGATTTTGGGCTACGGATTGATTGGATTTTGGGCTACAAATTGTGAGGATTTTGGGCTACTAATTTTGAGGATTTTGGGCTATGAATTTTGAGGATTTTATGACAATGTTCGAGTAAGAACGAGGGATCGATCTGATATCATAATTCGATATTTGTCATCTCAATATTAGAAAACCCTGGAAAACTTACTCTTTGTGCGTGCAGATCGATATTTTGATATAGCGAGAAGACAACTCCAAAAATAAATGAATATCAACACTCGCTTTCGGAACCCATCCCTAGTAAGAATAGTAAGGAACACCTGTGCTCACTCATCTAGTCTAATCCTCACAGTTAACCTCATCCACCAATGTTGATCACTCAGAGTGGGCTGTGATGACCCTGTGGGTTTTGCATCTTTGTTGCTTGAACACTGTGAGGCGGCTTTTGGAGACACCGTGTAAACCGCTATAGCAAATGACCTATTTATACTCATGATTTGCGACCTAGTTAGACCCATGGTGTGTGACCTTCTTATACTTATGGTGTGACCTATTTAGACTCATGGTAAGTGACCTATTTATACTAATTGAGGGTGATCTAGTTTTACTCTGAGTTAAGTCACGAGTGGGCTTCCTTGTTCCACATGATTAATTGACAAGGCAGGGTTCTATATTGATTTGATTTCATCTAAATGCAATTAACAAACTGTCATAATTGTCGTTATGAAACATGTGTTATCCAGGTGCGTTTGGAATGTGGAAAATTGACCACATAACTATCAACAAGCTGCTATTCAAGAAGTACACAAAGGCACGGGTGTATTTCAAGATAGCAGATATTAATGATGAGGAACTACGTAGAGAAAGCCACAAGTATCAGTTCCCACAACAGGTGATTCGAGACCTGGCCAAAGCAGCCAATGAAAAGGGTGAGGGGAATTGAACATAAACTTATGGGTAATTTTTAATCAACGATGGTAGATGTAGAAAAGCTGGAAGCTTCAAGTGCTTAATGTTCTCTTCAAGTCATTCTGTCATACTGTAAGCGTGGTAATTATAACAAGGTTCTATTTATAGCGTTTATAACGAATTGTTCAGCAATGTAATCAAAGCATTTGTTTTAGCTATACAGAGCTTATTAAGCCCACATCTCACTCATCCCAAATGCGTTATTGTTACGACTGGTATTATTTGACCTCACTTAAAACCGTTAGAGTTTAGGCCGCAATCGATACTGCGCTTACAGTAGTGTAATATTGGAAGTTTACTCTGAGCTCTACTCTACTTAATCGTTATTATTATTATTATTATTATTATTATTGTTATTATTATTATTATTATTATTA
>ERZ1740065.3009-NODE-3009-length-10522-cov-12.186777_pt1 | contig 10522 bp, 12 predicted proteins | sample MGYA00581738_ERZ1740065 | MGnify/ENA primary metagenome ERZ1740065 (study PRJEB43018, sample SAMN04849749) | marine metagenome | isolation source: floating plastic debris | place: Pacific Ocean | collected 2008-09-01 | study: EMG produced TPA metagenomics...
TCATAGGCTCTCCTAGGTCATAGGTCATAGGCTCTCCTAGGTCATAGGTCATAGGCTCTCCTAGGTAATACGTAATATTCATAATATTATGGATTGGCAGAGATTTGGTAATATGACATCTTTGGCACATCTATCAATATTAGCACCGATACCATCACTCTCACAACTGCTGTCTGTAGCTATTACTGAAGTAACCTCTAGGCACAGTATCCAGAGTACTGACAGGTACTGATGGCATTAGTACTCTGGGTACTGACGGCAGCGGTATTCCGGGTACTGATGGCAGCGGTGGTACCCCGGGTACTGACGCCGGCGGTGGTACCCCGGGTACTGACGCCGGCGGCGGTACTCCGGGTACTGACGGCGGCGGTGGTACCCCGGGTACTGACTGCGGTGGTACTCCGGGTACTGACGGCGGTGGCACTCCGGGTACTGACGGGGGTGGCACTCCAGGTACTGACGGCGGTGGCACTCTGGGTACTGAGGGTATTGGTACTCTGGGCACTGACGGTATTGGTACTCCGGGTACTGACGGTATTAGTACTCTGGGTTCTGACGGCGGCAGTGCTGCCACTGTGTGTTCAGTGCTGACAATGCAGGCATACTGTAGAGATATCTTTACCCCTGAAGATTATCTAAGAAATGATTTATACTAGTTTTAACTCAATGAGCGATGACCGCACTGCTATCATATATTAGGTACCTGCTCATAGTGACCGTCATTTTCTAGCCATAAACATGAATACTACTGCGCTGTTTGTTCTAGATGGTAGAGACAACGTGAACTGGGTATTTTCACAAGTACCGGCAGCTCTCGAGTTGGAGAAGTTTGTAGAAGACGTGAAGAATGGTGTGTACCCGATCCTGAGCTGGCAAGCTAACAGGTCCGACGGCGAGCCTGCCAGACCGCGAGCTGTGTCTCCAGATCAGATCGATAAATCAGAGAAATCGGAGACACCCGAGCCATATGAAATGGAGCAGCGATCCGTCATCAACATGGAATGTCTCATTGAAGGTGCCGGTAGCGACTCGGCCACCTTAAGTATGACCTTGACCCTGAAGCTTGAGGACAAGATGAATCGACAACTTACAACAGAGCTGTGTGATAGTGACACTGCTTCGTCAATGGTGGATGAACTGGTAAAGTATGGACTGATCAATGAGAAAGACAGGGAGAAGCTCACAATGCTAATTGAAGAGGAGCGGCGGTCATTTCAATCTAGGTTGAAGGACTCCAAGGTAAACGGTTTCGCAGAATCAAGCCAGTAGGTATGGAGTTGAGAAGAAGTTGACTTTTGTAGGCTCACATGTTAAGCTATTTCTTTGAAGTTGCCTAGTTTTTTTTACGCAATACCGGCTGATGTAGACAGACATACAGACAGACATACGCTTCATCCTAATGGAAGCCGATATAAATCAGGTGCTGATTAAATTTTTGTTTCCTTCAAACCTGCTTTATTAATAAATTAAATATCAGAATGGTTGTCAGATTATTGTCGTCTTCCAGAGCACCTGCTAGATGATGTCGGCGTCTTGTGTTGTCAGTGGCAGTACAAGCTTCTCACCCTTCCATAATACTAAAACATGTAAAAATTTCTAATGAACAATCATATATTCTTCTGCCTAATAGAAGTGATCGACTGCTGGAGTCATGGAGGTACATAGATACGCATAGATAGGTAGGAAATGAATTTATATCAGCCATTTTCAGTGTGTGTGTGTGTGTGATCTCAATTTCTTTGGGCCATTGCCCAGTTCTGAACTGATGAAATCCAGTGAAAGTTCATCAGCCTTTTCGGTGTATGATATGGTAATAATAAGTGGTGTCACGATACTTCAGTCTTATCGTGTAACTTGGTACAATGTCATTCCATACACGATACAAAGGTCATTATTTCAATACAGTAAACTGGTCACTTATGATGTATTTTACCTAATCAAGTGGTTTAGATTCAGTTCAGATGCAACTTGTGGAGGAGTTCATGTGTTTTTCAGATCCTCTTTATTACTTTTTAATGCCTCCGAACCAGCTGTAACATCACTACAACTGATGCTCAGCAGTCGAACGCAGGAACACCTGGCATCAGCAGTTGAAATCATATAATCTATGATTGAGACCAGCCAAATTGAACCACCAAACAGCCTCTACCAGAATGTTCTGTATTCCGCATCGTGTATCATATTGTACCTCATTCCTAACTGGTGGGCTAGTCATAGCCAGAAATGCCTTCTGCTGTCCGTACCTAAATATTCCTGCTTCATCTGTCCGGACAGAAGGCTGTTCAGTGCAGTGTGGCAAGTATTCCAGCAGTGATAAACAGGTTGTGTATTGAGATCACTTCCATGATTCTGTCTCTGCACAAGATCTACGTGTAGCTTGATTGGTTGTATCGCAAGGTTTTATATCATGGAGAAGTTTCATAACTTGTCACATGCGATTTACTAGATATTTATTACAGATACATGTATATGTACACGTATCGTATCGAAACGTACCATAGATTATGTACATGAAATATCGATGTATCACTGTCGTTGCAAAATTGTGTATCATGACATCACTAGTAATAATGTTTACTGATACGTTTCCCACAATGAAGAAGACATTATGCGAATATAACATGTGCAAAGATGGCTGAGTGACATCGCTGCTGTGGCTGCGTCCTTTTTATGACTATAGTCACTACACTGCGGCAAGAATAGATGGGGACGAGAGCGAAGATACTGTATACTGGAAAATCTGTGCAAGCAATTTTGTAAATTGCCAGGATGAGTGTTTGGAAGATCGCTATGATGATTGTTTGCCAGTTGCCAGTACCGGCCTTAGTGCCAGTACCGGCCTTAGTGCCAGTACCGGCCTTAGTGCCAGTACCGGCCTTAGTGCCAGTACCAATCATTGACCTTGAAATACAATTAATATAGGAAAAGTGACGTATTTCTCCTAATGGGATCATAAAAATATAATTTGATACATGAATTGTGAAACTATATAACATACTTGGTGTCCACACATTGTAACAGTTGTTCAAGATGGAAAATGAACATAGTTATATTGTAATACTAGTCTCTAGTGCCAGCACTATATACTAACAGGTGTAATAGTGCCAGCACTAACAGATGATTGTTACATAGCGTTACTAGTCTCTAATAGTGCCAGCACTAACAGGTGGTTGTTTGTTAACTCGTGAGAGAAGACAGTAATTATGATGAGAAATAATTTTGACTTATTTCCTTGTAATTACAAAAATGTTCCAGTCTACGCTATGATATATGGTGAGAAGTGGGAAGAGAATGAGGAACTCAGGTCACATGATGTGATGATGGAGGTGGATGATGCAGGCAGTTTGGTACACGACTAATCATATTTTCCATCGTCGGACCCCTCGATTTCACTATTAGCTATTCCAGCACTGTCAGGATCGATGTCTCCACTCACTAATAGGTCCTCTTTAAGCAGTAAACAGCTGTTTGAATTTAGATAGAAATATGGACTGATAGAACAGCTGGTAGCGTGACAACTTACCTTTTGTGACGTAGAGGTATACAAAATCTGCGTAGAGAAGCGTTTGCACCGCACCAGCAACAACGGCGATGAGATCGAAATAGTTTTCAGTATAGAATCGGTAGATCCAGTTGAATATGTAAAGAGCCCTGTAGCAGGCAAGACAGAATAGATAGTGTGTGGTTATTGTCTCGGCTTCACCAGTCTTGCTAATCATGAAGAGCTGAGGTAGGATCGCGACGGCCTCCAAATACATAGAGAAAGTCCAGAATATCTGTATAACAGTCGAAGTGTATTATTTTACAATCAGTCAAACAAGCTGTTGCCAAGCTGTTACTCCTCCTACTCACCTCAAGTGCACTATAGTCGTGATTGACTAGGCAGGCCAGTCCTGCACAGGGTATGACCAGGAGCTCAACACGAAACGAGTCACTGAGCTGAAGGTAGGTGGACTTGAATTTTCCGTAGATTAAATGAACTGTGGCCCAAGAGATGGTGAGAAAGAATATCTTCATCAGTGTGTTATATGGTGAGACGAAGTGAGTGAACAAATCCAGATATCTAGTTGAGAAAACCAGGGCGAGGAGAAACTGTGACTTTCCGGATATACCTGAAATAATAATGAATAATAAGATATCCATGGGTTAAAATAACAGCAAATGTCTAAATCATGTTACTGCGTTGTCTTAGCATGGATAACATACGATATTGTGCAGTGATGGTTCAACTATCTCATCCAAGAAGCAGAGGAGGAAGGGGAGACAACTGGTTTACAGAGGAACGAACTCGTAAATAGGTACGAGAAAAATAATTTTCATAGGGCTATGGTACAGTATAAACATGGATTTTGCTGAAACTGGTAGACCTGAAACCATTAGTAGTAGGATATAGGGACTAAAAGTGTTCATCACGTTCAAAGGAACGGCAATCGTAGTTTCGTTTTGATGCAACCTCACCAGCGACTGATCTTGAAGTCCATATTTTTGTCAGCAATAGAACCAAGGCAATCAAATGAAACAGATCTCCTACCAATCTAAACGCATTCATCTTGCTGCTGCCCGAAAAGCAATAATATACTGTCTGTCTGTCCGATGTTTATGCAGGCAAGAGCAGCAGAGACGTGGCTTCCTACGTTTCATGAATGATGTGCAGCTACAACAACAGAGCATTGACAAAACGAAAGTATCAAGTTAACATAATATTTACGAATTTGTAAAATATTCTGTAATTTTATGTAGACAAAAATATTTTCATAAGGCAAAAATGAAAAGCTTAACTCATTTTAGAGCAATTACATGATACTTACATGCCCTAATTTTTCATTGGCCGAACAGTGGTTGATTATGGTTGAACGTCTTGATGGTCGACGAATGAAAAAGCAGCTCTTTGCCGTATATCAACAGTGATGACCCGATGAATCACTGAAAAGGTTTGTGTGAACCGTACCGCTGGTTAGTGGGACAATCGCCAGATAAGTAGTGTCGCCGACAGAGGGTCTGAATTTGAGTTGCTGTGCGGCATAGCTCTCTGTGTGGTCATATTATCTGGTACTACAACAAAGTGCATTTGTGATGTCTTCTGATAGTTGCTGTAGAAATGAGGACGAAGGCTTTGATCCTCGTATCAAGGTAATGTAACTATCATCACATATGCTGATCTGTCTTTTTCTGTTGACCATCTGGCTAGTTGTTTCAACTTCCTTGATCAAGTTGAGAATATGATAACATCTCTTTCAGGATGAGCTGGAGAGAATGAATGCCACCGCAGATGAGATCAATCGACTAGAAAAGGAACTTGACGTATGTATCACTATCCGTGCTTCTACATAAAATCATAGCTACTCATGAATGTCAACATTAGTGCATAATTTTCTTTCCAGGAAGCTCGTTCGAAGTTTAGGCAAACACTAACCGAATCGTCATCTAAACTAAAATCATACTTGAAGAAGCACAAGCGCAGCATTGAAAAGTCCCGAACATACTTTGAAACGGCATCTGAAGCCAAGAAGGTATTTGCAAATTTCATGTTGTTTTGTCAATACATAGCTATCCATGTTCTACTACATATTTTTGGAATGAAAGTAGATGATGGCTCTGGGGAGCCTACTCATTTGGCTTACTCAAAAAATGAGCAGTCATATCTTAAGCAATAGCTGCATAATCTGGCAATCAGATTAAATCACTCCATATCCGCAGTGTGTAGGGTTGATTGATCTGATTGTCTGCCCCACAAGCACTGTCCTTTCCGGATTACCAACACCCACTGATTCATCTTTAATTTGTTTTCGCCTAACTAAAGTCTTAATCGTATAGGTGCAGGGAGAAGCTCAGCATGCTGCTGTGGAATTCCGTCGCGCTAACAGCTTCTACAGAGCGGCTAAAGAGACGATACATCTTGCTGAGCAAAGGTTGCAAGACGATGGTGTGAACTTCGATGAGGCCTGGCAAGAGATGCTCAACCACTCAACTATCAAGGTATGCCTTGATTAGATAGTGTAACGTGTAAACACTTGTAAGTGTGGTGGCAATCGGCTGGCTAGGCGAATATTGGATCAGTTCCTTGTGTTTATGAAATCGAATACTGCATTGCCTGACTAGAAGTAGTATTGCTGTCATTCATGCATAGCACTGGTTTGTGGTGTAGTTTATGCTGATTCATTCATCGGTGTTTGTTGATAGATGTTTGTTCACTAGAGCTCCTTCGGAATGTTTTTGTCCTTATCTCCTCTGCCGATTTCCCTAACGGTTTGGTGTCGGTGTTTCAGATGATGGATGCCGAGAAGGATAAGATGCGTAGCGAACTGGAGCATCACAGGAAGTCTCTTGTCTACCAGGACCTCGATTCAAAGGCCCACAGGCTCGAGAGATCGTTGAAGAGGAGTATCTCTAACGCGAAGCCCTATTACGAGCTCAAGGCACAGCTCGAACTTCAGCTGCAGGTTTGTTGTGTTGACGCAGTCTGGTTTTGGTTTTCTATCAGTAGGCCATTGCCGCTGACCCTTGAGCCGGTGTGTGCCTGGCACTGACAGTCACCAGCTGTGTACGTGAACTGGCAATTCCGTTAGCGATTGGACCACAGCGCTGTTGGGGGCGGGGTCAGCAGCAATGAGGGGGCCCGCTGCTCATGAAAGGACAGGTCCTGATGCTGGCCTGCCTATCTTATCACCTTGACTGCTGGGTTTGATTAGGGTAGAGCTGGCAGTCTGATCTCTATTTACATCCATGTTACCCATGTTGATCCCTTCTTATTTTAGCAACAGAAACAGAATGTCAATGATTTACAAACAGCGGTGAATGCAGCCAAGATGAACTACAAGGCGGCCATGTCTCAACTAGAGAAGATATCGGAGGAAATTCACGAACAGAGGAAGATGATCGATCTGCCGCTACTACGAGAGCCCGGGGTCGGCTGTGAGAGCGATGAGGAATTCCCTCAGGAGATAGATCTAGGTAAGTGTGTATGTACGCATACATACGATCTCCATCTAGTAGTATGTCATTCACGCATGGAATGCAAACTCTACAGCTGCTTGTCCACAACTTTTGGCCTCGCGCAGTGGACTGGGCGCGACGCCAACTGATTTTCGTAACACCAACTGTGTGAGAGAGAGAAACTAGTCCCGTGTTTTGTTTCCTGATGATGTGTGATGTGATGCTTGATTTGCATTCTGTGTCACAACTTGGAACGTAGCCCGCGTTTTCACTGACTGTTCTCACGCGTTTTCAGAGAAACACCTCGAGCTGGAGGGCTCCTGGTCCGACGACTGTATCAGCTCCGATGCCTCGTCCGTTTGGAGTTATGACAGCAGCTCTGTGACGACGCCGTCGATCTGCGACCGAGTCTCTCTCAGCTCTAATGATCACGACTCAGCCATCTGCTCTCCAAAGTCGCTCTCCCTCGAGCGCAAATTCTCTGACTGTATGAAAATTATGCCGCCGAGCATCGTGGAAGCAGATGTCAGTGATGGTATAAATGTTGCTGATGCCGACAATGTGAGCCTGACGCAGGCGTACTCAGACGACACTCTCATGGACGGCGAGTCTGATAACGATGAGGCCTGTCGGACCAGAGCAAGCACCATCACCATTACAGCCGGCAATGCGGCTTGTGATCAAAACTTGTGATGCTGGTCTCAGTCACAGACCCGAACCTGCGACTGTCAGCTCAATCTAATGTGATACTAGTAAAATGTTTCTTTTATTTCTACCTGAAAGTCAGGTTGTAAATATCGCGATTGTAGTTTTAATCATTGACACTGTTGTTGGTTAGTGCAATACATAACTGTCCAACACACTGACTGCACTGATTCTGTGACCATGAGAGAGTGGAGTATATGAACCATGAAGGAATCAGGCCTCCGTCAATCAAAACACACCAATGGTGCAGTGTCACGCTAATGATGCGTTCTCAGACTGATTGAGGCCTCAACATAATCTCGGTTTGTTTTTGCCTCAGCCGCATTAGCAGTACTAAGGATATGATGAAAGCCAGATGATCAAAGTGTCAAATACTGCTGACTGTCTAGAGGATTGCTGAGTTAATGTATTGCCCAATCACTCAATGGACTCTCTAGTACAAAGTATTGGTAATACAGAGCTATATTGGCGAATGTATTTGTTGCGTAATCACTAAATCCGCTCTCCACTACTTCCTAATAATGCAAGGGTGGATTCAGGCTAACGCGACTGATGCTTCAGCGTCAGTAAAAAAAACACTCCCCAACTATTTTTGGTCAGCTAGTAGTAAATAGCCGAAGAAACCACGACTGCACTCATTACACAGCCACACAAACCCCAGTCGGCATCACTAAACAATCAGTTATGTAGCCAACAGACGCAAGTTGCCCTTCCGACAGCGCCTACTTGATGACTTGAGCTTCAGTCAAAAAATTCCTGGATCCACCCCTGTAATGTATTGTGACACTGACATGCGATGGGCCACTAAGTAGATGAATATGAACGCAGATGGGTTGATTAAAGTGATGAGCTACATGTTATAATGGTGAACTGATTGTGAATGCTGCAAGCTGTCTGTCGGTCACTGGTACTGGTGAAGGCTACAAGGATGGCTGAACTCATTCCCGTGTTCATGGAACCATTTGTTGCTCGCTGGAACAGAGAAGAAAAGCAAGGATGAAGTTTTGGGTGTTTGTCTGCTGCCCATGATATGTCACTTTGTCCATACCCCATTTGTATCCTTCCAGCACAGGACAGGCAGCGTGCAGAGTCAAACTGTTACCCGTACCGTTTCTGTGCAAGTTCCACCAGAACGCTGCGCCTCCCTATCAATCACAGGCACAATAATAAGTAGGTATGGATAGGCAGTGCTGTAATCTCTGCTCGTCAATGATGCGTTACCTTCTCTGGCCGAACTGTTTTCCCCAACTCAGGAAATACTGTTGCGCCACCTTCCACTATCTCATTGAGCTGAGAAAAGCCGGAAACGATATATTGCACCAAATGTTTTGGTCAGATGAAAGATCAACTGGTTAGTCACATACATCTGATTATGTAACAAGGGATCTTGTACGTGACACTTACTCAGGAACGTACTCACACACTCATTGGGTGATAACAGATTATGATGTTTTACCAGTGCAGACCATCTAATCAGTCACAAACCTATGATATGTAGTCTGGGTTTGGTGAATACCCTTTATTATCTAGGACTTCAACCATCTCCAGTAAGGAGAAGACAGACTGTGACCCACTTACGTAGAATATCCATGTGGCGATGCGATTTCCCCCGAAACCGTCAAATATGTCGGGATCCTTAACAAAAAATATAAAAACATTATTGAAATGACGGACTGCAAATTAAGCATATCATATAACATCATAGCAGTAAGTACGTACTTCATCGTGGTCAAAGTGAGGTAAGTAGAACCCTCCGACGCCATAGCTAAGCACCTGAAGAATACGTAGGAGTATAGAATTGTGCGTCGGCAACGACAATGAGGTTTCTGATGAATGTATAATGAATTATTGGCTTTGAGGTGTGATGTCATACTCAGGATGATATCTGCAAAACAACCATAGTACTGCCAGAGCCATAGAGCATGCAGTATCACATGGAGTGACCCACGCTTACAGTCTAAATCATAAGCATACTTACACCTCAGAAGGTAAATACAACTCCACTCTATATCAAGAATATAGATCTACTACAAATTACTGTGATCGTAAGATAGAAGACTGATCAGTAGTAACCCACTGTCATAGCTGAGCATTACATAGAGAGAGGGCAACTCCCAATTAGATATAAATAATGTGTACCTGAAACGATTCAGCTGATTGGATGTCAAGGCCAGTGATAGCAGCCACTCTATCAGAAACAGCCTTTACTCTCTTATCATCAGAATCGTCCACCCATCCTCTTGAATGGTATCGAACAGTGAACTTTACGATAGGACTTATAGATGTGGAATGCAGAGTTATCACTCACGTGCTGCTAGATCGGACACTGTGATTCAGTTCGCTTTCATTGGATGCCTTCCTCGGGTCAATAACTAGCATAGAGTCTTCAAACTAGTTAGAATGACAATAGAGGCAGCGATGTAGTTATCAGAAAAGACAATCAACTAATAGCTGTCATATCTGTCATCGACACCAACATAATCAGAGCCATCGCAGCAGCTCAATGTCTGGTAGGGCAGTGTCTGAACTCACCTGCACGGCTGCCAGCTCTTTAAATAGTTCTATCTCACTGTCGGTCATAACGTTGTGATAGAATGACAGCCCTGTCTCTTCATCCAACATCTCCAGCTTGGCAGGCGCCAGGAGGAGTCCTGGATGGCCATTAGTTACCAGATAACAGCTCATGGGGCGGCTGCTCTTTGAGGCTGCCTGTAATATTGTATGGCACTCCGTGGTATGATGGTGTGACTGCTACCTACTATATGTGATTATTCCAGGAGGTATGGATATAAGGCTATTACCTAGTTTATTGCCCATGTGCACATAGATAGAGAGTGGGAGAGAGAGAGAGAGAGAGAGAGAGAGAGAGAGAGAGAGAGAGAGA
>ERZ1740065.3010-NODE-3010-length-10522-cov-11.139773_pt1 | contig 10522 bp, 5 predicted proteins | sample MGYA00581738_ERZ1740065 | MGnify/ENA primary metagenome ERZ1740065 (study PRJEB43018, sample SAMN04849749) | marine metagenome | isolation source: floating plastic debris | place: Pacific Ocean | collected 2008-09-01 | study: EMG produced TPA metagenomics...
CTCTCTATGCTCCGCCCATTCTCCACTCTATTCTCCTCCCCATTCTCCACTCTATGCTCCGCCCCATTTTATATTTGTGTTTTATAGGCTCTGCCGTACGTGTGTCTGCTGATAGCCATGCTGTTCTTCATCTATGCCATCATTGGAATGCAAGTCTTTGGTAACATCGCCATCAGTCCCAACTCGGCTCTCAATCGTCACAACAACTTCAGAAACTTCCTGCAAGCCCTCCTACTGCTATTCAGGTCAGGTGACTTGCTCCCTCGGTTTTTAATGTTGAAATTGATATCTTCGATGTCTTTTTCATACACCTTTACTTCTTTATCATACGTTCAGGTAGTGTGGGTTATGTCATACCCTCAGGTAGTGTGGGTTATGTCATACCCTCAGGTAGTGTGGGTTATGTCATACCCTCAGGTAGTGTGGATTATGTCATACCCTCAGATAGTGTGGGTTATGTCATTACCTCTACTACCAATGGGACTTGATAACGATTGTCTAACTGCGAAAATAGCGACAAGAAACTATTGATATTGTTGGAAATCACTATAGAAATTATGGCCATCATACCTTACATAGGAGTTGTCTTCTCATTTATGGGATTGCTATCATTAGATCACTATCATCTTTATTTCTTGTTGAATTTGAAGGAAGCCCTTGCATTTCTGTTGCTATCAAATCCGGTTCTACAATAATAACCATGCTAAAATCTGGCATAGAAACAGATATGGCCAGATGCTTTTCCTGGCACCAGCAGCAACTTGATGAAATCGCCAGCGAAGTTGACTTAATTTGACGTTGCTGCTTCATGTGAACCAATTGACACTATCACTGTGTGAAATCGAACTAAATCTGCTGCGGCTACTCCTTCAGCCTGACGATGAAACAGTCGGCATCAACTTCTAAGCCAGTGCTGTTTTCATGTGACTACATGTGCTTTCAGGTGTGCCACAGGCGAAGCGTGGCAAGAGATAATGCTAGCCTGCCTTGCTGACAGCCCGTGCGATCCCAACTCTATGTCGGAGGGAGATAACTGTGGCGCGTCGCTAGGTTACACTTACTTCACCAGCTTCATCCTGCTCTGCTCATTCCTAGTAAGTAATCAGTCAGCTGGTAAAGAGGTGTAGGTTCTTAATTCCGCCCTCATACTTCCCTGACTCCGTTCACTTGACCATTACCCCACCCATCTCACCCTGACTCCACCCAATTGACCTTGACTCCACCCACTTCACCCTGAATCCTCATTGACTCCGCCCTCGTACTACCTAACTCCACTCCACTTTGACTCCGTTCTCATGTTTCTCCGACTCCACCCACCTCACACTACTTCCACTAAGCTCCACCCATAAGTTACTATCATGAATTTATCCCTTCCTGTAATGTCTGACACGTAGGTAGTTATCGTCACGACATCAGTAACATTGTTTACGATGGAAGCCTATCAGCCAGCTGAACTAACTCAGCACTCACGTGCCGGTACATATAGAAAGACAACCGACACACTTCATATTTTTCATTACTTTCCTCTGTAGATGTTGAACCTCTTTGTTGCTGTGATCATGGACAACTTTGATTATCTGACGAGGGACTCGTCTATACTCGGCCCGCATCACCTCGACGAGTTCATCAGAGCTTGGGCTGAGTACGACCCTGCAGCTGTGTAAGCGCAACGCTCCTAAGGAATAAAACTCATGAAGCTGGAAAAACCCGTCAGCTAGTCGTCTCTTTCCCCTAAAATTGCTCCACATGGGAAGTCATGAAGGAGTCTTATTTGAGAATTGTTAAGATTTCTTCAAGACTTTAAGAGCTCTTTAAGAATGCCTCAAGGAATTTCAGGGCTGGGAAATAGACAGGTACAAACAGGTACAAACAGGTACAAACTTTTGACAATACGACGATTCAGCGTGTGATAGTAATCTCAAATGGGCGACAACTGTTTAGATTTGAATAGGTTAGAGATGAAATCACCACACGCTGGCTTCAACCACACGTCACATGTCATGTCACGTCACACATCACGACGCATATTGTAGTACCTTACTGCTCAGTACTGGGTAGTTGTCTATCTCTCTGCCTTAAAACTGCTCAGGATAAAAAGTCTGAAGACTTCTTTGAGAAATTTTAAGAATTATTAAAGACTTTTAATGATTATTGAATAGGTCTTGAATAACTCTCCAAGAGCTTTCAGGTTGGTGAAGTAGACAATTTCTGTCTCCAATAACTTTCAGGCCAGGGAAGCAGAAAACTACTCAGGAAAGTTCCAGAACGATGTCAGTTCATGTTTGGTTTGCGAGCCTTTGCCTCACTCTCATAGACATCGGCAGTCGTTATATAGTTCAGGTAATACAGCATGTCTATGAGGGTATTCAATCTTGATTTACCCTTGCAGAGGGCGCATACACTATACGGATATGTACGAAATGCTGCGGAAGATAGAGCCACCCGTCGGATTTGGGAAGAAGTGCCCGTATCGTCTCGCCTACAGGGTACGAGCTGACATGATGAAAGTAGCAGTAGTGTCATGTACCCGGAGCGACCCTTAGCATTCAGACTCAGTACTGTAATTGTTGTAATTATTTTGGCCTGAACTAATAGTCTAGAGTGATGGAAAAGGATTCCAGTTGTAACAATGATGGATTGTGATTTGAAATTTAGGCTAACTAAACTAGTGAAACCACTCCATTTGACATATAAGTTCGGCAAACAAGAGAAACTACATCCATATAACTGATCACAGAATTTTTAATAGCGTTGCTGAGCAACTCGTTATAGATTCTGTAAATATAACAGTATTTAAGCTAACAGACCATGCTAACATTCTATGCTAATGTACTATATGGGTACATACTATACTACTTATCCAGTGCGTCAGTACATCAATTTGGTCTCGTGTTATTGTATACCTTTTGAAAACTTTCAGAAGTTGATCAGGATGAACATGCCAGTGGAAGAGAACCAAACTGTACACTTCACTACCACGCTCTTCGCTCTGATACGAGAATCCCTGGCCATCAAAATGGGTCCAAGTAAGATGAATTCACATAAATTCTTAAGAACTTTAGTGAACTATTTTTTCTTTTATCCTTAACTTCAGTGAAATTCCATGAACTATGAAGAACTTCACTGAATTTTCATGACCATTCATAAACTCGTATGATCTTTTACTGAGAGATCTCATTTGATGTGTGTTTTACTGGTCTAAACATTCAAATATTTTCACCAGCATTGTTTTGCAGCTCCCTCTCCTGGAACAAATGTGCAGGATGGTATATGCAGCCTGTTCTCATTGCCTTATTCTGTACTATCACCATGTATCAGTTACGTAATGTCTCACTAGTTATAGATTTAATGCATGACCTAACGCTTATGGTTAGATCATTACTTTCCCAACACTGAGTGAAATGGCATGTTATGGTATTCTATCTTCAATCTCTGCAGGGAAAAATGGCTGCTTGCCTTCAGGTATCAGATTTCTGACCCAACCGTGACAGCGTGACATGTCACACATCACAGCGTGGCATGTGACAATGTGACACGTTAGTTCACTCAAACGAAGACTTGTTCTTTATTCCTGGTAGTCGAATTAGTTTCGGAATTAACATTGAATGACACTCTAGTAATCTTCCAGTCAAATTGAAATTTTTAACTGTGAGAGTTGTCTCCCCATGCTGTGACAGCAATACAGTTTATTAACAGAATTGAGGAAAGTCTTTAGTTTTTGAGTGCAGCAGTTGACCTTTCTATGAACGTAACGAAATCCTACCTGAATATGTATTTCAGACGCCGTGTAGCGGTGGATCTATTGTGTAGTTTTGTGTAGCCCATATGACAGACTAGAATCCTTCTATACTGACACTCGCTTATACTAGAATTGCCTGTGCCTTTGATGTTACTGCAGTTTCTACCAGTTTCCAAGTTTGTTGTGTCTATCGCTTACTGTAGAACCGGATCTGATAGCAATTTTATGGCTGTAGCAAAATAAGACTGAGAATGTTAATTGTCTATCCACCCCCCCCCCTGAAATTTCTTTAAGAACTCTTCAATTCTTAAGCAGTCGTAATACTTGTTTTGAGAGAAGTCCAGGGTAAGGAAAAAAATGGGAGATGATTTTCTATTTCCCGCCCTAAAATTGCTCAAAATAAGTCTTAAGAAGTCTTGAGAAATCTTAGGAATTCTTCAAGAACTCTTAAGAAGTCTTCAAGACTTCTTAAGAATTCTTCGAGAATTCTTCAAGAACTTTCAGAGCAGGGAAATAGACAATTACCGGATAGGATAGGAATCCATCGAAAACTAGCTGATCTTTATCTGATGAATACCAGGCAGCAGAATAGTTGAGACATATCTCCATGGCCGGAGGATCTTTGAAAAACAACAATAGTATTTGAAGGATGAGCAACATCTTGTGAATAAAAGTCAAATCTTGATGTTCCAGTTTTGTTTTAACTCCAGTGCCAGTATTCCAGCCCCGGTAATCCAACCTCAGTATTCCAGCCCCAGTAATCCAACCAAAGTAAACAAGCACAACTATTCCCGCCCCAGGAAAACAAAAAAATAATTCACACCAAAGAAAAAATGTCTATCAGCTTCTGTACTCTTTCATCAGTATTCCTTATCCTGTATTCCAGCCAATGGATTTCAATCCCTGTATTCCAGCGCCAGTATTCTAGCCCCGGGATTCCAGCCCTGGGATTCCTGCCCCGGGATTCCAGCCCCAGTATTCCAGCCCCGGGATTTCAACCCCAGTATTCCAGCCCTGGTATTCCAGGCCTGGTAACCTAGCTGAGAGTGTGACGCTGTTGTTGCTACTTTATAATATACTCACCTCTCCCCCACCGCCGTATAAGAATCATCAGCACCCACAGTTGCTACCGAATCCGGTTCTGCAGTATTTGCCCACCATTCATCTGACAATATTCAGAGACACTCTGGAAACTCCAATTGCTAGAGATTGCTGTAACTTTGCATTTGACACCCTGTCGCTGTTTCAGTGCAAGAGATGGAGAGGAAGAACAGAGAGCTCAGAGCGACTCTGCGAAGGTTATGGCCACTGGAGACGAAGAAAAAAGGGATGCTCAACCTCCTGGTGCCACCGCATGAAGGTAAGTACCTATATCTAAGTATGTACCCGTACGTACATGCCCTGCCCTTTCTATGTCATGACGTATTACATCCATATTATTGATGTGCCGTTTGATTGAACGACAGTAAGATCTTTCATCATTCACTGGCTTTCCATGCATCGAATTTGGTCAGAATTAGAATTTTTCGTCTCATGGGAAGCCATTGATTAGGCCTCATGTGACCTATATAATAGCCGAGCCGTTATTGTAACTATTCATATTATTACTCTGTTATTACTACCACTATTTTTGTTATCGTTTATTCTATTATTAGTATCAATACTGCTGCCAATACTACTGTAAAAGTGGAACAATTAGTGAGGAAAGATATTTAGCGAATATAGCGATTTGGAGCAAATCTCTAATGATGAACCCAGCTAAGTTTTCTGTTGGAATTGTCGCACCATAGAAACATTTGGAGTTGTCATCTCATTATCAATTATAGCACTGCTACAATGACCGTAGGCACATTTGTGACTGTGTACGTTTTGACGCTCATTTTTCCGATGGAGAGGTACTTTTTCTTTAATTCTTAAATTGGCTCCATCTGCAAACTTGTCATTGTTACGCCTATCACTGCTCTCCAAGTTACTATTCCCATTACTATCCGTGATTCCACTATCTCTATTACTGCTTTTGCTACTGGATGTGTATTGTAGTGCAGCAACAGACTAGGAATATAAAACTTTCAAATCTTCAACAGTATCCATTTAATGCTACTATTGCTATCGCTACTCATTTCTCAGCTCTGCAATACATAGACATAGTTGTGTATGCTGTGTTTTTCCCACACAATTGATAGTTGTGTACATAAAATTCGACATCTAGGTCTATGGGTAAAGTAATCGCTGTCTAACTGAGCTGCACTGTTTAAACTCATCAAATTTGATCTAACTTCACATTGCTCTATTTCTCTCTATTTCTATTGTTTATATTATTGTAATTATTATTGTATTGTTATTATTATTATTATTATTATTATTATTATTATTGTTTGAAGAACTCAGCTCGGGCCGGATGACCGTTGGGAAGATTTACGCTGGGCTGCTCATTGTCGAGAACTGGAGAGCATATAAGGAGAGCCTTCGGCAGGCTGCCTCACCAGCAGCACCCTCCACGGTATGCTATCGACATATCTATCCACACCATCCTTATCTATAACATCAGTAGTTCTCTATTCTTCCGCCCTGAAATTGCTCACGATAAAAAGTCTTAAGACTTCTTTGAGAATCATTGAGAATTATTCAATACTTCTTGAAGAGTTCTTCAGGAGCACTTAAAGAAACTTTCAAGAACTTTTAGGGCAGAGAAATAAACAACTACTCCTACTCCATATGTACTGCAACCCATCGTATCAGCTGAGTGTGACTGTGTAGCAGCAGTGTTAGGAATAATGGCTATCTCGTCTCGTTTCCTCAAAATTAGGATGTAGGTCTAAATACGTGACACAATTTCTTCTGTAGCAGTGCTCCAAGTCATGGCTATGCTCTTTTGTCAGGGTTGGAGAGGGGAAATGATGATGTTGTAATGTCATATCACAACATGACAATATCTGTTTGTAGTGATCATGCCAGTTACTCATTGACATCAGAGCTCTGAGAGCATTGCTGATGTTGTTATGAAACTGTCTCTATGTCTTTTTCAGCCTCAGCCAACACAATTCCTTCTGGAGCATGACGCCGACGCGCTAGTGAACCAACACGTAAAGAGACAATCGTTATTCTATGTAGAGTGCCTCAAGCTCTGCTTCTGTAGGCACGCGTCGTCAGCATGCACCATCCTGTAGTGATAGCCTTTCCTATTGGGAGTTGTCCTATCTTGTCCTATTAACCCCACAGGTGCCGTTTGTATGTTTTTCTACCAGTTTTGTCTTTGGACACATAACCCCATTGCTCAACTCTCTAACAGTCACTAACAGTTTCATTGATGTAGAAGATGCATGTTCACCACCGACCGCTAACTAGTGCTATGAGCTCTTCAGTCCCTGTGTCTATGCTATTGTGTTACTCTGTTATATGTAGATAAATCCAGCTACTGCGCGTGCACCGACGCCAGAGATATTGTTGCTGCTTGTTAAGGCTGCCTGTGAGGGAGAGACGTCTGCGAGGGATAAACGGTCTCCCAGATTGACAGAACTTTTAGTTCCTGACGAGAAACAAAAAGTACTGTTAGTCTGAGGACGCGTTTATTTCACGCAGTCACTTCTTACCTACGAGCCGCTCTATCATGGCCGTCCGTATAGTTGATGTTGTTTGTTCCGTGGACGTTGACACGCTTAACGGTTAGTATCCATTCTATCATTTCCCTTTAACCGCTAGTTGAGTGTTGTAGTACTGTCCAGCCATTTCTACAACAAATCGGTTTCTCTTACCAAATGACAGTAATAGTTTTGTAAAAGGATCAATGCAATGGTAGTGTGATACGAAATTGGGCTCTCTAGCATTGGCCCGATCGATGAAGTTTTGCTTTTGGAAATAGGGCTATAGACTGTGGGACAACAGCTGAGTACAAGATAGGAGTTGACTCTCTTGCAACCTTCCAGTGTAATAAAAGCCTGTTTTCGATAATGATTTTGGCTTGATACTAATCGAAGATGAAGTACGTGAACCTCAGTATTTCACATAGCTGGCTTCTTTGAATTGTGTGGCTCACGTTTAAATTTTGAACAGCAGGTATCTGAAGCGTTACGAGAAATATGGTTTTCCTAGTTTGCCACAATTTTTACTGTGCTGACAATGTTCCCAGGCTGGTTATTGTGGCGATTCATGCAGCATCGTAGTGTTTAGGCCACACCCAGTGTAGTGGCTTGTATTGCTTCTCCTTCACTATTTTAAAAACTTTTTCTCACAGGTACCACGTGTTAGTACACTGGGAAATAGTGATTCCATTATGATAGTAGAGTGTGGGACGGAGAGAATAAGAAGGGGAGGGAGAGACAAAGTCAAACGAGAAAGGGAGGGAGAGATGTAGTCGAACAGGATTGGGGGAAGAGACAGAGAAGGAGAGAGGGGGAGGCATAGAGATGACTTGTACTCGTGTACTGATGCTTGGTACTATATATGGAACATTGATGCTGTCCCTGTTTCTGACAGCCAACATTTCTGTCCAGGAGAGACCGACATTTCTGCGGAAACTGGTGAGCTCGTTTAGAAGTGGGCCCAATTCACCGAATACTCAGCTGTAAGTCTCTCTACTCTGCCTATACCTAACCTAGCATGGTACTTGTCTATTTACCTGCACAGAATTTCATCAGAAACAAGAATTCTCAAGAAATCACAAGACTTCTTGATAATTCTTTGGGTCTGTTAAGAATTCCTGAGACTACTTAAGGATTTTTGAGGACTTCTTGCAGACTTCTTAAGAATTTTTCAATAACTGTTAAAAAACTTCCATGGTAGGGCAATAGATAATTACCCCCAGCCCGTACGTACTGTAATATATTGTTCACTGCGCCTATAGTGTCCTGACATCGGTATTTGTACTACTGGTGTCAGTACAAATTGGTATCAACAGTGCTAGCTATATTGTTAGTACTGTTATTATCTCTAGCATTAGTACCAGTTGGTACTAATGCTAGAGATAGCACTAGTACTAGTACCTATGGGAACTGCTAGTACCGGTACTGACACTATTCACTATAGTATGCCTATTAATACTATGCTGGTATTAGTTCTGACACCTGTATGAGTAGATACCCATAGTAGTACTAGCGATACTTATGTTACTAGTACCAGTTGGTACTGGGTAAAAAGTGTTCCTGGTTCAGTCATGGGTTCTTGAAAAGTTCCGGAGAAGTCCCTGAGAAGTCCTTTAGGGAGCCCCTGAGTACAACGAACAGTCCCTGAGAACCCTTGACAAAATTCCTGCCAGGGACTCCCTCAAGAACTTCTCTGAGATTTCTCAAGAACTCCTGACCAAACCAAGAAGGCGTTTTACTGAGTCTGATCTATCCTTATCGATTGATAATATTTTCAGCCCTAATGGAGTGTCGCTAAAATCACCACATACACCACATGCACCACAAGCACTACACTCGTCACACACTCTACACATGCCAGATTCGGCACACCAGGCAAGTATTGTTGTCACTGTTTTTTCTATTCGTTATTATTTAGGATCTCTTCCTCTTTCCCTTCATTATTTAGCCTGACATTTTAAACTGTTGCAATAAAGCACTATGCTGGCGGCGTTGCTCACCCCATTCTTTCCCTCTCTCTAGGATCATTACTATTCCCAGAGGGATATGTTGCGGCCATCCAACAGGTCAGCCTTACTTATTTCCCACTTACATTCAAATCCCACGGCAAATATATTCTATCAGGAATGTTAACCTCCAGCTGGTCTTTGTGTGAGAACATATTGATGTATTGATTGATTGATTGACTGATTGATTGACTGATTGATTGATTGACTGCTTGATTGACTGCTTGATTGATTGATTGACTTCTTGCTTGATTGATTGATTGATTGATTGATTTGCTGGCTGACAGATTGACGTTTTCATGGTCAGCTCACTATCAGTGTTCACCATTGCCTATCCATACCATCCTATCCCATCCATACCTATCCATACCATAGCCTACCCACATCTCAATGTTCCTTTCACACCATTTATTTTAGTCCACATATATTTTCTCATCACTCTGAGCCCGTCTTCCATCAACCATACGACTACGTCGACCTCGACAAAAGGGAGGACAACTCCCATGTGATGGCTGACAGATTTGATGAGCTTCACTCTCCTTCCTTTAGACAGTCTGTGAGCTTCCACTCGTTGTCGTCACATGACAGACAACCACACCTCACCATCTCAGGTACAGTCGCACCCATTGAATACTGATTCTGGGTCCCACGTGCAGCTTTACACAGTTACATAACGCCTCATTCACCCAAATCTCAGACACGTACCAATATCTAAGACACGTACCAATATCTCAGACACGTACCAATATCTCAGTGCATAGGGATTCTCTCGTATGAGCGGGTGAAGTGATGGAAGTTAAGCTATGGATTGCCTCCGAGTTTGTTATCCTGATGTTTTCATTCAATGGTTCTAACTGTAATGGAGATGTGATAATCTGATTACTTAACTGTTAGCATCACATCATAAAAATAGACATGCATTATAAACTTGATTGGTAGCCAATAATTGCTTCGGAAGCTCTATGTCTATGCTCTTAAGAACCTGTCTCTTATGAGACTTCATTTGGATCTAATGTTATGTTTATGTAGGATTTCAATATGGCTTACACACAGTATTACTCATAGCTGTGGGCGGATACAGTATTTTATATGTGCAATCTGCCCTCTCCCTCCGCCCTAAACGATAGGGGAGGGGCGACGGGGGGCGAGGGGGGGAGCGGGAGGCGGCGGGGAGGGAGAGGAGGGGGGGGGGGGGGGGG